>Ga0209603_1002719_pt1 | contig 15928 bp, 9 predicted proteins | sample COGITO_mtgs_1206_FD_184812 | JGI IMG/M metagenome (GOLD analysis project Ga0209603, IMG submission 184812) | Pelagic marine microbial communities from North Sea - COGITO_mtgs_120607 (SPAdes) (version 2) | ecosystem: Environmental > Aquatic > Marine > Epipelagic ... | reverse complement strand
TCGGTACTAATTTGTTTTCAACTAATGATCCATCTAATTTACCTGAGTCTAGAGAAGAATTAGATTTATTTATACAGCTAAACTACAAACAAGCTGTTGAGATTGCCGAAGAAGAAGTTATAGATAACATATTAGAGTTTAATAGATACGAAGAAGTAAAGAAAAGAGTTGCTCAAGATTTAACAATACTAGGTATTGGCGCTACTAAAACTAGCTTTAACTTATCTGAAGGAGTTGTAGTAGATTACGTTGATCCTGCTAACTTAGTTTATTCTTATACTGAAGACCCTAACTTTGAAGACATATATTATGTTGGTGAAGTTAAAGGTATTTCACTACAGGAATTAAAGAAACAATTCTCTGACTTAACAGACTCTGAATTAGAAGAAATACAAAAACAACCTGGAGACAGTAATTACACTAGACAATACAATGGTCAAGATGATAATTATGATAGTGTACAGGTTTTATACTTTGAATATAAAACGTACTCTAACCAAGTATTTAAAATAAAGAAAACAGATCAAGGACTTGAAAAAGCTCTTGAAAAGCCTGATACGTTTGATCCACCAGAAAGTGATAACTTTGAGAGAGTATCAAGATCAATAGAAGTACTATATAGTGGAGCTAAGGTTTTAGGTAGTAATAAAATGCTTAAATGGGAACTAGCTGAGAATATGACTAGACCTTATAGCGATCAAACTAAAGTTGAGATGAATTACTCGTTGTCAGCTCCTAGAATGTACAAAGGTAGAATAGATAGTATCGTTAGCAAGTGTATTGGCTTTGCTGATATGATACAGATTACTCATTTAAAAATACAACAAGTATTATCTAAGATGGTGCCTGATGGTGTTTTTGTTGACGTTGATGGTTTAGCCGAAGTAGATTTAGGTAACGGTACAAATTATAATCCACAAGAAGCTTTAAATATGTACTTCCAAACTGGTAGTATTATAGGTAGATCTTTAACTCAAGATGGTGATCCAAACAGAGGTAAAGTACCTATTCAAGAATTAAACTCTTCGTCTGGTATTAATAAGATACAAGCTCTTACTCAAACTTATCAATACTATTTACAGATGATAAGAGATGTAACAGGTTTAAATGAAGCTAGAGATGGCAGTATGCCAGCTAAAGATTCTCTTGTAGGTTTGCAAAAACTAGCAGCAGCTAATTCAAACGTAGCTACTAAACACGTATTACAGTCTTTAATGTATATAACAGTTAGGACATGTGAGAATATAAGCTTAAGAGTAGCGGATATGTTAAACTTCCCTCTTACTAAAAACGCCTTAATGAATTCTATAAATTCTGTGAACGTAGCAACTTTAGAAGAGATCGAAAATCTAAATATGCACGAGTTTGGTATATTCTTAGAATTAGAACCAGAAGAAGAAGAAAAAGCTAATTTAGAAAAGAACATACAAATTGCATTGCAAACTCAGAGTATAAATCTAAGTGACGCTATTGATATTAGACAGATTAGAAATTTAAAACTTGCTAATCAGTTTCTAAAGAATAGACAGAAGATGAAGAGAGAGCAAGAACAACAAGCGCAACAAGCTAATATTCAGGCACAAGCACAAGCAAATGCTGAGTCTGCGGAAAAAGCTGCTATGGCTGAGTTACAGAAGCAACAAGCTTTAGCTCAAACAGAGTTACAAATAGAGCAAGGTAAATCTCAATTTAAGATACAGCAAATGCAACAAGAAGCTGAAATCAAAAAACAATTGATGGCTGAAGAGTTTAACTACAAGATGCAACTAGCTCAGGTACATGCAAATGCAGAAACAAATAAAGAAAAAGAAATTGAAGACAGGAAAGACGAGAGAACTAGAATACAAGCTACTCAACAGTCTGAACTGATAAATCAAAGACAAAACGATTCATTACCAAAAGACTTTGAGTCTGCGGGTATGGACAACCTAGGAGGTTTCGGCTTAGAGCAGTTTGATCCTAGGTAAGCTTATTAACTATTTAATTATATTATATTATGTCAGAAGTAAAGCAAGAGGGTGACTTCAAAATGAAGGCTAAACCTAAAAGACCTAAGAACTTAGGCAAGAAAAACGAAATAACAAAAGTGGATTTATCTAAACCTTCGGAAGAAAACCAAGGCGAAGTAATACCAGATGTTACAAAAGTAGAGATTAAAGAACCAGTTGTTGAACAAGTTGTTGAAGAAGTGGAAGCTACTGAAGAAGTAGTTGAAGAGACTGCTGGAGTTATTGAAGAAATAACAGAAGAAGAAATAGTAGAAACATCAAAAGCTCTTGAACAAGAAGTAGCTGAAGCTGTTAGAGATGAAAAGGTAATAGGAAAAGCATTACCAGAAAACATCGAAAAACTAGTTTCATTTATGGAAGACACAGGTGGTACAATCGATGACTACGTAAGATTAAATACTGATTACTCTAATGTAGATGAAAAAACATTGATTAGAGAATATTATAAAAAATCAAAACCTTATTTAGATAAAGATGATTTAGACTTAATTATGGAGGATAATTTCCAATATGATGAAGACTTAGATGAGGAGAAAGACATTCGCAGGAAAAAACTTGCGTATAAAGAAGAAGTTGCTAAAGCCAAAAGCTTTTTAGAAGAGACCAAGAGTAAATATTACGACGAAATCAAGTTGAGACCCGGCGTGACTCAGGAACAACAAAAGGCAAATGACTTTTTTAACAGATTCAACGAGGATCAAAAAGCTGCAGAAGAAAAGCATAACAATTTCTTACAAAGAACTAAGAATTTACTTAACAACGATTTCAAAGGTTTTGATTTCAATGTTGGCGAGAAAAAATTTAGATACGGAGTAAAAAATGTTAACGAGATTGCTGAAGCACAATCTGATATTTCAAACTTTATAGGGAAGTTCCTAGATAAAGAAGGAAACATATCAGACGCTAAAGGTTATCACAAAGCTCTGTACGCCGCTAGGAACGCTGATACTATAGCGCAACACTTTTATGAGCAAGGTAAAGCTGATGCTGTAAAAAACGTTGTAGCAAAATCTAAAAACATTAAAGCTGACCCAAGACAAACGTCTAGTGGTAGTGTTTTTGTTAATGGATTAAAAGTTAAGTCGATTAGTGGAGCAGATTCATCAAAACTTAAAATTAAAAAAAGAACTTTTAACAATTAAAAATTAAAATTATGGCATTAACACCATCATTCGGTTCAATTAAACCGAGTCAAAAACAACAATTATTAAATGATAACTTTTTATCATTTAACGGTGGTACAGGAACGGGAGATTCAAACTCGTTTGCACAACAGTACTTACCTGAAATTTACGAACAAGAAGTAGAGCGTTATGGAAACAGAACATTATCTGGATTCTTACGCATGGTAGGAGCAGAGATGCCAATGACTTCTGATCAAGTAATTTGGTCTGAACAAAACAGATTGCACGTAGCATACAATGACGTGTCTAACGATTTAACAAACACTCTTACTTTCACTGTTGGTGGAGCAGGAGATACTTTTGTTGAAAACGTTATTTCTGCAAATCAAACTATTGTGATTTTAGATCCAGCTGGATTAGAATTAAAAGCTTTAGTAACTAACTCTTCTCAATCAGGTTCTACAGCTACTGTTGAGGTAGCGCCTTATACTGCTGCTAATACTGGAGCTTTAGCTGCTACTGGATTAAAGATTTTCGTATACGGTTCTGAGTATGGAAAAGGATCATCACTAGCAGATAGCGGTGTTGCTGGAGAAGGTTATAAATCTATTACTCCTTCTTTCACTCAGCAGTCTAACTCACCAGTTATTATTAGAAACAAATACGTAGTATCTGGATCTGATATGGCTCAAATTGGATGGGTAGAAGTTGCAACTGAAGACGGAACTTCTGGGTATTTATGGTATTTAAAAGCTGAATCTGAAACTAGATTACGTTTTGAAGACTATTTAGAAATGTCTGTAGTAGAAGGAGAGCTTGCCGCTGCAGGATCTGGAGCTGCTACTGCTGGAGTAAAAGGTACTCAAGGTTTATTTGCTGCAATTAAACAAAGAGGTAACACTAACGTAGGGTTTACTGCTGCTGGAGGATTAGGTACATTTGACCAGATCTTGAAAAACTTAGATACTCAAGGAGCTATTGAAGAAAACATGTTATTCTTAAACAGACAAACGTCTTTAGATTTTGATGATATGTTAGCTGGTGTAGGATCTGGATCTGTTTACGCAGGTGGTAGTTCTTACGGAGTATTTGAAAACTCTGAAGATATGGCATTAAACTTAGGTTTCTCTGGATTCAGAAGAGGTTCTTACGACTTCTACAAAACTGACTGGAAATACTTAAACGATGCTTCTACTCGTGGAGCTATTCAAGGAGATGAAGCAAGTGTTGAAGGTGTATTGATACCTGCAGGAACTTCTACAGTATATGATCAAATCTTAGGAACTAATATCAGACGTCCATTCTTACACGTACGTTATAGAGCTTCACAAGCTGACGACAGAAAGATGAAGACTTGGTTAACTGGTTCTGCAGGAGGAGCTGTAAGTTCTGACCTAGATGCAATGGAAGTAAACTTCTTATCAGAAAGATGTTTATGTGTACAAGGAGCTAACAACTTTGTATTATTTCAAGGAGCATAATTATTATGTAATTCTTACCCTCGTTATATCAACGGGGGTAATTATTACCCTTATTAAACTATTAAATTTTATTATATTATGGCTAAACAAGCTACAGCTAAAAAAGTCGAGGTAGCACCTCAACCAATCGTAGAGACTAAAAAAGTATCTACACCAGTACAACCTGCTAAACCAAAGTGGGAAATAAAAGATAGAACGTATGTATTAAAAGGAGGTATTAGTCCACTAACATTGACTATACCATCTAAGCATACTATAAAACACTCTTTATTATTCTTCGATGAAGAAAAAGGAGAGCAAAGAGAAATAAGATACGCGACCAATCACGCGTCTATATTTAAAAGCGAACAAGAAGGAGAGGCTACGTTAGGTCACATTGTATTCAAAAACGGATCATTAACCGTGCCTAAGCAAAAACAAAATTTACAAAAACTACTATCTCTGTACCATCCTTTAAGAGGAAGAATGTACAACGAGTTTAGTCCTGTAAAAGTAGCTGAAAACGAGTTAGATATATTAAACTCTCAAATACAAGCAATGAATGCTGCTAAAGAAATGGATATTGACCATGCTGAAGCAATATTAAGAGTAGAACTAGGTTCTGCTGTTGCTAAGATGAGCTCTAAAGAACTTAAAAGAGATTTACTATTGTTTGCTAGAACTAATCCTGATATGTTCATAGAGTTAGCTAATGACGATAACGTGCAGTTAAGAAACTTTGCGATTAGAGCATCAGAAGCTGGAATTATAAAACTATCTCAAGATCAAAGAACTTTTGCTTGGGGATCAAACGGAAGAAAGTTAATGAACGTTCCATTTGATGAAAACCCTTTCTCTGCATTTGCAGCCTTCTTAAAAACTGACGAAGGAGTAGAAATCTACAGGTCTATAGAGAAAAATCTATAAAAACAAGTAATACTAATATAGTGGAGACTGCTAATCGTGGTCTCCATTGTATTATAACAAATAAATAAAATGGCAATAAACGTAGATACAGTATATAAGACAGTTTTATTAATACTAAACAAAGAGCAGCGTGGATATATGACGCCTGACGAGTTTAATAAAACAGCTACACAAGTTCAACTCGATATATTTGAACAATACTTCGAAGACTTAAACCAACAACTACGAGTGCCACAATCTGATTATGACTACTCTGATAGACAAATGAGTATTGATGAAAAGATTTCTCCATTTAAAACAGAAGGTATTTGCAACGCTGATGTAGCTTCTGGTTATAAATTTCATAATTTACCTATATTAGATTCAGATGGGAATCAAGTGATATACAATATTGCAACCGAACCAACATCTAGTCAAGTAGTTTTTTACAAATTAGGTACACCTATTTTTTCTCCACCAACAGGTTTTGATACAGAAATACAAAGACTCTCAAGAAATGAATTTTACAATATTGAAAAATCCCCTTTAACAGCGTCTACAGAAGATTTTCCTACTTATTTATATGAGTCTAACAGATTAATAATTAGACCAACATCAGTAACTACAAAGTCTACAAGCCCATCAGCAAGTGTATCTACTAGTTTTATAAGAAAACCGAAAAATGTAAAATGGAACTTTTCACTAGGTACAGTTGGTCAATATATATATACAAGCGCTGGATCTCAACAGTTTGAGTTGAATACTTCGGAGCAGGTTGAAGTTATAACTAGAGTATTATTTTACTCCGGTGTAATAGTTAGAGACCCTCAAGTAATACAGGTTGCAGCTCAAGAAATACAACAAAACGAAATAAATCAAAAAAGCTAATAAATGTCATTAATAACAGAAAATAATCAACAGTACTATGCTGGTTCACAAAGCTTTTTATCTGCCGCTGGGTCAGGGCAAACATTTACTACAACTTTTGACACTGACTTAATTTACGGTAGCTACGATCCTTTAAACGTAGATTACGCTTTAAATAACTTTAAACTATACAAGGCAGAGCCTGGGCAACTTAACTACACTGAAATAACAGGTGGGTGGGTAGTTACTGGTAACGATATATATATAACTGGTAATTTAGTAGAAAACACTAGTATTATTGTTCAGCTAAAAACTGAAACAGGTGGTAACTACGGCAATAAAGACGCTTATGGAAACACTGTTCAAGATAACTGGGGTTCATACGCTTACACTAAGCTCAACGATGTTATAAATAACTTTATAGTAGCTTATGTTGGAGCTGGCAAATTAATACCTAGCGTTAAAAGAACAGATGTTATATTCCACGCTAAAAGAGCTATGCAAGAGTTTAGCTATGATACATTGAAAAGTATAAACTCTCAAGAATTAAATATACCAAGTAGTCTCAGTGTAGCGATACCTCAAGACTACGTTAACTATGTCAATATATACTGGGTTGATAAACAAGGTGTTAAACATATTATAATGCCAACCCAATTAACTAGCAACCCTTACTCTAACCCTATACAAGATCAACAAGGTATACCAACTCAAGATAACTTTGGTAATAACACTGAAGGTACTTCTATAACAGAAGAAAGATGGGCTAATAACAATTTAAAAGAAAGAAACGAAATTAGAGATAATAGTCTATTTGGTTTTGGTTCTTTTTATGGTGAAGATGGTTATGGAGCTGGACAACTTTATGGATTAGACCCTCAGAACGCTAATATAAATGGTTACTTTACTATCAACGAAAGAGAAGGTAAGTTTTCTTTCTCATCTGACTTAGTAGGTAAGTTAATAATACTAGAGTATGTATCTGACGGGCTTTCTTCAAATCTTCATACTAGAGTTCCTAAAATGGCTGAAGAAGCAATGTACGCTTATATAAGTCACGCTATTATAGCTTCAAGGGTTAATCAACCTGAGTACATCGTAAACAGATTGAAACGAGAAAAAAGTGCTAAGCTAAGAAATACTAAAATAAGATTATCTAACATAAAGCTAAACGAAATAGTTCAAGTTTTAAGAGGTCAATCTAAATGGATAAAACACTAAAATAAAATGGCTGAAGTTAAAAATGCTTTTATAAAATCCAAAATGAATAAAGATCTTGATAGTAGACTTCTACCATCAGGTGAATATAGAAATGCTTTAAATGCCCAAGTAAGTAAGTCAGAAGGATCAGACGTTGGTTCTTTAGAAAATGTTTTAGGTAATAAGCAGGTTAGTGATTTTGGATTAAATAATCCAAACCTTTCTTCTATAGGTTATTTATCAGACGAGGTAAATAGTATTATATATATTTTTTTAACTGACAACTCTGGTAGTGGCTGGAATCCTGCAAGCAACCATTATATTGTTTCTTACAACGCTTCTGTTGACATTTCTAACGTTTTAGTTACAGGTGCTTTTTTAAATTTTTCAAAATTAAACCCTATTTTTGGTGTAAACTTAATTGAAGATTTATTGTTTTGGACAGATAACAGAAATCAACCTAGAAAGATTAACGTCACAAGCGCTGTAACAACTGGTTATTATTCTACAGAAGACAATATATCTGTTGCTAAATACAACCCGTATGAGTCTATAGAATTATACGAAGCTAGTTCTTTGTCAGTTGGAGATTATGAGTCTACAATGAAAGATGTTTTCAATATAGCTTATCCAGACGGTGGTACTTCTAAAGTTAATGGAAACCAGACTGGCACTAGTATAAGTATAACAGATACAGATATACCCATAACGGGCGCCCCAGTACCAGGACAAGTAGTTAAAAAAGTCGATGTTCTTGGTAATGTTGTAGATTTTAACCCTCAAGTAACTGTAGCTCAAACACCTGTAAGCACTTCTACTAATTTATATGTTAGTAGCACGATAACGGTTAATAACGGAGAAGTGTTAGTTTTTAACGCAAACCCATATTATATACCTAATTATAAAGGTGATCCTAAATTTTTAGAAGATAAGTTTGTAAGATTTAGTTATAGGTTTAAGTTTAATGATGGAGAGTATTCTATTATGGCTCCATTTACTCAACCTTGCTTTATACCAAAGCAAGATGGTTATTTTTTAAATAATACTTCTACAGAAGGTGACGAGGAACAAGCTTTCGCGTCTACTATAGTTGACTTTATGGAAAATAAAGTTAATAAAATAGATTTAAAAATACCATTACCTTCTTCTGTAGCTAATATAAATAGTGATTTACATGTTGAAGAAATAGACATACTATATAAAGAATCAGATGGTTTAGCTGTTCAAGTAGTTGAAAGTATACCTTATGGAAATAACAATTTTGGAGCAAGCTCTACTGATAGCTTGTTAAATGTTTTTACCTATGAGTACGAATCTCAAATACCATATAAAACTTTACCATCAGACGAAATAACAAGAGTATATGATAAAGTACCTGTTAAAGCTTTATCTCAAGAAATAATAAGTAATAGAATAGTTTACGGTAACTATCAAGACAAGCATACGCCTCCAGCTTTTTTAAACTATAGCGTTAGTTCTAGTATTAAAGAGGATTTTAACCTAAAAACAGGTGTCGCGGAATCTGCGGCGGCGGCAACGTATTCAGCAGGTGATTCTATACCTATCATTAACTCTTCAGGAACTATTATCGTAGGTAGTTTAGTTACATCCGTATATCCAAACGATAATATACCCGCGGGCACAAAAGTAACGGAGACAGATGGTTCTACGACTATGAAGTTAAGTGAAGATGTTTCGTTAGTACAAGTTGTTTCTATTGATTTTAATTTACCTAGTAACGATTCGAACAATACTGGTATAATAGAATATCCTTCAAGTAGTTTAAAAACTAATAGAAATTATCAAGTAGGATTCGTATTGTCTGATAAATTTGGTAGACAGTCTACTGTTATATTATCAAAAAATGAACAAACAGCAACTAGTCTAAGCAACTCTACAGTATTTGCCCCTTACGAAGAGTCTAATCCTATAGAATGGATTGGTAACTCATTAAAGGTTTCAGTAAACGATCCAATTGGTACATCTCCTAACAATGCTTTAAACGAGCCAGGTGTATATAATGGTGATGTAGCTGATGAAAATTACAATCCACTAGGTTGGTATTCTTATAAAGTAGTTGTAAAACAGGTTGAGCAAGATTATTACAATGTTTACTCTGCTGGAGCTATGAAAGGTTTACCTTATAACTATGATACAAATAACATAACACCAGTTCTTAGCGAGAATACATCTTTTATAACATTGCTAAATGACAATATAAATAAAATACCTAGAGATTTATCAGAGGTAGGACCACAAGATAAAACATTTAGAAGTTCTGTCGAGCTTTACGGAAGAGTTCAAAATACTTCAACTTCTAACGAACAGTTTTATCCAGGAAGAAGATCATTCACTACTTCTTCTGTAGAAGATTTATTTGGATTATTTGATGTTCAAGACTTTAAAGGTAGGTTCGATGAAGTAATACCTATAACAAATCCATTAAACGCTTTTCACGGTTTCTTCAAGTCTGACTCAGATCCTTTTATAGCAGAGATAAGTACTTCTCAAAATTCAGGATTACAATTTGGAGTTAATAATAGCTACACAGCGGTCGCTGGGTCAGGTGACGCATCAAATAACGGTACCAGTGTTCCAACGGTGACATTAAACGGAAATACTGTAACAGGTAGCATACACACTGGTAGTTTATTATTGTCCATAAACGGAAACGTGGTTGATGGCGTATACGTTGTAAGTGTAACAACTGATTCAAACCCTACTGTAACTTTCAACAAAAATGTAAGTTATAGTCCTAGCAATACATTTATTTTCTCTCAACAAGATTTTAACGATATAAACACTTTAGCTATATTTGAAACAAAACCTGTCATCTCTAGATTAGATATTTTTTGGGAAACATCTTCATCTGGATTAATAACAGATTTAAACGATCTTGTGTTAAACTCATCTAATGCTGGAGCTGGTTTTAGTAGTTGGAACGATAGTGCTTTTCAAGAAAATATAACTTTAGCAGCTAATATACTAAGTCAAGACTTTGTTCTAGTTGATAACTTTGGAAATCAAATAACTCTTAGCGCTGGTGATTCTTTTTATATAAGCTCTATTGTAGACAACGAATCTCCAACATCTACTAATGCTTTTAGTTGGTTTGAACTATACGAACCTAGCGGAGCTGGTAATGGTTACAATATTAGAGTAACTCAAAACTTTGTTGACAATGTTTACTATAGCGCAACGTCTGGTTCTAATGATTTTAACTTTTCATTCACGTCTATTATAAATGGTGTTTCTACAAACTATAGCCAAGTAGCTAATCTAACTAATGTGGCTCCAATTATGGTTGGACCATTAGGGCCTGACTCGCAGAACCCAGCTGTTTCTTATTCTACAATAGCGTCTACAACGCCTAGCATTATAGATAATTTTACAGCTACTAATGGCGCTAACCCAGCTGGTCAAAACGAAGGTAAAGACATAACATGGTCAGTAACTGCAACTAGTAATGGGGTAGATGCTAGTTCTTTCTTTGGTGTTTCAGTTTCTAATTTTCCTGAAACATCGGTCTGTAATCTTAGAAACGTAGCTACAAATGGCGCACCTACTGGAATTTACGATATAAAACTTAAGTGTATTGATGCTGGTGGTGCTTTTCAAGAAATAACGATAACTGCTCAACTAGGTGTAGTACCTGTACGTGTTACTGATTATGTTTTTAAATATAACAACGGAACTATTGAAAACCCTTCATTTGGTTTTTCAGCTGTATGTCTTTTTGAAGTTGAAAACTCTCCAGACCCAGGTAATACTAATGGTTTTTATGCTGTAAACGGTTCTTGGATTAATATTTCAAATGGAGTTACTACCATAGACTTAAAGAAAATTAACAGTGGAACAGGAGGAACTTGGTTCTACGGAACAACTAAAACTTTAGCTTTAAATCAATGGAGAAGTAGCTTCACTAATGATTTTCCTCGAAGCTTTTCAGCTGATTCAGCGACTACTTCAGCTGCTGTAACCAATAGTTCTACTATACCTTTAGATAATATAAATGGAAGACTACAATCAGGATCAACAGTAAGTGGGGTAGGTGTTAGTTCAGGAACAACTGTGTTATCTAAATCACAATCAGGTGATTCAAATCCTGTAGGTACTATAGTTGTTAGTGCTAATCAAACAATAGCTGATAACGTAGATATTCGACTAGGTGATGTTCCTGCGTCAATTTATTTAACTTACGGGTTCGAAGTAATAACATAACAAAACAAGTAATAATAAAACATATGGCAGCAACAATAGAGGTAAAATACTTTAACTCTTTTCTACTTAGAAAATACGTGGCAGGTTCGGGTGTAGTTTGGAACGGCTCTACGGGAGTTCCTCAGCCTATAGGTGGTTATCCTAGAGAGTCCAGCCCTGGTGTTGGTAGTTGGAACATTGAAGAAGCTAGAATTAGAGGTGGTTACAATAATACTAATGTAGATTACGGTGTAAAAGCTTATCTAGTTGAGGACGAGCCAAACGCTGTTGATAGAGGTAATTCTTTAATATACTCAGGTATATTTAACTCAAGAACAGGTATAAACGATACAAACGTTTTTTCAGTTGGCGCAGAGATAACAAAGTCAGCTGATCCAGCAAATGGTACAATACAGAAGTTGTATGCAGAAGACACTAACTTAATAATATTTCAAGAATCAAAAGTATCTAGAGCGTTGATAGATAAAGACGCTATATACTCTGCTGAAGGTGGAGGTAGTATTACCAATGTAAATACAACTATAGGAACTATACAACCTTACGCTGGTAACTTTGGTATGAGTAGAGACCCAGGTAGTTTCGCTGTTTATGGTTATAGAAAATACTTTACAGACAGAGACAGAAATGCTGTATTAAGATTATCAATGGACGGTTTGACTGAGATATCTACATATGGCATGTATGATTATTTTAGAGATAGATTTGCAGGTATCGATACTTCTTCAACTGAAGGTATTATAGTTGGCGGGTGGGATATATACAACAAGCAATATATAGTATCTACGCAGCCAGCTACAAACGCTAGTTTATCAGAGTATAACACGTTAACATTTGACGAAGGTGTTAAAGGTTGGACTAGTTTTTTTTCTTATAAACCAGATCAAGTATTAAGTTTAAGAAGTGACTTCTATAGTCTTTATAATGGTAAACTATGGAAACATTACTCTGAAAATGTTAATAGAGGTAATTTTTACAACACAAACAATAGTACTTCTATACAGTTTGTGTTTAACCCTAAAGTTAGCATGTCTAAAATCTTTAAAACCATAAACTATGAAGGTAGTAACGGTTGGCAAGTGACAAGCTTTAATTCTGATGAAACTGGACCGGATTTGTTGAGCGGTAATTGGTCAAGTAATTTCGACACTGCTAATATAGTTGATAAACCTACAGTGTATAGCTATGATGAAGGAGTTTATACTGAAGACGGTGTTAAATACAGAATAGGTTTTAATAGAAAAGAAAACAAATACCACGCTAATTTAGTTAACAACACTCTAGCTAGACAAGAAGAAGTTTTATTTGGTAATAGTATGACTGGTGTTAAAGGTTATTTTACAACGGTAACTGTTTCCACTGATGGCTTCACTGCGACCACATCGCAAGCCGTAGTAAATAGTGTAACAATACCTTTAAGTAATATAAATGGAGTTTTAGCAGTTAATAAAACTGTTTCAGGTCAAGGCGTAACAGCTGGTACGTATATAGTTTCTATATCAGGTAGCAGTGTGGAAGTAAATACACCGCAGACTATTCTTAACAATGCAAGTTTAATAATAGGAGGTACTGATCCAGGAGGTTTTAAAGAACTATTTGCTGTATCTTCAAATTATTCAGAATCATCTTATTAAAATATAAAAACAAAAAAATATGCCAATACCAATAGTAGCAGCAGGATTAATATCAGGCGGCGCATCGATAATTTCAGGTATTTTTGGGGCTTCAGCAGCTAGTAAAAGAGCAGCGGCAGCAGCAGCTGACAAAAGAGCCAAAGAAGCAAAATTACTAAGCCTAGAAAACAGTAGACAAGAAATAATTAATCCTTATGAAGGTGTTACAGATTTATCTTCAATGGTGCAAAACCCATATGAAAATTTAGGCGTAGCAACTCAAGCTGCAGAAATGCAAGCTGAACAAGCTGACATATCACTAGCTAATACGTTAGACACATTAAGAGCTACTGGCGCAAGCGCTGGTGGTGCAACTGCTTTAGCACAAGCTGCTTTACAATCTAAAAAAGGTATATCTGCTAGTATAGAAGCTCAGGAAGCTCAAAACGAAAAACTAAGAGCTCAAGGAGAACAACAACAACAGCGAATGAAAATGGCAGAAGCTCAGAGACTACAGCAAGCAGATGTATCTGGCAAACAGTTTGAATTTACAACTAGAGAAGCTAGAGAAACAGCTCAAATGGATAGATTATCTGCTCAAATATCAGGAGCAGAAGCTAGACAAGCTCAAGCTCAAGCAGATAAAACAAGAGCCATAACCGGTGCGGTTGGAGGAGCTTTAAGTACTGTTGGAAGTATGGCATCAGCAGGTGCGTTTACTGGATCAAGTACACCAAGTTACGATATTAGCAAATTCGGTGTAAATCAAAGCAAAGGATTTGATTTTAAAGTCTAAAAAATAAAACATGAGTTATAGAAACCCACAACAAGTAGTAGATACTCAAAGCGGTCAAGCATTTGCAGAACTACAGAAAACAATATCAGGAACTTTTGCTGGTGTTGCTAGCGCTTATAAAAAAGAGCAAGATACAGAAGCAGCTAGATTAAAGAAAATAGCTGAAGAGAATAAAATAGCAGCAAGTTATTACCAAAAAAAAGAAGATCAAGTAACTAAAAGTTTAGCTAAACTAAACGCAAAAAACCCTGCGCTTAACATAGGCGAAGAGTTTACAGGTATTGTGGATAGATATAGCGATATAATGAGTATGATACAGAACGGTACTATAACTGACTCTAAAGAAATAGCAAAGCTAAGATCAGAAGCTGCAAGTATATTAGCTATACCAGATCAAGTAACAACTAGTATAGAGTCTTTTTCTGCTAGCTCAATTGATTTAGAAAAAGTGCTACAGCAAAAAGGTAAAATGGGTGGATATGACTTATACTCTAATCCTACATTGTTGAAAGATTTACAAGTGTTTTTAGATCAAAGACCTGGTGAAAGAAAAATAAATATAAATAACGATAATGGTTCTTACACATCTTCTGTAGATATTGTTGGTGAAGATGGTAAAACTACAAACTATCCTTTATCTGTGTTAGAAAACTTTTTAAGTGGTGGTGCAGATATGATTAATAGTATTCCTGACGAAACAACTCACTTAAACAACCTGAGTAATACTTATGTGTATGATGTAGATGAAAGCACTGGAAAGAAAACTCTTAGAAATACAGTTTTAATGGGTGAAGACACTGGTTTTAATGAAAAAGGTGAGAAGGTTACTTATAGAAAAGTAAATAAAGAAGCGTTAGGAAATAGTATTAAAGCTGATGTTAAATCAAATATAGATGCTATGAAAACAACTAATGCTAAAGTTGCTTTCTTTAACAATATTTTAGCAGATAAAAACGTTAGAAATGAATTTACTGGGAAAATTGCTACCATAGAAAACGTAGATACTGATGAATTTCAAGAGGAATTTGTAAAAAAATACACTGATTATTTTTTAGCACGTCAACCAGATAGGTTAGTGGTACGTACTGAAAAAGTAGAAACACCAAAAACAAAAGAAGGTCCTATACAGACAGGTAAAGACTTTTACGATCAAGTAAGAAAAAATCCTATATCATATCTTAAAGAATACACTGGTGTAGATGCTAAGTACGATAAAGATAATAACACCATTACAATAAAAGCAGAAGATAGACAAGATGCCGATGTAGATTTAATTATTAATATGAATAATCCTGATAGTAGAATATCATTCTATACGAAACTTTTAGAGCAATCTAGAATAGCTAAAGGAGACTCTAAAGAATCTAAACTAGTAAGAAAGCAGTTTTCAGATGCTCTTAGAGCAGGTACTGCAAAAAAACTAAAGCCTAAAGCTAAGAAAAAATTACCAACTGATTAAAAAAAAAATTATGTTTGAATTTGAAGGTCAACAATATTCGTTAGAAGAAATAACTTTAGCAGCGAAAGAATCTAAACTTTCTGTTAGTGATTATTTAAAAAAACACAATATTAAGAAGCTAGAAGAAACTGTAGAGCCAGTGGAAAAGCTAAAAGATGTTGCAGTAAAGGATGCAGCTGTAACATCGAAAAATCCGGAGCAAGCATCCGAGAGTATGGAATCAGGGTTGGAAGATACTTCTTCGGAATATCAAGAGCCTAGCGAAAGAGATTTATT
>Ga0209603_1002715_pt1 | contig 15948 bp, 13 predicted proteins | sample COGITO_mtgs_1206_FD_184812 | JGI IMG/M metagenome (GOLD analysis project Ga0209603, IMG submission 184812) | Pelagic marine microbial communities from North Sea - COGITO_mtgs_120607 (SPAdes) (version 2) | ecosystem: Environmental > Aquatic > Marine > Epipelagic ... | reverse complement strand
CTAATCAGGAGTAATTAGTATCTCAATAAACGAGGTGTGGGTACATCTAATTAAGGGGGTACAGGTCGGGCACCCCAATGACCGCCACGGGCACCTCGGTTGCCGCTCGGCGCCGGGAGTCGGGTATACTTCACGACCATTGGGTCGCTAGTCAAACAGGGGGATACACCGTCAATATGAGCGATCAGCTCTCGCACAAAAGCATGCCGTCTGGAAATTCCGGCGCCGGTGTCGCTGACGCATGCAAGGAGTACTACCGCAACCACTTCCCACACGAGGCGGTCTGCAAACTGCTGGGCAGGGCATGGAGGGGCAAGGACATGCTGCACTTCCGCGAGGTTGCGGTGGAGACACACAACGACTCCTACATCAGGTGGTTGAGCGTCTCCTCGCCCGCGGAACTGCGCAGAACTCTCGTCAGCAAGAACACTTGCAAGGTGCACGTCGGTGCCATCTTCGACCAGCAGCCAATCCACCGCAAGAAGGTCCATTCCATTGAAGCCACGCAGCGCGAGTTCGTGGTGGACATCGACCTCGACGACTACGTCAACTCGGGTGTGGAAGCGAGCGAAATCGATGCGTGTGACGCTACGTGGCCAGTGGTTGCGTTTGGAATGGTCATCGTCGAGACAATCATGCGCGAGAAGTTCGGGTTTAAAAACATGCTGACGGTATACAGCGGTCGCCGCGGTGCGCACCTGACGGTTTACGACGCGAGGGCATGTGAGCTCACCGACGAGGCGCGAGGAGCCATGGTGTCCTACATGCAGCCGTCTGACAAACAGACCGAGGGCGGGCGGCCCAATTACGCAGACATCATGTCGGACGGGTTTTTCGGCCATCTGTGGGAGACCCACATTCTGCCCTTTTGGACCAACTACTCCCTGAAGCCCAGAGACGAAGGCGGCGGGGGGGTCTTAGACTCGCTCATTGACCGCGAAGACTTTATCGCTCTGCTGGGGGACGACCATGCCAAGCGCACGCTCAACATCACGCTTCTTCCGGGCATCAAAGCATGGGAGGTCGTGTGGCAGTACGCACTAGGCTCCAAGTACAAGGAGTACACCATAAAGAAAGTCAAGGATACTGTGATCTCCTACGTGTGGCCACGGCTTGATGCCAACGTCAGCAAGAAGCGCAACCACCTGAACAAGGCATGGTTCAGCTTGCATCCCAAGACTGGGAGGCTATGTGTCCCCGTGTTCGGCTTCCCGGGCAAGTTTGACCCGTCCAAGTGCCCTCGCCTCGACGAGGTGGTGAATGGCAACCCCGTCCACTGCAAGGCGTTTCAGGCTGCCGTCGCCGGATTCGAAAAGTTTGTTGACCGCCTGTCAAAGTCTCGCAGCGAGGAGTGGGTGCCCCCCAAGACGCAGATGCCAGCGACGGGGGTGTACTCCATGGTGGGGCACAAGCGGAAATGCGACGAGGTGTGCGGCAACGATGACAACTACATCTTGTTAAACACGAGCCGCCTCTGCTACAACGTCCAGCGCGTGTTCTGCGCCATGGCGTCCACGGCGGAGCCCAATCACGTAAGGTTCATGTGGTACACAGTTCCCACCACCAAGGACCCGGGCGACAGCGTGTCCAAGATTTACGCCGGGTACTCGCCGCCGTACCGCAACCCCGGAAACTTCCCTATGAACAAGTTCATGGACGCCATAGACGAGGCTTCGCGCACGCCAGACACCGAGATCGAGATCTACAGGGCGTACGTGTGCGTGCTCCTGCACCCGCGCAACCAGGACACGGATCGAGCAGTACAGCGATTCGAGCGCATGTGCCCGGGACTCACGACTCCCAACTTCACTGGCGATATCAATTTGAAATGGGACGACAAATCCAAGGAGGTGGTCATCAGAACCATGGTGAAGCCGATATGGGAGGTGAAGCACATCTTCCTCTGATAAGCAGCCACCGCCAAGTTAATGGCAGAGAGGCGGTAGGGATGTTGCAGGATCCAGATAGTGTGGAGCCGATAGTCCAAAGCGGCCACTTTGCCGTGATGGCATGCACGGACTGGTGCACGCGCTTGGGGACCGCTCTTTGGTGTTGCGGATGGTGGAGCCCCCAGTCAAGGTACGTTGGGCGTCACCCCAACCCGTACTACAAGGGCGACACCGTGGACAGAGGCGTGTCTCAGCCGGACGCACCAACGCTTGTCGAATTACAAAGGTAGTTTGTTATCTATAGTTTTTGAAAGCAACACCACCCTACACAAGTCTGTCTAACACCACTCCGTAATGTTGAACGAAGTGTAATTGTCTCCCGCGAGAGAGACCGCCTCGTTGAAAGACTTTTTTGAGATGACGTTGATGTAAAGGATGTAGCCCAGATAGATCTTGGATGTAGCCTGCGCGCAACAGTGGTCTGGTAAGACAGTGTATAGGAGAAGGCGTGGGGCGGGTCGCGCACCGATAGAATGCAATACCAGACCTCCGTCCGCCAATAGTGGCACGGTTTCGTCCATTGATACCTGCCAGGGGATGCAAGAGTGAGCACACGGGGTGGTGGAGTGCAGCGTGGATTGCGTGCTTACCGCCACTGCACAAAAGTGAAGAGCGAGAAGATCAAGGCGCTTCCGTAGATGATCCAGGGCACAAAGTCGGGCATGCGGTCTCTCAGCCCCTTGCACAGGTCATCGATCTGCTCGAAGAAGTTGTTCAATATAATTGTCCAAGCTGTGATGTACGGGAAGAAGCCGAGAATATGCGGGAACATGCGCCAGGAGTAATTCTTCCACCGCGCCCAAGTGTAGGCCCGCCAGGCCAACTTGTACGCCTCGGCATCCTCGTAGCTGAGCTCCTCCACTTCGGGCTTCTCGGGAGGATCAGGATCTCCCGCCCACTTGTCGTAGTTGTAGCTCCCATCCTCCTTGAGGGCTGGACGCGAGAGCAGCTCCGTGAAGTAGCCGCACCACATGGTCGAGAAGGAGAGGAATGCGATGCCGGCGAGGGTGTTCTGGTCGCGGATGGCGGTCACGACGGCGATGCCGACGAACATGAGCGACGCCGAGAAGGAGTCTGTGAAACAGCACGGGTATTTGCGGGTTAGCCAACTTGTAAAACACCGGTGATGGTTTAGGGAGTGGGCGAGCGAGGAAGCGCGTACATTCCATCCACCTCCAAATACACAAGCAGTCGTCGAGCTTGTTCCACAGGAGGCGCTTGGACCAGCTCCATGGGCTGAGGAAAACCCAGAGAGCGTGCATAAACGCGCTGAACCCGAAGAAGAGCGCCGTGAGCACGTGGATGTGGAGGAACTGGTTGTTCGCGGGCACCACTTCGTACCCGTATCCGCCACCCCGGTTTTCCCACGAGGGCTTCATGCGGTAGATCTCCACGAGCATATCGCTGTTCATCCCTCCCGTGTACGCGGCGATCGCCCATCCGAAGTGGATGCAGAAGCAGACAAAGTGCAGCCCCCACAGCCACCGGTCGCGCCGCAACTTGATCTCGCAGCATATCCAACTGGGAAGGCAGAAGTCGCGGCCGCACCACCCTTTGAAACAACAGAAGCAGCAGTTGTAGCAGCAACAGCCGAAAAGGTAGATGCTTGCCGTCATGACGTTGACCGAGTCATTGTTTTCCAGCCTGCGCCGGACCTGCTCTTTGAGACCGCCACCCTGCCACAGTGGGTCTTGACGGTCCGTCTTCCATGAGTAGAGCGTCGATCCCCGGTAGTGGCCCTCGGGTCTATACCGCCTGCCGGATGCTTCGTCTACCTCGTACTCCGGTGTCAGCCCGATGTCTTCCGTCTGTGGCACTTGCAACCCCTTGAAGTTGAAGCCAGGCGCCGACATCTCGCCGAACCCAGTCGGCTGCGGTCGCTCCCACTTTGCTTAAAAACTGCTCGTCTTGCCTTATTTCAGAGCACAACGTTGGTACGCTCCCCGCTATACCCCGCAGTTCAGCCCGTATACCAGACCAGCAACCAGAACAGCACAGTCCCACCTCCGCGACAGCACAGCAAGCAATGCCCAAGTCTATCCCCTCGAAGCGCAAGCAGGCGGACGAAGACGACGAGGACGTCGACGACACGCCGGCGCCGGCACCCGTGGGACTTCCCAAGCCATCCGGTAGCAAGAAAAAGTCCAGCAAGAAGCCGACCGAAGAAGATCCGGAGCAGCAGGAGATCGCGCACGAGGACGAGGAGTTCGAGCAGGCCCAGCCGCCGCCGCCGCCCAAGAAGAAGAAGGCCAAGAAGGCAGCCCCGGAGCCGGAGCCGGAGCCGGAGGAGGAGGAGGACGACGACGAGGCAGAGGCAGATGAGGAGGAGGACGAGGCGACCATCAAGAAGAAGGCCAAGGCGAAGATGAAGCGCAACAAGAAGGCCAAGCTCGTTGGCTATCGCTCGCTCGCTCGCTCCGCCGGGTACATCGACCGCGTCAAGGGCGACACCGTGTCCGTCTCGGGCATCGACGGCACCAGCTGCCTCATCTCCATCGCCGACGCCAAGCGGCTCATGCGCTTCACGCCCACGACCGCCGGATCTACCAACTTCGGCCTCGAGGAGTACTCCAAGCGCCACGACCTCTTCAAGAACGGAGTGCCCGCTTCGGCTGCGCGCGAGACGCAGGCGCGCTGCGACGCGGCACTGCGCGCCGCCATGAACCAAGCGGTCCTGCGCGCGGCGGAGACTGGCAAGAAGACCATCTCCGCGTCCATGATGATGTCGGTGCTACGGCCATACTCCGACAAGATGCTTTTCACCGCCGTCGTGCCGCCGATCGGCCTCATCCGCCACGCCCAGGACGAGGGCATCCTTAACGCGACGGAGAAGGACGCCGAGATGAAGGCCGAGGAGAAGAAGGAGAACGTCAAGACCAAGAAGATCTGCGAGGACTACGAGAAGGCCGAGCAGGAGCGCCTCACCGCGCGCAGGGCCAAGAAGGCCACCGCGTAGGCAGCGCGTTCCAGACCGCCCCGCATGGCGGGGAAGCAATAAACTCGGAATCCGTCGGCGCCGGACATGGGGGTGGGTGCAGGGTGTGATCGAGTATAGGTTGTTTCGTTAAACGGTACATTTAAAAACAACAACTATTAAGAGACTCTCCCTCCAGAAGTCGTTCAAGTCCGATGCCCGCGTCCCACACAACCTCCTCTGACGACCGGCGCCGACGGGGCGGCTCCTCCAAGAAGAAAAACAGGGGTGGCGGGTCGGCCGCCTACGCACCCGCGACCGTCACGGTCGACCAGATGCCGCCCCCTCCGCCTCCTCGCCGCAAGGGCAAGCAGGCAGAGGTGATGCCGACAGACGAACATCTCTGGCCGGTGGGCAACATCAAACCCAGTGTAAGGGAGCGGTGCGGCAACATGCAGGGCTCGGAGCTCATACGCGAGCTGCTTCGCAACGGCCTCAACATCTCGTCTGGCGACGACTACCAACGCTCCCTTGACAAGCACCTCAAAGAGCTGGTAGAGCACAGCGCGAGGTTCCCGTTCCCCGGACCCCCCGTGGCGGACAGCTCCGAGGGCGCGACCATGAACGAGCCCACACCCGTCCTTATGGTTTCCGCCTTTGCCACACACGCGTTGGACACCAAGACTAAGAAGACCAAGGCAGGCAAGATCATCCTCAGTGGACCCGTCACCTTTGACGCGCTTGGTGCCCTGTTCACACAGCTCGCCACCCTAACCATCTACCCCGACAAGGACACCGCGCGCAAGTTCATCCAGAACCCTGGGTCGCTGCTCGACAGCATCAACTCCAACCCCTACTTGGTCGACATCATCCGGATGACGGACAGCTACGAGATGACAAAGATAAGCCTCCTGATGAAAAACGTCGTGCCCGAGGGCCTCGCCAAGGTTCGCGTCGGAGCGTCCGCCATCCACGGCAACGGCGTTTTCGCAGAGCACCAGATCAACGTTGGCGATGTCATCACCATGTACCCGTGCGACGTGCTCGCGCTCGACAACCCCAACGGAGGCATGCGCTTCTACCGCGCCGACGGGAAAGACCTCCTTCAGACCGAGGCCAACATGTACATCGCTTACCTGTGCAAGGTGGAGGGCACTCGCATGGCCATAGCTGGCGACCCCGACAAGTACTGTCCTGCTGCGTGCGCGCACATCATCAACGACGGAGCGTACATCGACAAGCACGACTTTGGACTCGACGAGGCGATGCGGTACACGGAGAAGTCGTACCACACGCAGAACTGCCACTTTGTGTCTCTCGCGGACTGCTGCAAGGTGGCGATTGCTACCAAGGTCATCCAGAAAGACCAGGAGGTACTGGCCGGCTACGGGGCCGAGTTTTGGGGCCACATCGCCAAACGCGGCATGGTTTAGATCATGCAAAACACAAGACGGCTGACAGGGGTCGGTGGACTGGCGTGTGTGTACGGGGTCTAGCACAATCTTGAAACTTTGGTCACCTCCTACCCAGCTGCTTAATCGTGATCAGTGGTAGTCCCTCATACTCCCGCACGGGAGGTCTAGCACTCAGAGTTATCCCCTTTCCACACATGCACTGGAAGCACATGCAGAAACAACAGCACGTCAAGATTGTACCGAGTGACAGTCCTACCCACACCCCTGCGGGGAGGCTGGTTGCGTGCTTTGCTGCATGTGCAGCAAGTCCTTGCACACTAAAGTCGGTCACGTTCAAAAGGTCCATACTACGCATTGTTCTTGTGTGCCATGATTGCGCTCTCCTCTTATCCCTCTTTAGCGGAGGCATCTACTCTTCGCCTCCCGCGGGCCTTTGGGCGGTACCAGAGCCGCGGCCACGGCCTCCAGGGCGGTCGGCTTGGAGGAGCTGGCGTTCGCGACTCTCGGCCGCCAGGATCTGCGCACAGAAGCAAAGCATGTGAATAGAATAACGGCATGGGAATGAGAGGGTATGCTGCTCACCTTCAACGCGAGCTCCGCATTGTTCTTGTCCAGAGTGCGCTCGCCGTTGTCGTTGCGGACGAGCACGGCTTCGACTTGGCAGCGCATGGCGGTCAGCGTGTTGATCATGGCAGTCCGTCCCACGACCGACGATGTCGTGTGCAGACGAAAGTGGTTGGCAATGTCCCTCCACGGCCAGTCCACGACGTGCACACCCTCCCTTCGCGCAGGCTCCACCACCTCCCTCTTCCACGTGAGGGACGCAAACTTCCAAAGGGCGTGCTCCGCCTGCCGACCCACGTTCGCCATGACGAAGCGTTCCACCGGTCCGATGCGGTTGGCGAGGGCGCACCCGACGCACGTGACGCCTTTCACCGGGAAAGCCTGGCAGTAGGCATCCCTCTTGCGCTTGGAGCTCGTGCGAGAGATCTGCGACTCGTCGTCCGACGTGACGTCTCCTAATATGCGCGACCTCCCTCCAAAGGCCGCTGCCGCCATCATCTCACCCGCGGACACGGGGCCGCTGGTGCTACCTCTGTGATCTTTTTTCTTCTGGCGCTTCTGACTCCGCTGGGCGACACGGGCTTCGTCGTCTGAGGATTCCAGGGCACTCATCCCGTCCGCGTCGCGCGCGTTCGCCTCCGCGGGGTCCTCGTAGGAGTCACCGTCGTCGTCGTCCTGATCCGCGTGGTCGATACGGCGCGGCCGCTCGTCTCCGCTCTCCTCGCCGCCATCCTCGGAGAAAAGGGCAGAGTCGGCACCGTCTCCTCCGGTGGCGCATCCCTGGAGCTCGGCGGCGAGCAGGGATATGCGCTCGTAGCGCGTGGAGCCCTCCTCTTCAGCCTGCTGCTGAGCCGCGCCTCTTCCGCGACCGCGTGCACCACCCCCCCCCCTCGCGGCAGGCGGACCCATGCCGCCGCCCCTTCCCGCGGCTTGCGCCCACAACGGGTGCGCGTGCAGCTGTGCAGCGGAGTGAGCTTGCGCCGCTGGCTGGGGGGGTGGTTCGGAGAGAGACGGGCTGTCTGGGTCGTTCATGTAGTAGCAGGGTTGTTACATAGGACAGACCCACCACCGTCGTTGACAGAAGGCTAGCGAGGAATACTGCCGTGTGACGCCGATGGGATCGAGTAGCTCTCGTCGGCGCCGGAGGAGCGACATGTGCATAATTAAGAATGGCAAGCACATGGCCGACCATAAACCTAACGGTCAAACGAGATTTGATCTCCGATCAAAAGAGTTAACCCCTTGTTAAGGGTACTACAGGGGTGCCACACAACCTCTCGTGTCACCGGCCGCCTACGGAATACCTACCCGGCGCCGCCGAGAACATGACTCTGGCTGCCGACACAGACCCCTCTCCAACCCTTGAGGACAAGATCACCATGCTGGAGGACCTGTTTCCTGATACCCCTCCAGAGCACGATGCCGTCAACATGTACAAGACCAACAACGGAAGCAAGAATGTATTCTTCTGTGGTGGCGACTTTGTGCGTGAGGTAGGCCGCACGATCAGCCACATGTCCAATGACAACAAGGCGCGGTTGATGAAGATTCCATGGATGAAGTGCGAGCTCAAGCTCATGGAGAGTAGCGAGAGCGGCTACCCGTCCACCCCCTACTACGACGAGATGCTGACCATGATCACGGAATGTTGTAGGGAGGGCTACCCCGAGGTGAGGGACCAGTACGTCATGACGCGCGGGAATGGACAGCGCATGATGTTCAACCCTTTCAAGGCGATAGACGTGGTAGCAAAACACTGGCGCAAACCGCATGGGCCAAGCAAGAAGGCAGTACAGGCCTTTCGGGACCTTCCTTGGGTCCACTCGACCGTTTCCAAGTGGGACCGCCAGATCGACTCGACGCGCAAATCCCGCTCCGTCTCTCGCATGGCCAAGATCAGGTTCCTGTGCATCTTTTACCCCAAGGAACAACCGGGGTGGCTGGACGAGATACCCATCACTCTCCACACCAACGAGGTGTGGATCTTTAAGCCTGTCCAGTGGTTGGACGACATCGTCAACGTGTGGCTCGGGGGGAAGAGCCCAGTCGCACTTACGATGGAAGAAAAGGAGACGCTAGAGAAGCTGCCATGGGTTCTGCCGTGGGTCGAGCGCGTCCGCCAGAAGAGGTTAAAGAAGCGCAAGCACAACGAGTCCGTCGCCGCCGACACGCCGTGCTCCAATGCTCCGAGCGAAGGCGACTCTGAGTACCACTCCCTCCTCGACGCCGACGAGTACGACGAGTACGACGCCGAGGTCGATCACAAGATCGATGGGTGTGAGGCGGGATCATCGCAGGACACTGCGATACCCGACGCGCTTGCGCAGAGCGATGACGAACAAGACTGATGTTCCGTGTTAGGTGTCAGCAACCTCTCATGAAAACGTTGGATTTGTATGTAGTACGTACAAGGCATGCGTGCGACTCACTCCTAACACGGGACTACGAAATGCTGTACGTGTTAAAGCTGTCATCCGTTTCGATTTTCCGTTTTCTGGGGACCGTCTACGGACGCCTTGTGCGCGAGGTGCGACACTGCCAAGACCAAGTCCTTTAGAACCGCCTCCTGGTTCCACTGGGCAACGGGTCGCTGCTCGTTCGTTACCCAAGTGGGGAAATACTGGTGTACGGCGTCGGCGTCTATGCCGTTGACGCGACCGCCCGCCTGTTGCAGCGCTGCCATCCTGAGAAGGAGACTGGACTTGCCGCTTTTCATGGGTGGAAGGTCCGCAGGAACGACGCCTACGGGGTTGGCGGCGGAGACCACAAACTCCCTCATGTCACTCGGTGCTCCCCTTCGCTTGTCCCCCCACTCTTCCTCCTGAGGCGCATAGGCGTCTTCCTCCATGCGACGCGATCTTCGGTCTCGTCGGTCGAGGTACTCCTGCCTGGCCTGGTAATGTGTCAACGCGTTCCGCTCCGCCTGCTGGTTGGCATGGGTAATTGCACTCCCGACAACCTGTTTCATCCCCTGTGCCAGCTGCGTGCTGTGCCGCATTACTGGCTCCGCTGCGGACGATACCAACGCGTAGACCCCTATCGTGCACATCAAGCCGATGGAAGCGATCGTGACCACGCGCAACGGAGAGTTGCGAGGCGGCAAGCTCGGTGGTTTGCTCTCCAACGAGAAGTCGGTAACGCCGGGAGGAACGTTGAACTGAGGCAGTAATGATATTCCAGACCGTGTGGAAGGGGTTTGTCGGCATGACATCCAAGTGTTGTCTAGTGGCATCCCATTTCTTCCTACCAATGACCTTTCCAATGTATCATATCTCATGAAAAGATGGCGATAGACAAGAACAGGCTCGCCACAGGACCTGTGCATGTTGGATGTCCCTTGACGAGCCATCCATAGTTTGGACTGCCGGTCCGGGAGGCGGGGTGTCATCCCTGTCCCAGACACGCGCTCGCAACACCAACAGTGGCGGGTTCGCTCCATCGTCGCCGATTGAATTCAGGCTAAACCTCTTGGGGAATGGCAACCCCTCTTCCAACATGGAGGCGGGGCTACGCTTCTCCAACGCCGCGGCGACCAGAGGGCACGGAGGTTTCATGGGCGGAGGCAACTCGCACACACAGAAGCCTCTCATGGAGGGCGGTGTAGGTGCAGGAGTAAGCGTGTCCAGAGGAGTAGGTCGGTTGATGCTGGCATCTCAGGTCATGATCGTACTCACACTCGCGATCCTGATATTCACACTGCTGTTAATGTCGTGGCGCCTGAACTACAACGTCAACTGGTACTACGCGGCCGCGGCTCCGTACATGAACGAGTTCTCCAACCACTCCATGGGGATTATGCGCCACGCAGATGCGTCGACGGCGTCCCTCGAGGAGGTGATGACGCAGACCCAGATCTTGGCCGGTACGTCGATCCCGGAGCTGATGGAGTCGGTCAACAAGACCGCCGCCATGGTCGCCAGGCTGCAGGAGGTTGCACAGAACCCGGTTATCAAGCTCTCCATGGGTTGAAACTATGTTACCGATCGTTTGTAGATTTTAACAGTTTCTATGACAACACGAGTGTCTAAACACTATGCATCCCGTTTTGGTACGCTACCGCGCGACCCTACTCAATCAAGTCGCGGGGTGGATAGAAGCCTGCGTGGCTGTCCGTGTTGTCCGCATAGAGCTTTCGGTCCTCTGGACTGCACACCAGACCCGTGAACAACTGCCGCTCTAAGGCTGGAGGGCGGGCGGGTGTGCGCAAGACGCTCCAGCGAAAGAGGGCAGTCGCCAATTGGTGCTGGGTGAGCTTCTGGGAGGTGCTGTCGCCGTACGCCTCGGCGGCCGCTGCCTTGAGCGTGAGTGCGCGGATGGCGTCTAGACACCTCACGTCGTCCAGGACTTGCACTTCGTCGTCCCGGGCGCGCAAGATCGTATCCACTGTCACCGTTGTCTCTTCCGTCATCAGAGTAGTCTCTGGGGAGATTTGCTGATCTCTCAAGTCCTGGCTCAGCTCGGCGTAGAGCGTGGATGGTCCATACCACGCGCTGGGGTGGCGGAGGCACGCTCCTATCGCCTTCCTGAGGATGCGCGCCGTCAGCGTGGCACAGTGCGCCGGAGACTGCGTCGCGTCCGCCACAATCCCCGAGATCGCTCGCAGGGGCCACGAGGCTGTCAGGTACCGAAACAACGAGTAATGCACGCCGATGCTCTTTCTGCACACGTCCCTGACCTCGCTCGCAGCCCGTTTCCCAAACACGGGGACGGCGCGCCACTTCCCGGCGTTGTTTACAAGGTAGTACGCATCGTTGTTCTCGCGGTCCGTCTGCCAGTTGCTGGTTTGGCCTATGTAAGTGGCGAAATTGACCGGCTCTTGCGACCCCGGACAGCACGGAACGATCAGTTCTACGTGGCACATTACCGGGCTTGGCTGGAACGTGTTGACCGCAAACGTGATCGCCCTGTCCGCCAGGCTTGGCTTTGACCCTGGCGGTGGCTGGTGGGGTTCCAGGAACATGGCAAACACAACGTCGCCGGAACCGTCATCTGCGGAAACCTGTTGTTTTGCTCTTAATAGACGAGCTATTCCCTCCGACCGGAGCACACTCATGGTTTTATTCCATGTCTACTTGACAGTTGCTCCGCACAGGATATCGCAGACTCTAGTGTGTATCGGGTCGGACCGCGCACGCACGCAGACACACACTAACTGTGCTCTACGATCTAATCGCCGCCGTCGGCGTCCTCGCCCGCGGGAGGGTCGTACTCGTCGTCGTCGTCGGCCGCGGCCTCGCCCTTGGACTTGCCCTTGGACTTCTTAGACTTCTTGGCCTCCAGGGGAAGCACCACCATCGTCTTGGGCATCAGAGTCGTGGAGTTGAAGACCGACTCAAAGGTGGACTCCCAGCCGACCTTGGTGTGCTTGAGGTTGAGCCGCTTGGAGTAGCCGGCGCCCTGCCGCACGGCGTGTGCCTTGTAGGCAGCCTCCTGCGAGAGAGCACAGAGCCACTGCTCCAGAACCATCTTGGCGCCCTTGGAGACCGATGGCAGCCACGGAGCCCGCGAGCTCTCATCCTCCTTGTCCACGCGCATGAGTTCACAGTCCTGGGCCATGATGCGGCTCGCGCGCATGGCCGCACCCGACGCCGCGATGTTGTAGGCATGCGCCCCGATCAGTCTGCTGGTCCGGTAGAACTTCTTCTGCTTGGTGCCGCCCTTGCCGTCGGAAACCGCCCTCTTGGTGATCTTGCAGAAGACAGGGGCACGGGATGCCACGTTCCACATCTGGTCGTAGGCCTTGCGCGCATGCTTGCCGTTGGCGAGGATGTTGTTGGTGGAGCGCATAATGACGTCGCCATCCCCGGACTTGACCATTGTGTTGTAAGTGCAGATGGGAGTCGAATGTAGATTCTTTTTGTGCTTTCAAGTGTATAGCGACCCAGACCCCTCTACTTAGCGCACACGACCGCACAGAGTCCATGTCATATGTCTAGGCTACAAGCCTCCACGAGCGACTTTTTGCATGCAGTCTACGACCCGCGGCGCCGATCCGCACACGCTCTTTCTCACCCAAGCGTGTATCCTAGCTTTGATAGCTGCTGAGCGGTGGCGGACGTCTGCGAAGCGACCGACGTCAAGCTGTAGCCCACCTCGGCCAGCGCCTGCTTTCGGATGCCCGTGTCTAGGAGCACGTTTGCCTGCACTCCGGAGAGAGAAACCCCGACAGGGAGCTGTTGCAAGACGGCCTGCGCCTCCGTAGGAGCCCCGGCACAAGCGGTGAGTAGGTCCTGCGCGTGTATGCCGAGTATGTCGACCGCCTCGGTTCCAGCAATGGCTACCGCGTCCGAGGCCCCCGTCAGGAAGGCATGTATGACGTCTTTCGACCCAAACGCGGCGTTGGCCTCGGATGCAAACTTGGTGTCCGCCAGGTACAGCGAGTCGAATCCAAGCTTCCTCAAAGAGGAGCAGTCCGCAACACCCACGACTTTCAACAACTTTGGACCAACTCCTGCCGTTGCCATGTTGCTCGCCTTTACTCCCTTGGCCACGAGTAGCTCTGCGGTGATCTCCTTCTCATCAACAGCGAGCGCTTCTTCAGCAGAGTACTCCGTGTTGTGAAATAGGCAGAGGCGCATCTTTGCCGAAAAGACTTCTTCGGGTAATGGCGGTCGCATAGACATGGTGTGAATTGACGCCAACATTCAGTTGCTACACAAAGAGTTACCCGTGTTCAGTTTACCTTAGCGAACAAGGGGACACTCACACGGCCCAACCCTAACATGTTCGTATGGAGGGCTCGTCCGCCGGACCTTAGCCGACACTCGGTCACTCGTCATCCTCCTCGGAATCCTGCATCTGCGACTCCGGCTGGAGCTGCGTCGCGTCGTCGTCATCCTCCTCGGAGTCTGACCATTGCTGCATCTGTGACTCTGGAGGCTGTGACTCTGGAAGCTGCGACTCCGGCTGGAGCTGCGTCTGCGTGAGAGGGGCGCCGCCCGCGTCGTCGTCATCCTCCTCGGAGTTTGACCACTGCTGCATCGGCGACTCTGGAGGCTGTGACTCTGGAAGCTGCGACTCCGGCTGGAGCTGCGTCTGTGTGAGAGGGCGGTCCTCCTCCTCCTCCTCGTCCGACTCAAAGTCTTCCTCGTCGTACTCCTCTGCCACCTCGGACGCTTCAGACGGTATGATGGTCCCAACGAGCTGCATCGTGTACGCGCGGGTCGCGGGGTTCACGTTGTACAAGGCCTGGATGGCCGCGTAGAGGTATCGCGTAATCGTGCCGGGGTCTCCCTCGAACTCGACTGCCTTCCTGTACGCACTGACCAAAGTGGTCCAGGAGCCCTCGTCGAAAGACCCGAGGCTTCTGAGAATGCGCGCGACCGCTTCTATCGCCTCGGCGTAGGGCTCCCTCTCGAATCGCGAACTCTGTGCGTACAGAAAGACAACGTACCAGTTGTTCATTACACCCTTGATCTCGTCGTTGATGCCGGGTTGGGGCGGACCGGGGCGCAGGGAGGCGTCGTCCGTGTAGCCTTGATTCTGTGACAGAAGACCCTTCTTTGAGCTGAAGTAGTCAAACGTCTTTGCGTTGGCGTACTGCAGCTTCTGGATCGCCTTCATGAAAAAGTCTGCGTACTTCCTAAAGCCATTTTCAATAGCCTTCTTGTACCCTTGCACGAGACGCATCCACACCTTGTAGTCGTGCACGTCGGTGTTGGCAGCTATTATCCTAACCGCCTCGAGAGCCTGCGCAAGTTCTGTCTGGATGGCAGGGTCGTCCGTTGGCATCGTAACCTGAAGCCCGTCGGACTCGATGGTCAGCTGCTCTGTGGTTTCCTCGGAGACGCCGTAGAGAAGCAGCGCGCCGTGGTCGATGTCGACCGACGGCGCGGCAGCCGGTGCCGGCGTCGGAACCATGGCTGGCATGGGATCGTACATCTCCATGGGATCGCTGAGCTCCGAACTGTCGCTACCGGCGTCTGCCACAGTGGGGTCGATTTCCTCTCCTCTCCTCGCTGCGAGGCGGTTCTTCTGGCGTGCCTCCGCGCGCGCCTCTTTCCGCCTCAGCAGCTCCGCGCGAGCCGCTTCCTCGGCAGCGTCGTCAGCAGCCTTTCTGTCCCTCTCCAGTCGCTTCTGCTTCTCGTCGGCCTTTCTCTTCTGCGTTTCCTCTTGCGCCTTGCTCGCCACCTCTTTCCTCTGCACGAACCCTTTCTCCCGGTCGATACGCCATTGCAGCGACTTGATCGCGGTGGACGCATCCATGTTTGCTTTCATGTAGTCGGCCCTGCGCGACGCTTTCGCCGCCATGAAGTCCGCAACCAGCTTACTTGCAAGGCCCTTGGTAAGGTCTTCTGCAGCGACGTAGGCGGGCATGGGGTCCTTGAACTCGCTTGTCCATTGCTCGGTGAGCCATCGCTGAAGCTCTCCCATCTGCAGCTCAAGCAGGTCGAGGAGGTCCCTGTCCTTGGGCAGCTTCTTGCTGATGAAAAGAAAACTGGAGAACCTCTTGAGCTGTTCCTCTCCATCAATCAGACTCTGTGGACGCCAGAGCTTCTTGCCTCTCTTTGGGTAGGTTCCCATGTTTCCCTGGATGATCCGCCTGATCTTGGTAATGATGTTGCGAACGAGGATGCGATGGTTCTGGCCCACAGGAAAGTCTTGTGCCATAGTGGCGAGCAGTGGCGTATTCATGAGAACCCACTTGAGTTCACTCAGCTTTGTCGCCACTTCCTCCCCCCACCCCTCCAGCGTGCCTTCATACCCCTCGTCGATGCACTGGGACCACGCGACGATTTCCCTCTTGCCCAGCCCCGGAATTGTCCACGTGTCGTAGAGATCCATGTCTTCGTCGCTGATGAGATCATTGTAGATGCCCAGGAGCTTGTCGCGCACATTCTCCCTCATCTCGTCGGTGAAAGGGCTGGGAGACTGCTTGGCTCGCCATCCGCTGCTGCTGGCTGCGCGCTGTCGGAGTGGCTGGGCGAGGTCCGCCACGGCGGCGGCGTTGTCGTCGCCTTCCTCGTCGTCCTCGTCAGAGGACGAGAAATTGGGCTGTTTAAGAGACTTGGTTTCGCCCAGAATGTCTGCCCGTTTCCCCTGCTTCTCCTCCACCTCCTCCCCCTCCTCCCCCTCGGTCTCGTCGCCCTCGGTATCGTCGTCCCTT
>Ga0209603_1002712_pt1 | contig 15966 bp, 10 predicted proteins | sample COGITO_mtgs_1206_FD_184812 | JGI IMG/M metagenome (GOLD analysis project Ga0209603, IMG submission 184812) | Pelagic marine microbial communities from North Sea - COGITO_mtgs_120607 (SPAdes) (version 2) | ecosystem: Environmental > Aquatic > Marine > Epipelagic ... | reverse complement strand
AAGCTGAGTGCAGACTACATCATCTGCTCCTCCTGCAAATGCAGAAATATTTGAGATTCTCATTTTGATATGTCCTATGGGATCTGTATCCCGTACTGTAGTACGGTTTGTTTGAGTTAAAAGGGTGAGCAGTTTTACCTGTTGCTCAGCAGCTTTTTATTATAGTGTACCAGGCAGTGCAGTGAAGGCACCACGTGTAGCGTCTTCGTAAGAATCTGGGTTATCGAGCGCATAAGGCTCATCAACCACGGTAAATACAAAATTACCGCCTTGTACTTGGTCGTATGCTAAGAAGTTAACACTACCTGAAAAGGTAGCTCCTGTTCCAGCTGTGTAGACAAAGTCTCCAGTCTGTAAAGGTAAGATAAGTTCATCAGCAAAGGTAGATTGAACCAGTAGGGTATTTGCATCAACAGAGATAGGTTCAAAGAACACATCTGTTCTTTCAGATACGCTAAGAGTCGGGTCAACAAGTGCACTATTAAAGATACTAAATACAAATTGTGTAGTTTCTGCTGTAGACAAATTGAAATTCAAAGTGCCATCAAAGAGGTTACCTGTTTCATTACCGTTAGGGGTGCTAACAGTAATAACTAGTGTATCTTTAGTAGTCGCTCCAGTATAAGTCGGAGTGTTGATTATAACCGTACTATCAGAGTTACCAGCTCGAACTGTAAAGAGTAAATCACCGCTTCTATTTAAAGCGTTGTTATCTGCTCTTGTTGCAGCTCTTCCGGTAGTGGTAGTTGTATCGGTTATATCAAGTAAGTTGCCGCAGCTAGTAGTTGCGAAAGCTTGTATCTGCGAGAAAATAGAAGCAGTATCACCAGCAGTAGGGAATAGTGTCCCTGTGACAGTACCTGATTGGAAACCATCTGGAGCTCTATCGATGTAAGCTATATCAATAGCAGCTCTTTGATTAGTTCCATCTGTTTCTGTTGCAGTAAAGGAAAGGGTAGCATTAGTAGGACCCTCCATTAAGAAAGTAACAGGCTCAAGGTCTGCACCAGCATCGGTCAAGGGACCAACAGATAGTGTGTTACCTGTTACTGTAGCAGTAGTACCTAGTCGAGTAAACTCGGTGTTGCTAGGAAATACTTCAGTATCTAAGAAGGACTTAATAGCCGTAGCTGTTTGAGTACCGTTTAGATCATCTGCAAGATGGATAGCCTCATGTACTTCGTCTTCACCTAAGGTAATACTAAAGATAGTTCCTTGTGCTAGAGCTATTAGATAGTCTTCACCAGGAATAGCGGTATCAAAGGCAACTGTTACAGCACCACCAGCATCGACTGTGCCGAACTCGTGAGTTTCTGTTCCAACTGTTACTCGAACATTTCTGAAGTAGGTATCGCTACCATTAGTGATAGTGATATCAGAAGCACCGGAGATTCTTTCGAGTCCACTAACTGTAAGTACATCATAAGTGAAATCTAAAGCAACAATAGGAGTGATGTCATCGCCTGTGAACGTATACGTTCTATCAACACTAATACTAGAAACAAGCTGTATGTCACCCCCAGACCAACCATCGGTTGTGTTAGGGGCAACTTGAACTTCTATAGTATTTCTAAATCGATACCCGAAAGCACCGTCTTGGAAACCAGTAGGAGTGTTAGGGTCTACATCGAATCTATTCTCAGCCTCGAACTCCCAAATCTGATTAGAAGAGTCCCTGATCATTATAAGACCTAGTCCACGGCCATCTTCGCTAGAACCTCTGTCATAAGTGTAAGGCGCATTAGAAGTAATTCTCAAACGCTTAACATCAGTGGTTACAGTAGCACCAGTTAGGATAGCTCTGTAAGTACCAGCAGCAAGACTACCAGTAGAGCTCCAAGTACCACCGTAGGCATCTCCGTTTTGAATCGGAGTACCTCCGCTAGAACCTACTCTGGCTTCAACAGTAGCAACACCTATCCCGTTATCGAGAATTGGTATAGAAACTGTTTGAGTAGCGCCAGTGTCGCTTAGAGGATCACTAGTTACTGTATAAGTGCCAGTACCACTATGAATAGTGTCTACCTCAATGCCTGTGATATTGTTAGAAATGAAGCTATCAAACTCAAAACCATAGTCGTAGTTGTTAGTTTCATTTACGATCTGGTCATACCAGTCTAAAACAGTACCATCAGCAGGAGCAAATCCATGTGTGGTGCTTTCAACCGCCCATACAAAGTCTGTATCGTAGGTAGAACTACCGTTAGAGTCTTGAACACGCATAAAGATAACCCCGTCGTCTTGGCCAAGGCTACCAGTACTGGGACCAAAGGCATTGGAGTCACCAGTAAAGTTGTGAGAGATTACTGTGTAGGTACCAGCATTATTTAGACCACTGGTAACTGTGTGAGTCCCTACATTGAGAGAGTTGTCTGAGTCCTGTACAGTTACTGTTGGAGCAGTCTCTGTACCACCTAGAACACGGAATGTGGCGTCGAGGTCTTCAAACCCGTCTAAGTCTTCTAAAGTAAGGGGATAGTCCCCAAGAGTGCTTGAGGCAGTGCCTGTGACTTCTGCAACAGTGGTTGTACCAGTGACTGTGAAGTCTTGTAAACCAGCAGCAACAGTGATGGTGTCGGTCTCGTTAGAGACAGACGTACCAGCAACTGAAAGTACTACATTAGTATTAGCTGGAATATCAGTTAGCGAGTAAGTAGAGTTATACACCTGGTTGGCCATAGAGACTCGATAGTAGTCCATAGGGATGTATCTGAGCTCTACGTTGTCCCAGCTAAGAATAGTCGGGTTAGCCGTCAGACTAATAGCCTCTCTGTTGACCTGCCAGGTCTCGCCAAGAATGTCCTCGAACTCAATTGTGCCGAGGTCTGTGGCAAGGTCATACCAGATGGTTGGCTTTACTGTGCTTGTTAACCTTGTGTCACCGGCCTCAGCACCTTGCGGCACAGCAGACGTAGCGGCGTTAATGAAGTTCGTCCCAGCAGGGATCTCAAACTCAGTGTCAAAGGTAGCACTAGGTGCTAGGTTCACAAAGGAGCCTAGCGCACCGGTCAGCCTAAGAGTACTGGCGTTGGAGTAGCCAATGTTAAAGAACGACCAGAAGCGGAGTGTCCTCGTAGCGTGGTTGTTAGTATAGAGCACCGACGTAATTCCTTCATGAATAATGCTCAGTGTACCTGTGGTAGAAGCTATGTCGCTACTTACCTGAGTAGTTGTGCCGTCCGAGTTTAATACGTAAAGGGCTGTGTCTATGTTGGTGCCGTCCTGGGAGAGGTCTCTATCGTTAGTAGTAGAACTTGTACTCTGAACAAGTCTCTGATTCACACCACCAGCAGGTTCAGTAACATAAGTCGTGCCACTAGCGTCTGTTAGTGTAACCATATAGCGATCAGTTGTACTGCCGTTGAAATTAACAAGCTGTGTGGGTGCTGGAGAGAAAAATAGGTCATTAGTACTTTGGTTAAACGACCAAGTCTGACTTCCCTGAGGCACAAGAGTAGCACCGGGTGTCCAGACCTTTTCCCAGCTGAGGCCGATGATACCGTCAAGGTTGTTGCCTGACGCGGCGTCAGCTACGGTTGGCGCAGTTCGTGTAACCGAGCTAGTGGGTCTCGGAGCAGTTATATCCAGGCTAGCCTTAGAATTAAGTTGGCTACTAGTAAAGGTGGCTCCAGAAAAGCTCTGAGTGTAGAGCGGACCATTGCCGCCGCCAGCAGCACCAGCTGCGTCATAAATTGGCTGACCGTTAGTGTCCAGCAAACGCAGGCTGCTCTGGATGTTGAGAGAGCCACCAGCGATAGGGTTGTTGGAAGCATCTACCCTGGCGTGTGGCACGTTAGACGTGACAATACCGCCATAAGCGGTGCTCAGGTCAAAACCAAGATCCGTGCCCATGTTGAGGCTGATATTACCAGGTAAAAGCAGACCGTAGTATTCTAGGGGACTCAATGTCGAGTCTCCCTGCAGTGGCGTTACGCCTCTATAGGAGATATCAGGGGCATTTCTGTAGTTTTGCAAGTTGGCAGGCTGGCTCGTCAGGGCCGTTGAGGAAAAGTTTAAATTAGCGAATCCGTTAAGTGTAGTTGTTGTGCGACCAATAGAAGCGTTGAAGGTACTAGATGTGGAGGCATAACGGTTGTTGCCCGTGTAGACAAACAGGTCACGGAAAGTGTCAGCAGAATAGTCCCAGGGAACTGATGCTGTCAGGACGTTAGACCTGTAGGTAGGCCAGTAGCTAGTGTCTTGTAGATGGCTCTGATCGTCAAGACCAGCGTCAGTTTCAATGCTATACTGACTAACACCAACAGTTGAATCAATTGTTACGGCGTTGCTGTTGGTTACGGCGGCACCTGTATGCGACTCTGTCCTTATGTCTGCACCTGCACCAGCTTCAGCACTAGCTAAAGTGCTCCAGTTGGAGGCGTTAGGTAGATCAGTTAGGACGTAGGCGTCACCGTCTGTGGTAGTACCCGTAGAGGAGACTGCTGTCGTGATATCGAAGCCGTTAATGTTGTTAACATCCTCGTAGACCCTCGTAGTAGTGCCAGAGACAGTAGTCGTGGTAGTAGCATCAGCCGCTGACAGCACAATGCCAGCATTATCTCCGGCAGTACTTGAAGTAGTACGGATAGTTCTTAAAGACTCTCCTGTATCATGCTCAGCATCAAAGACAATGTTTAGGCTTTCTGCAATAAGAGAACCTACATCTCCGATTTCACCTGTTACTTCGTAATCAAAGTGTTGAAGGGAGGTGACTCCGTTAACATCTACACTAGCTTCGGAAAGGTCACCCGCTCTAATACCACGGACAATGTAGTTGTAGGTAGTATTAGCGTCATACTGTTCCGGAGAAACCCAAGGGGCTGCTGGCGGAATACTTGTAGGAGGGGTGTCGGATACTGCGTAGTAGTTGACTGTTCCGAGAGGTCCAAAGTGAGTAGCGTTAAGTTCAGCGCTTTCACTGGTAGGACTACGGAAACGACCGTTACGGAGGACTACTCGATAAAAGTGAAGTGTTGGAGGTGGATCTAGTACTTGGAAGTTTACTGCTGTTCCATTAGTGAAGCCAGAAGCGTTGTTAACTGAACCAAGGTACTGTTGACCATCTGCTTCATCTGCATTGCTATCACGGTAGATATCAGCTGAGAAGTATTCACCTAAGGCAGGTATGTCGAATCGGATAGTAAGACTAGGAGGGTTACCTCTGTTTTTAATGTCTGCAAAACGAACATTTTCTGCTGCAAGCAAATTACGTTGCCCTGCTGATAGACCTGAGTAACCTGTAACATTAGGTACCGGGTTGTTAGAATTAATAACAGGGTCTGTTGCACTTGGGTTTATATAAGAGTTGCTATGCTTTTCACCGGTCACAATAATCTGACCTGAAGCGTGGTCTTCTACAATCTCTATGATAACAAGCTGTTGCTCGTCGAGACCAAGGAGGTCATCTGTTATAGAAAGAGGTTGAGCGACTCTAAGGTTTCTAGCAGGTTCAGATTCAGCTGAGAAGGTAATCTCAATTGTACCAGCATTACGAGCTTTTCGTAGTTCTACGGAAGTATAGTTCTGGAATTCATCCAAGGTAGCTTGTTCGCTGCCTCCTTTATCACTAAAGTCAAGATCACCGTCAGAGTTCTCTGTGTAGAAGAGTGAGAGGTAGTTAGCACTGATGCTATCTTGATTAATAGCGCGGTCATAAGTAATCCACTGAGACTGGTCTGACACAATAGGGACAGCTTCAACTACAGGAGGGTTCTCAAACTGGTCAATGTAACGACGATAATTTAAAACTAAGGTATTGATACGTTGGTTGAGTCTGGGGTTATCTTCTGTTATGTTGATGATTCTGTCTGCAAGGGCGTCTGCATTGAATACGTTTTGGTTTGAACCAGTGGTAGTAAAGTCTGAAGCATCATACACAGTTGTGTAGTAGCAACTTATAATTCCCTGGTCTTCGTAGAGTTTAAGACCTGAGCTTTCTTCAAACTGTTCTAGGATAGAAAACTTGTCGCTTGAACCTTGGAAACCAGCATTACAAAAACTAGGTAGAGACCTTACTAGAAAGTTAGCAGGTCTGTAAGCATTAGCAAAAGAGGCTAGGTCTAGCTGAGAGAGTTCTATATTTAGGCCCAGACGACTAGTTAGGTAAGTAGGTATAGCACTTACAAAAGAAGTATTAGGGGCACCTGTGATATCTACCCCAGCAGTATTATTGTTAGTTACTCTGAAATTTACTTCTGGGAAACCATTAGCAAAAGCACCGTTGAGAGAAGCTTCATAGGTAATAGTCACTACTAGGTGACCTAGGTATAGGTTCGTAGCAGGAACTGGAATATTACCTTTGGAATCTAAGACTGCTTGTGAGCTCGGTAGAACGACATTATGGTCAGGCCACTGAACTTCGATAAAAGCTGAGGCTGTCTTTGGAACTCCGCTAATAAGATTTCTTGTTATAGAGACTTTTTCTGTTGAAACCTCATTAGGATCGGAAGGTGCTACGAAGTTATAAAGCATCTCTGGGTCGTTTTCATAGTTTAAATTGTTAAAGTGAATTTGGAGTTTGTCTACATTACCTACGGCTACAACATACTGTGCCGTAAGAAAACGAGTTTCCGCATCAATTGTTTCAAGGTCACTAGGATTCTGAACACCATTCCAGGGAAGTCCGATTCTGGAAGAAGTAAAATAAGCTAGGGCTGAAGCAGGAGTAGGGTTCCATACGTTAGCGACACGGGATTCAACTAGTTGAGTACCGATGACAAATGCTGGTTGGAACTCTCCAGTGTTGCCGGAGATCTGATAACCTTCACGAGCTTGAATACCTGGAACAATCTCAGTTTCGACATTGAACCATTTATCTAGAAGACCACCTGAGCCACGGTTAGTAGCCTCTTTACCTGCAAACTCACCTAAGCGGACATCATCTTTGCTTCTAGTAATGCTATCAAAGCAGGTATCTCTAGTGAAGCCTGTAGGAGGGGTGCCGAAGACTCCACTGCTAATGTTAGCGTTGTGAATCTCCGGAACAGCTACGATAGAGAAGCTTTCTTGAGCTCGTGAAAGGACTGAACTGACTTGAAATAGTACGGTACCGTTACGTTCAGTAATTCTGTGATTATCAGCGATACCTTGAAAAAGAGTACGAGTGTTAAGGACTGTGCCGTCTTCGTCGATTTCGTCTTTCCAGAAGGTCCAAGTACGATTACGGTAAGAACCTGACTGGATAGCTGCACGAACATCGTCTGTGATTTCTAAACGAACTTCTTGGACGACGTTTTCGATATCCATAGTCTTACGAGTGGGGTTGAGCTCACGGATGAGGCCATCAGCTGGAAACTCAACAGGACCAGGAAGTGAACGGTCAAAACCACCAAGAGTACTCCGAAGAGTAAGGCCGTTTGTTAAAGGCATCTCGCCTCTGATTACTTGTACTGTCATTATACTATTCTTTCACTTAGCTCTAAATCGAACCTTACAAACTGATCATTCCCTGGAATTGCTTCCGCATTAGGGTTGTTTGTGATATATGCTCTTAATTGGATATTAGTTATATTAATAGGGGTATTAGCTGCAATAGTTTCTCTAACTTTTGGAAATACTTTGACTTCACCTGAGCTAGCAGTATACTGGTTAACTACATATAGTTGAGGGTTTGTACCAAAGCTAATCATAGTACCTTGTTTAATACCGTTTGCATCTGGTCTACGAGTAGCGCTGAGAGTAAAGATATTACTTCCAGCAACTACTTCAGCGTTTGTTACGACTGAGGTAGAGTTATTAGTACCATCAACATTAGTAAGGTTTCCGGTGTACTTGTAGATTTCATTAGGAAGTTTAAACTGAATATCTTCCCTATCATAAGCAGCGGCCCAGAGAACACCACGTAGGTATTCCTGGTCCTCTGCATATTTAGCAAATACTGAACACGATAGTCCAAACTTGGCAGCACCATTCGTAGTGAAGGTGTCTACCAAAGCTTGGGATACATCGTGGTATGCTTGACTCTCCAATTGGAGACCGCTAATATTGTCGAATCTTAGATTAGATTGATCGAGTTCAATAGTCATTATACTCTCCCATTAGGGCGTCTGATACCAGTAGGTGATCTACCTCGTGTATCAGTATTTCTTCTGTTAATCATTTGCTCAAGGTTTCTTGAGACTGAGTCAGCAGTTCCTTGTGCAGTAGCACCTGCAGTTACATTGTTGTTAATTACAACAGTACCTACACGGCCACCTGATGGAACGATTCCATTTGGAGAACCACCGGAGTTGATTGCTTCTAGCGCATCGCGGTTTCTTGATGTAGCACGAGCGTTTACTACGAACTCACCGTTTGAAAGGTTAGCAGAGATACTATCACTAGTACCTGTGCCTGGTCCACTTACAAAGCCACCTTGAGCAAAGCCTGGTTTCTTTTGTGACCGAATGTTTTTAACCTGTGAATCTGTAAAGGCAAGGGCAGCAGCAGCAGCAGCGACACCTAGTCCGGGACCTACAAAAGGAATAGGTGCAAGAGCTTGGTAAGCGCCAACAGCAGCAGCAGCACCGTTTACAACAGCGTTAGCTGCAGCAAGGTTTTGTTGTAGTTCGAAAGCTTTTGATGAAGCTTGAGCAGCTTCGGAAAGCCCATCAGAAAGAAAGCTGAAGGGGCTTGCAGCAGAAGCAGCATCGGAAATTGACTTACCTAATCCAAAACCAAAGGAGGAACCAACAGTAGCACCTTCGCCTTCTGCTTTAGCAGCATCCGAAGTGTTTCCGAATAGACCACCGATAGAGAAAGCTTCACCTCCGTCTTTACCACCTTTACCAAAACCTTCTTTAGCCTTACCAAAAAAGCCTGAGGCCTTTTCTGGGTCTGAGCTTTTACTAGGATCGTTTTGGTTTAAGAGACCACCAATTTTCTCTTCAATTCTTTGTTGTAGAGCTAAATCAGCAGCAGCGATTTCCATATTGTTTTTGACTTGTGCTTCAATACGCGCGTCAACACTTCCAAGTACTTGAGAAAATTCTATTAACTGTTTAAGTTGATCATCGTTGATCTTCTCCATATTAGTAGTGTCAAAACCTTGACGATTTAGACCACCAAGAACACGTTGTTGACGAGCACCGCCTACTGGACCACCATCTTTAAAGCCCATGACAGCGCCTGAGTTAATTTGTTCAAGCAAGGCACGGTTTTGTTGGGTAGCTTTAGCGTTAACTACGAATTCGCCATTTGATAAGCGAGCTGGGATGGAGTCAGAAGTTCCTGTACCAGGTCCGTTAACTGAACCACCAGTAGCGAAGCCCATAGGCATCATCATACGGTTTGTGTCAGAAAGGAATTTACCTAGACGGGAGAAGAAGCCAGGTTCTTCGTCTGACTTGATCTTATCTTTAGTTCCCCAAGAAGGAGAGTTACCATCATAATCGTAGCTACCATATCCTTTGGGATATTTGGTAGTGTAACCTGATTTATAAGGCTTGATCATTTTACCATTAGCATTGAATTCTTCTTCGAGAAGACCAATACGGCTGTTAACACGATGAGGTGTTTGCTTATAGTTGCTAGATAGCAAATAGTTAGCAGCAGCATGAGGCATGTGACCTAGACTGACTTGGTCTTTAAGGTGATTCCAACGGATTGAACCAAGTTGGAAAGCATGGTCAATCATAGCAGCTTGTAGGCTTGGTCCGAATGAGTTAAACTCACCGAAAGAGCCCTTAGCTATGCTTTCATGTTTCTTAAAGTCTTTTTCGAAAAGAGCATCAGCATTTGAACTAATCTGTAGATTTTTACCCTTAAGATAATTGTCATGAGGGTACTGACCAGACTCTTCAGTAGCAGTGTACCCAGAAAGGTGTTTAGCTACTGGAATACCGAGTCCTTCAGATTCCGATTTAGTAAGTAAGTGACCAACACCATAAGTCATTAGACCACGGCTGTCATGATAAACACGACGAACATCACCTTCTTTAGCACGGATATAATCCATTGGTGAAGCGTAACCGCCAACAGCGTAGCCGCCCATACCATCACCACCTGGGTTCATACCGCCATTAAGGCGAGCGAGAAGACCAGCGTGTTTCTTAGTAGCAGCAGCGTTAACTACGAATTCACCATTTGAAAGGTTGGCAGGGATAGAGTCAGATGTACCTGTTCCGGCACCTGATACTTTACCACCTGTAGCAAAATTACGAGAAGCACGACGTTTGGCTCCTCCATTTACTTGAGACTTTTTAGAAGAATCTCCGAATATACCTGTGAAGAAATCTGTTACTTTAGTTTTAGCAATTTTAAAAGCTTCTACAATAGCATCACGGAAGTAATAAGCTAAGCTTACTCCACCAACTACAAGAGCGCCAATAGCTAGTGCAGGGAGTGAAATACCACCTACAGCGATAGCAAAAGCGCTAGCGAGAGCTGTACCAATAACAGAAGAGATGCCTGTAATTACTAGTGAACCTCTAAAGGCAGCACCAATAGCAGCGCCCACAGCAGCAAAAGCAGCAGTAGAAGCTCTGAATGCAACAGCAATACCACTACCAATAGCAGCGATAGCAGCACCAGCAGCAGCAATACCTTTAGCGATAAGTCCACCAAAAGCAAAACCAGCAGCAGCGCCAACACCGGAACCTAGAGCGGAACCAAGTGCTTGACCACCAAAGCTAGCAGCAATAGTGATACCAGCTTCTTGCCATCCTGAAAGTTCGCCAACATTCTTTTCGAGGTAATCGATGAATTGTTGACCAGCTAGGAAACCACCTGTAGCACCTAAGGCACCACCAAGTTGTTGTCCACCACTTACAAAGCTTTCACGGACACGACCTGTAGCCTTTGCTTGAGCATCTCGAATAGCTTTTAAACGAGCTTCTTCAGCAACTAGACGCGCAGTAGCACCACCAGCTCTACGAGCAGCTTGTTCTTGAGTTAAACCAGACTTACGGAATTCGATTTCAGCAAGAATAGCAGCACGAGCAGAACCATTTAAAGACTGAGCTAGATCGCGCATTTCTTGTTCTGTAGCAGCTGTAACCATTCCTGTTTCACGAATTTCATCGTTAAAACGAGAAATTGTATCACGAGCAGTTTGACCTACACGTTCAGCTAGGTTTGTTAGAGCACCATTGACTTCGCTTACGCGACCTGATGAACGACCAGCAATTCTTTCAAGAGCTGCAACTTCACCAGATAGCTGAGTTGTAAAGCGACCTAGTAGTGTAGCTTCTACGTTACCAGCGATAAATCCACCAGCACGAGCACCTGTACCACCTGTGAGTTGTGAACGGAAGTTCTTGTTTAGTAATGCGATACCAGCAATTAAACCAGCCATTGCATTGTTACCAAAAGCTTCACGGAAGTCACGTAGTCCTGTGCTTACAAATTTAAGTGTAGTGTTAAGGATACCTAAAGAAGCGTCTAATGCTCTAATGGCAAGAGGTAAGTCACCTCCACCTGCAGTAGAAATAGCTACATTTGAATTTAATGCCGCAATTGCTTCTGGGGTAACTCCAGCTAAATCAGGTTGTTCAATACCTTTAAAGATAGTTGAAACTGAATTAGCAAAAGAACGAATCTTAGGAACCACGTTAGTAACTAGGCTCTGAGATTTTTCTGTAACACCATTAATTAAGTCTGTGTAAGTTGAGTTACCGATAACATCCATATATAGTCTATAGAAGTAACCACTAACTAGGTTATAAAATTTATCAATTGCATTAATAGCAACATCAAAACCAGATACAATAGAGTCTAGTTTGATGGTAGGTAGTTTAATACCTGAAAGATCAATTGACTGTAGGCTTTGGAAAGCCCTTGTTACTTGTTTACCAATTTCACTATCATTGAAAGTTTCAGCAACAGAAGCAAATACTAAACGAGATTGAAAAGCAAGTTCATTGAACAAGTTTTTAATTCGTATAACATTAAATTCTACTCTAGTAGCTACTTTTTCAAAGGCACGACCAATGTCTAGTGTAGTGTTAATAAGTGCTTGACTGAAACCACTAGCTTTATCTAGCTCATTAACAAAACGAGCAAAAGCATTACCAGCAACTTGACCAGCACCTGAGAAGGTTGTTTCAATTTGAGCAAACTCACCAGCAATTTGTCTACTTTGTGATAGTAGAGCGCCGAATACTTCGCTAGAGGTAATCTTACCTTCAGCACCGAGGCTACGTAGTTCACCTACAGATACTCCGATACCATCAGCAATGGCTCGTGCTAGACGAGGGGCTTGTTCTAGAACTGAGTTAAGTTCTTCACCACGTAGAGTACCTGATGCAAGGCCCTGACCAAGCTGAATAATAGCAGCTTCGGCTGATTGAGCAGATGTACCAGATACCTTGATTGCTTGCTGAACTGTTTTAGTTACTGCAAGTACTTGGTTTTGAGTAGCGCCTAGGTCTTTAGAGACACGAGCAAATCGAGTAAAGAGATTTGTTGTAGCCTCAAAGCTTGAGCGAGTATCTTGTGAAATCTTAAATAGTTTCTCGTTAGCAGCAACAATTTGTTGGGTTGAACGAGTTACCAGGCGTAGTTGGGAGTTAATGCGACGATATTGGTCAGCTACTCCGGTTACTACACCTTTAACGGTAATGTATGTAGTTAGCAATGCTGTTGAAGCAATTACTAGGTTATTAACTGTACGAGTTGCACTTGAGAAACTCTTTTCAAGAGATTCTGCACTGTTAGCAGCCCGTTCTGTATTCTTTTGTAGTTTAGAAAGATCTGAACCACTTTCTACCTTCTTGACACTTTTAGAGACCTTCTCAAAACTGCCAGAGGTTTTATCAGCTCCTTTACCAACTCCTGAGACTTTTTTCTCAAGTTTGTCCATGGAACGTTCGGCTTGTTTAGTATTAGCGACTACTTTAATTTCGACAGCCATATTATTATCCTTTTAATTTCGTTACGTGCCCCAATGCTAGTTTTGCGTTACCGGCTATGTAAAATAGACGGAAACTCTTCGTATATCGAAGTTGAGCATCAGGGCTGTGTTCCATTGAGTTATTTATTGTCAAAAGACAAATCAGTTGGGAGTTTAATTTCATCTACAATTACGCCATCAGGGTCGTAGAATTGCAGAAGTGTTCGTTCAATAAAGCGAGCCGGAGCTTGATCAGATTTACCTCTGTTTAGCTCATTAATGTACGGCGCACTATTTGATATGTATAATTCGGTTGAAAGATTTTCTTCGGATATCGTTAAAGCAGTAGTAGATAGTAATGCTGCAGATGATATTGAAGGGGAATTAGGAGATCTAAAATCTTTCTCTTCAGAACTTAGGTTCCATGAGGACCTTGCTCGACCAGTATCAACTGGTGTAGCTTGTTGCAGTGAAGTAACTGCGTTTAAGGCAGAGGCAACGGTTACTTGATGTATAAGCTCCCTAGCTTCGGCATTGAGTTCATCAAATTCATCGGCTAGGTTAGGTATAGTTATCTTAACTACCATTGCTATCTCCTTTTAAGGGTAAAAAGAGGGATGCGTTAACACCCCTCTCAAAATTACTTTTTAATAGTTGGATTAAAACCTTTAGAAGCAAGCATAGCACCGAAGTTTGAATTCATTAAGGCTTCGCCTTGGTGACCGGTCTGTTGTACTTTGCGTTCATCGTTTTTAATCTGCTTAATAGATGGGAAGATTTCTTCAGGCTTTTTATCAACTCCGCTAGAGTTCATAATATAAGCAGCCCGAAGATCTTCTCTCCATCCAATGGGACGGCGCTGAAAATACTCATACCAACCCTGTATTTCTTCATAATCCATATGGTCTAACTCATTTCGAGTTTTACCTAGAGTAAAAGCAAGGTCGTATAAATGCATCTCTTCAGCGCTTAGTCGTTTCCCTCTTCGACAGCAACATCTACAGCAGCTAGTCCGCTGTAAGCCATAACTTCTTGTTGTAGAGCAGCAAGATCATCAAGAGCAAAGACGTCAAAGTCTTCGTCGCTCATGTCAGCAGCTTCTACAATGCCAGCACGGATTACGAAGCGCATAGCTTCTAGGTTGGAGTCGAAAGAAGAGGCTTCTTCCATTTTACCAGCTAGCGCTTGCATTTCACGTACTGCCTTAAGAGGTAGTTTTACGAGAGTAAGTTTGCCACCTTCAACGGCAGCGAAATCGATTGTTTTAGTTTGTGGTTTAAGTTTCATCGTTATTCACCTTTAGTGTTATCATCCTTATCAGAGAAGAGATGTTTATTGTTTAATTGGAAATCATCTAATAATTTTCTTGTTTTATGTAGGACATCTAGAGTTTCAAAGATTTCTGCCTTCTTTGAAGGATCAGAAGTAAAGTCTTTCATTCTATCGAATGTCTTACGAATTGATATGTCTACACTCTTCCTCATGTGACGGAAGGTAGTCTTAAGAACAAATTCCTTAGAGAAAGGTGGTTTGTTATTATTATCCATAATAATATTTACCTTATAATAGAACCTCATCAGAGGCCTTATGCACCTAAAGACCTTGATAAAGACCTTTATATAATACTTAAATATAGACCCCAGGAGGTAATAGGGGTTAAAGTAGATTTTGTAATTGGAGGGGATCTCCGAAGAAACCCCCTCCGCATTACATAATCAATAGATAGTTCTATTAATTACTAACCTTAGCTTGGAAGACCGTAAGTAGAACCAGCTGTGTATGAGAAAGGACCTTCAAAGTCGCCATCAATAGTCAAAGCAATGTTTGCTTGTGTGGCGTCTGTTAGGGCAGGAACGATCTCGAAAGAAGCGATAGTGCCTTGGAAGTAGATATCTTCATACTCAGTAGTTGCATCTGAAGCAGGTGTGGCTTGTACACCACCGTCTTCTGTGTTTGAAAGACGAACACGGAATACGAGGTTTGTGCCAGACTTGCGTAGAGCGTCTAGTGTGTAATGGTTAGTTGGGATGTAGTTAAATGTAAACTCGAGTGAAGGAGCGTCAGCTTGGCCTTGAATCTGTGAAGAGATTGACTGACCGTACTGAGGTACATTTACGATGTTTGATGGTGTGCCGAGGCTTGGGAATTCACGAATTCCTTCAATAGCGACAACTGCAGCTTCAGTAGTAGCAGCAACTCCGTCAGCAGCAGCGGCTGATTCGAACTTAGCAGCTAGGTTAAGCGGAGCAGCACGGTCGGCTGTTGAGATTGAACCCGGTACATAATCGATGCGTGTATAGATTGACGCGCCAATGTTATTAATGTGTGCCATAAGATTTGATTCCTTAATTAGCAAAGTAGTTGTAAGTTAGGATATAGTCCACTCGATAAAGACCTTCATTGGCCTCATCGGTGCCGAGAACGGCTAGTGCACTTACACCTGTCTGTATACTACCATTTGTGGTTGTAAATAATTTTGTTTGCAAAGACTCGTCGAGAGCATCAGCGATTTGCATTGAACGAGAGATACCTGTATTACCTTGTGTGTATATCTGAACTACTACTTGTCCGGCTGTACCGAGATTTCGGTAGTCAGCACGAATACGAGCAGGTAGAATTTCTAAGCGTAGAAACTCTGTTTCAGCTACAGAACCTTGGAAGTTACCCGGTAAAACCTTTATTGAACCCACTACACTTGCTAGCCATTCACTTGAAGCGAATACACTTTCAATAGCAGTTTGTTGTTCTGAGAATTTTGCCATGTTAACCTCCTACAGCAGTAATTTGTAGGATAAACCCACTAACATCTTCGAAAGAAGATATTGAGTAGGTTTTAGAGCCTATAACGATTTCATCATAAAGAGAAAGATCTGTTACATCTTTAGATTTGATAATAACTTCGATTTCTTCTTTAGTGTAATCTTCTGGTTCTCTTTTAGTACTAAGTACAATAGCTTTTATTGTTGTTGATGTAGTAGTACTTGAAGAAAATGATTGCGTAGCAAAGTCATAATCTCCAGATTCTCTCTCCTTAAATGTTACACTAACGACCAAATCTCCGAGTAAGGTAAACGCATTGTCTACCTGTGATGAGATTAAGTTGTTATATGACATTTAATTAGCCCTATACCATGTGTTAGATCCACCATTGTTAAGGT
>Ga0209603_1002706_pt1 | contig 15984 bp, 10 predicted proteins | sample COGITO_mtgs_1206_FD_184812 | JGI IMG/M metagenome (GOLD analysis project Ga0209603, IMG submission 184812) | Pelagic marine microbial communities from North Sea - COGITO_mtgs_120607 (SPAdes) (version 2) | ecosystem: Environmental > Aquatic > Marine > Epipelagic ... | reverse complement strand
TTCTCGTTCGGGACATGGCCGTGGGTGCTGAACAATTGGTGCAAAAAGTGGGTGCCCTTGAAGCATAACTTCCAACTTTTACTCACGGATGGCGTGCTTTCAGTATGACGGTTCTATTCAGGCGCCGATTGTGGGGCTCGAACCCACGACCTTGGGATTAACAGTCCCACGCTCCACCAGCTAAGCTAAATCGGCAAGGTTGGCGACAGGCCTCCCCTTTATCACGGCTTCGCCACCATCAGTCCACGATGGCCATCAGGCGTTCAACCGGTGGCACAAAACCATTCACCGTTTCAATGAGGTTTTGCAGGGTTGAATGCTCTTCATCGGTCAATTTTTGATTGTGATGGAAGGTCAGCAAGGGTTGGTTTTCTTCGATGCTTGTGCCCTTGGAAGCATGGAATACGAAGCCGATTTCAGGAACCACTTCGTCGTCAAGTGCGTATCGTCCAGCCCCATGTTGCTTGGCCAAAAGTGCTGCAGCCATTGAGTCAATGGTTCGTACGTGTCCCTGCTGGCGGGACAAGACTGTGGTTTGATGCTCACTTTTAGGTAAAACCGAATGAGGGTCCTTGACCAGCAAATCAGCAATTTCCTGTGATACTCCTTGTTGAATGCACATGAGCCTAAACTTTTCAAGGGCATCACCACGGTCCAGCGATCGTTCAATTTGTTTGTTTGCTTCTTCAAGGCTCAGGCCATCCTCAGTCATGGCTAGAAGCGCACCACCTTGAAGAATGACGAGGTTTCTGGTGTCAACGGAACCTTTGCCTTGCATTACTTCGATGCTTTCAATGATTTCTAACGCATTTCCGACGTGACTTCCAATCGGTTGTTCCATCGATGTGATGTGTGCAATGGTTTTGATGCCGAGCCCCTCTGCCGTTCGTACCATGGATTTGGCCAATTCCTCAGCTTGTTCATGCGTTTTCATGAAGGCTGCGCTTCCGCATTTCACATCAAGAACAAGGGCTTGCAATCCTTCTGCTGCTTTTTTTGAAATGATGGAGGCGGTGATGAGAGGGACACTATCGACGGTATCCGTGACGTCACGAATCGCATACAGGACACCATCGGCGGGAGCGATAGCATCGTTTTGAACGGCAATGCAGCATCCGATGGCATTGACAGCGTCGTTCATCTCTTCTGGGTTGAGTCTGCAATTAAAACCAGGAATCGATTCCAATTTGTCGATGGTCCCGCCCGTATGGCCAAGCCCTCGTCCAGCAAGCATTGGAACACGACGCCCGCATGCAGCCAGCGCTGGCGCAAGCATCAGTGACATCTTGTCTCCGACCCCTCCTGTGCTGTGTTTGTCCACAACGGGAGGTCCATCTTCCCAAGTGAGTTGGGCTCCTGATGCGATCATTGTTTTTGTGAGTTGGACGGTGTCCTCTACGCTGCAGCCAAAGGTATGCACGGCTTTTAGCCAGGCTGTTGCGTCTTCTACAGCAACTTCTCCATTGGCTACGCCCTTCACAAAGTCGTCAAGAAGTGCGTGGTCTTGACCTTGTTGAGCCACAACAGATTCAATCAGTTGAGCAACGTTCATCTCTCAACCTCAAATCAGACCTATTTCACGCAGGCGTTGTTGGAGATAATCTCCCGCCTTGATGCTCTGATATTTTGCAATACCACCGGTTTTAGCGACAAAATCAGAGTGGGGGGTGAGGTCGATTTCGTTTCTTGGATGGACAAACATCGGCATTGAATATCGGCGAGAAGTGGAATCTTGAGGATTGACCACTCGGTGAGTGACGGAACGAAACAATCCGTTGGTAAGGTTTTGGAGCATGTCTCCTGAGTCAACAATGATTGCCTTTTCATCCCCCTTGACCTGTATCCATGAACCATCGTGGTCCATCACTTCGAGTCCATCAGCCGTAGCGGTTACCAGGAGCGTGATGAAATTGATATCTTCGTGGGCAGCTGAACGAACAGCACCTTCGGGCATCGTTGGGTCAAGAGGCGGATAGTGAATCATTCGCATGATGGTATTCCCTTGGTCAGCCATTTCGGGAAGCCAATCTTCTGGCATGCCAAGGTAAAGAGAACATGCTTCAAGCAATTCTTTTGACAATTCTTCCATGTCGGTGTAGAGGCGGTCAATGACGCTACGAAACGCTGGAGCGTGGTCGTTGGGCCACACGTTTTGAGGGTAGGTTGGTGTTGGTCCGTCAATTGGATAGCCCCTTCCGGTCTGCCAGAATTCTTTGAGGTCAGGTGCTGGATTGTCCTTTGCGTGTTCAACTCCAAAAGCCGTATAGCCGCGCTGGTGAGCGATTTCTGGAAGAAGATACGACCGTTTGGTGTTCTCGTCCAATTCAAAGAAACGGTCGCACTGTGCGTAAGCATCCATGATCAGTTCGGTATCAATTCCGTGATTGACCAAGGCAAAAAACCCGATGTCATGGAGTGCGTCTCCGACCTGTTGGACGAACGCCTTTCGCTCGTCTTCGTTTGAAGATTGAGCGAGTGTGAAATCAACGGTCGGTATCGTTCTTGTCATTGTGGTCTCAGTCCTGCATGAAGGTTCTTAATTTGGAGAGGAGTCTCAATGTTTCAATGTAAATCCAGATGAGTGAAATGAGTATCCCAAACGCAGCATACCATTCCATGTTCTTTGGTGCACCGTTCTTGACTCCCGCTTCAATAAATCCGAAATCGCTGATTAAGGTAAGAGAGGCGACGACAAGAATGAACAGTGTGAGTCCGATTCCAATCGGTCCTGAACTGTGGAGGAAGGGGACATCGTATCCGGAAAACATGCTGAGGACGAAGGAAGTCATGTAGAGGAAACAGATGCTGATGACAAGTCCTCCAATGACCTTGTTGAACATGGGTGTTGGGCGGATGATTCGTGACGCATACATGGCGTACATGGTGCCGGTAATGCAAACGGTTCCAAACGCTGCCTGGAGTACAATGCCCGGATAATATGCCTCCATAACGAGGGACATGCCGCCCACGAGTAAGCCTTCAAAAATAGCATAAAGACTCATCAAGGCTACGGGATTTTGCGGTCGAGTCACGAAGGTGATCATGGCTAGAATAAAACCGAAAACGGCCCCTACGGTCGAGAATAGGCCGGCGTAGAGGAACATGTTTTCGCCAGCAGTCAAACAGACAAGGGCAGTGGCGAATGAACTGATGATGGTCAATGTTAGGAGGAAACCAATCTTGCGGAGGCTGCCCTGCAGGCTCATGGTCTCGACACCGGTAAGTGCCGCCATGAATTTGTTGTTAAGCACGGGATTGCTGCTACGGTATGCGATGGCCATAGCGTTTGGTCCACTCGGTCCCGTTTGAATGTTATTCTGTTTGACCGTGCTGAACGACTTGTTCTTGGTAGTAGTTGGAGAGTTGGTCCATCGTCCATCCTTGGAGGAGATAGTCCTTGACCATGTCTTGACTCCAGCCGGGAACCAGCGCCATCATTTCAGGAGTAACGGTCGGTCCAGATGCATCCAGAACGGGTGCATCCCAGGCGGGTGTTTCTCCTTCCGGCATGACTTGTGCCATAGCAAACGATTCAGCGGTAATGCTGTCTTTGACATCTTCAGAATCGCTACGCTTGTTCTGAAGGATGACGTAGGCTCCTCCCGAGAGTATAAGCGCACCAATCATCAAACCGAGGAACAAATTCTCTCCAGAACTTCCCGATGTATCATCTCCGTTATTGTTGACCAATTCTGCTCGTTGTTGGGATGAACATCCATCCGGGTCGGTTGCGGCTCCTGCTGGTGTGTTCGGACATTTGTCTTGCTCGTTGAGGATGGTATCGTTATCCTCGTCTGCCGAAGGAGTGGTTGTATCGTTGGAGTTGTTATCGGATGGCGGGTTGACCACAATGCCTCCAAGGTCACAACCAAGTGCGTCGGATTCGTTTTCTCCGTCGTTATCGGCGTCAGCCATGGTCAGCGCGTCACGCGGCGAAACATCGGCTACACTGTCGCTAAGAATTGAGGCCTGAGCCCAAGCAACTTCAATACCGTCAAGGATGCAATCTCCATCGGTGTCAGGATTGAGCGGGTCGCCTCCATGCAGCAGTTCAGCTTCGTTGGTGAGTCCATCAGCATCGGCGTCGTACATTCCTTCATCATAGGATTGTCCGATGACCGTTCTTCGGGTTCGGTTCAATCCGAACATATCTTCCCATTCATCGTTGAGTCCGTCTTGGTCGGAGTCCACTTCGGGGTCCAATCGCTGCCAGTCCTCATTCCATGAATCGATGTAAACCGAAGCGACATCATTGCTGCTGATGAGCAGCCCCATCTCTCGGTTTCGAACCAAGGCGGAGTCGCCCCAGTTGATTGAAGATACAAGGACGGCTTCTTTGTCAACGATCGCACCTTTGTTGTGCAATTTGTTAACGCCATCTCCAGCACTCATGACAACAGCATTTGTGTCGTAGCCCAGAGTGGCGTTCCAATCCTCATTCATTTGGTCAACGACCTTTTGGATGTCCTCGTCGAGGTAGGCGCCGTTCAAAATAAGGCGGATTTTAATCCCACGTTGAGCTGCATCTTCCAATGCAGATACAATGGGGTTGTCTCCCCAGCCGTAGGACCAATCCATGTCAAGGTATTGCAGAGAGAGAAGGATTTCATCATCTGCACTGTCCAACATCTGAACCAATTCATTGATGCAATTATCTGGACAAACCAACAGTGTGGCTTCAAAGGCCCCGTCAATCGATGTTGAAAGGTTTCCAACAATTGGGGACGATTGAGGCATAACCCAGCCGGATGGCGCATCCGCCATGGTGACGGGCGTGATGTGAGAGCGTTCAGCGGATTCATCAAAGGCCAAATGCGAGCGTACGAGGGTGGCTAAGGCCGCATCATCAACGATGACACCCCAGTCTCGATTTCCAGCATCACCGGGTGCAGGTTGAGATGAGGACTTCCAGTTTCCTGAACCGATCCAAACGCTTTCATTATCTCGGACAGCGACCTTGCTGTGGATGTAAGCATAGGGTGTTTCCCCCATGTCTCCAAACCAAAACACGTCCACTCCAGCAGCGAGCATGGTCGTTGCCATCCCATGGTTTGCATCCAGGTCGTATTCAGGCCACCAGTTGTCACCGTAATCCATGACGACGGTCACTTCAACACCGCGTTGGTCCGCTTCGATGAGGGCCTCAACGAGATGAACTTCTTGAAGTTGGTACATGTGAACTTGGATGGATTCATCGGCATCACCGATCCAAGCCAAGAGGTCAGTGAGTCCGTATTCAGGAGCGAGGAGTGGGGTGATGTTACCCGAACTGGTCACGGTAGGTTCGAGGCAGAAATTGCTTCCACCAAGGCGGCTCCATCGGTGGTGCCAGTCCGCAACAACATCGTTGTCTGGTGCGTCACCGCAACCGTCTCCACGAAGGTAAATGAGATTGTCCAAATTTGTCAAAGGTTCAACCAAAGCAATTCCGCTCCATCCATCAACATCAACTGGCCCGTTGCCGTAAACAACCGTGTCAACAGCATTGCCTGAGGGGTCAAGCAACTGCACCGCAGCCCCCGAGTTGGCGAGGTAGAAACTTCGGTTAAGCGCCGAATCAAGTTCAACAACCATTCCATCTTCGTAGAGAGTTACTGCTGATGCGTCATTTGCGAGGATTGTTGCACTTTCTGGTTGAATCATGAAATTGGTGAACGAGGTATCGTAAGGAACTCCAGCGCTCGATGTGGTTCGCAGCTTCCAGCCGTCCATGACGGCAAGTTTGTCACCGGAATTGGTGATCTCAAGGAATTCCATGGTGCTCGAAACCGACGACGAAGCATCGGGCATCAATCGTGTGAGACGGAGGTCGTCTGGACTTGCAAGGTTGCCTGCATCAGGCTCTTCTTCGCCCGGTGTTGGCCAAAGCGTATGGGTCCATGGGTCATTGCTCGTGGGACCTGCTTCCAATGTTTGACAATCGGTTTCTATGATCCAACTCGCACTTTGAATGAGGTCGCCGTCTGGGTTCAGCAACTCTGCACTGTCTCCGAGGCCGGAAAGTACGTCCTGATCCATCAAAAAGACGGCGCGTGCTCCAGCAGCAAGGACGGTTGACGAAGTTGCGTTACCGTTGGCCCACATGCTGTCAATGCGCATGAATCTACGATGGTCGTCAGGAGATGCAATTGACCACCTGCTGAGATTGATGTCTTCCATGCCCGTGTTGAAAAGTTCAACCCAGTCTGCATCCGGGTCAATGGTTTCATCATCGCAATAAGGCAAAATTTCAGTCATACTAACATTGCTTGAGCCTGAATATGCAGGCCATACGGGGTTGAGTTCGCCCGGTGTCGCCCATGCAGATTGTTTCCAATCACCGATGTTCATAGCACCGGATGAACCAACTCCAGCGTGCGTGCTGTTGGGTGGGATGAGCGATTCACCTTCAGCCGTTGCTGACCAAGAAATAGTGTCTACTGTGGCTCCAGCCAGGTCCAATAGCCCAATTGAGTCGGCACTGGTATGCTTGAGATAGAAACTGCTTGTTCCGTTAAGGGCAACCAGTACAACCTCTCCAGCAGGAATGATTGTGCTGTTTTGAAGCGGCATGTTGTATTCATGCAAGGTTAAACTTCGGGAAGGGGCTTGGAGTTTCCATCCTGCAACATCAATATCTTCATCTCCATAATTGAGGAGTTCGAGCCATTCCCCTTTTGGCCATGTTTGACTGTCACTTCCAACCGCGTCGGGCAGAACCTCTGTAAATCGGACGTATCCATCGGATAGAACACTGCCCGGTTCAGGATGACCAGGTGTCTTCCAAGCTGCTGGAGTCCACGGGTCTGTCGGGGCTTGGGAACGAATGAGAGCTACGTCTTCGCCATGGTCAGTGACATACATGGCTGTATCTTGGATTTGCCCGGTGAAGTCACGGAGCATAATGTGATTGTAATTGTCCCAAAGTTCAGTGTCTCCAGTGAATTGAACGAGTCTTCGTTGGTCGGGGGAAATGCCCGTTGAGCCCTGAGTTGAATTGAAGACGAGGGTTGCAGGGTCAAGGAACGTGATGTTGCCCATGCCGTCAATCAACGACCAGCCCATGAGGTCAAGTTCTAACGTACCGGTATTGTGGAGTTCAATCCACTCACCGTCGGGGAAGGCAGCACCTTCTGTTGTTGCATTGACGAGGATCTCGGAGATTTGAATATCATTCATCTGGGTCGGCATCATGATGAGTTCCACAGGATTCATTCCTTCTTGTGTTGGATAGGGTGCAGCGCCCCACATGCCGTTGGGTGAACTTGTAGCCATCAAAGAAAACCCTTGCTCGGTTGACGAATAGGACACTTCTTGAGACGGGCTTCCGTTAGGCCATTTGAGGGTGAGCGATTCGGGGCCATTGTTGAGGATTCCGTACGCACTGCTTCCGTTGACTGCTACGATTCTGTGTTGCCCAGGGGAGATGATGTAACTCGAGGGTGATGAGGTAGCATTCACCAAGTGTGATGCATTGACCGGGAGAAGGTTTCCTGCTGCATCCTCAAGGGTCCAGCCGGTCAAATCAATATCCGAGGTTCCCGTGTTGTACAACTCCACCCATTCGCCACCGGGCCACGATTCATTGTCGTAGGACGGCCAAGGATTCGCCATGATTTCACTGATTACAAGGTCCGATGGGACCATCACAGCAGCCGTGCCAGCCGAATTGACTTGTCCTGGGGACGGTGAACCCGTTTTAATCCAATTTGCCGTTGCATTTGTAGGGTCTTGTTCGTAACTCTTACCCGAGGTTGCTGAGGTCCATGTTGCTTCGTGAACGTTGTTGTTGTTTTGGTCGTAAAGGGTCAATGTCATTCCTGTGTTGGTCAGGTAAAAATTGCTGTCCCCGTTTCTTGCTATGACGATGTAGTCGCCTGGGGAAATGGTCCATGACGATGCGTTTCCTGCTTGATAGCCAACGATTGTATTGGCATCGAAATTAAGCGTTTTACTTCCACTGTTGACGGCTTTCCAGCCGCTCAAATCAACGTCAGTTGTACCGTTGTTGAACAGTTCAAACCATTCACCATTTGGCCATGCTGCATCATCGGCGCCGCCGGGATTTGGAATCACTTCGTTCAGGCATACATCTCCCGAACAAGCAGTCGACCGGGCGCTTGTGGGCATGAGTTCAGATTCTTGTTTGAGGTCGGTTTGAGCGAGAGGGCTCGTCAAGGAGACAAGGAAGAGCATTGTTAGGGCAAAAGCAAGGTTTCGGTTATTCATAGTATCACGTTCTTTGGTTCAGATAAATCCGAAGGAATCGAATTTTTGTGCGAAGGTATAGATCATAATAGGAACAAGAATAATTCCCATTCCGTGAGAACGGCGGATGCCGATACGAGGGGGAAGTAAGCCGATGATCGTACCTACGATGAGGACGCCGATTCCGACAAATCCGGTCGAGAGCCAAACAAGAGCAGCAACAAAGATAATGACTCCCATGACCATTTGCTGGAGAGGAATTGCTGCGTGAAGTTTCAGCATTCCCTTGCCCACATAGCGCATCATGGGCATGGCGAGCAATCCAGCGGCCAGTGTGACGGCCAGTAGGCGGATGAAATCCGATGTTGGCTCAAGAGCCGACCATGTTTCAATAGGATACATCATCTTGAGCGCTAGTGTTGCACCGGAACGTGAGCGACTGATGATGTAAAGGAATCCAAGGACCATGACAGTGACGGCGGTGTTGACTGCAGAAAGGATGGCGATGATTTCCAAATCTTGTTTGGTTTGTGGGCCTTCTACACCCTCTGCAGCTTCAGCCTTGGCGACTTCAAGCAATTCGTCGTCGGTCATCTCGGTCAGCCTTCGGGTTTCCCAATCCATTCCATATCCTTGTTTCCCCTGTGCTTTTGCAGCGAGGTTACGTCCACCCATCACGAGAACTGTAGCTTGGGATGCGGTCATCCCAGGCAATACACCCATGCTGGCTCCAGCAACACTGGACCAAAAACAGGGTATCATCAAGGGACGAACAGGAGGAAGTTCCCAGTTCTCCTTTTGTGGAGGTAGGTGGGAGGTGGTGGCGTAAATATCGAGAAGGTTGGCTACACCAAAGAGTCCAGCCAAACTTGGTAAGAGCAGGCTTGCATCAGGCATACCTATGGGTGAACGGGCAGGTAGAGTAAACACACCCCATCCATACAAGCCTGCAAGTAAGAAGAATGCCGATGCTGCGATGAATCCTACAAACCTAGAGTCTCGCCCGAGTCGCCCTCCCGTGAGTCGTTGGATCCACAAAGGCCAGTCGAGTCGTGTGGTTTCGGTGGCGAGAAGAAGGAGAGAGATGGTCAGCAACACAAAGGGAAGGACTGAACGCAGTGAGTCGTACCATCCGAGTTCCGGACCAAAAGCGATTCTTGCGAGGATGATCAAAGGGAGTGAAAGGAAAAGCCCGAGTTGTGAGCCCCGAGCAGACCAGGCCACTCCTCGGGCAGCGTTACCTGAAAGAAGCATGCGGTGGCCCGGAAGTAAGGATAAAGCCGTGTCCCCATCAGGTGCTCCGATGAGTGCCGAGGGAATGTAATTCAGGAACGTGTGTACCGTTCCAGTCGATACGATGATCGCAGCTACTGCTGAAAGGGGAATGCCCAAGTCCAGCAAGGCTGGAGAAAGCGCTAGTAAAATGAGAGCGACGTTGTTAACGTGGAACCCCGGAATGAGTCCGGTTAGCGAACCCATCGCTACACCGAAGAACAAGGCCCCATAGAGCCAAGCCAAATCCAAAAAGTACCCTTCGAGCATGTTTATCCCTCAACTGTTTAGTGACGCTTCATATTCAACTCGGTCCGATACACCATCGTTATTGCTGTCTTCATTGAGTGCCGAGTATCCGTTCAAACCATCTTCTAAGGTGTCGCCGAGGCCGTCCCCGTCCGTATCCAATACGTCAGCACTGTCAAGAGAGTAAATCAAACTCATTCCGTCTGCACTTTGCACTTGACGGAATCGTCCCGTCCATGTCATTGACTGGTCAGCATGCAGTGAGTCGGTTCCGATGCATTGCGATTTTGTGTTGAGCACAATGGATTGATTGGAACCGTCCCTATACAAGAGCCATTCTCCGTCTTCCATCATCGCTTTTCCATTGATCATCACGTTTTGGTCTCTTGAGTAACTCCACTGTGTGGCTCCATCGTCCCAAAGAAGCGTCCGTGCAGAGGGAACCGTTCCTAGCGTGTAATCATGGATAAGCAAGCGAATACGCATGTCTTCATCGTCCCACGTAACCGATACATTCGCAATGACATTCTGCCCCGTTTCCAACCAAGATGTACGTGGGCTAGGGAAGGTGACCGCAACGGTTGTCCAACCAGGAGAATATGCCGCAGAATCTACGAGGTATCCTTCTTCGTCCTCAACCGACGGTTCGATGGCGTACTTGACGTAGGCAGACAGCGTGTATCTGGCATCAGGGTCATCGACCATGCCGACAGGATTTGCAGATAACATGGCCAAGAGATTCATTGGGGTTTCTGGGTTGACCAGTTGGGGTGAACTTCCCTCATTGGCATCAATGCACCATCCTGATGTAGCCGTTGACCACAGCAGTCGGCCACGAACGGTTTGGATGGTTCCATCCATTGAAGCCGCTTCTTCGTTGGCTCGGTCCTCGTCGCTGGGAATCAAACATATCTCGCGACTGTTAGGTCCAATCAACCTCCAGGCCTCATCTCCGGTAAGGAGCATGCCCGACATGTCGACGGTCTGCCCCGATTGGTAACTCCATGTTGCCTCCGCACTCCAATCGAGCTGAGGGATGTTGATGGTGTGCGTGCGGTCTTCCAGAATATCAGTTCCTTGAACTTGAAGACTCCAGCGTAGGTCACGTTGTTGGTAGGAGAGAATTCCTTGAATCTCGACCTTGGAGGTGGCTTCAATCCATGTGCCGGTGGACGAACGAATCGTTAGGTGCATCTGGTGTTCCGAATTTCCATAATTGGGGTGGTCGCCAAGATAGGCCGAAGTAAAGGTGGCATCGGGGCTGATCGATTCGCCAATGAATCCGGTCAGTTGGATTACTTCACCGGAATAGGCTGCTGGGTCTTTGGCCACGTCGGCAAGAGCGAGCCTTTGTACCTCCGGATAATCCGATGGTGAGAACTCAAATGCTCCGGCACCAAGAGACTGAAGCCATATTCTGCCGTCGTATTCAATGACGTCTCCCATGACCGTTACGTTGGTTCCAATGGGGGGCATGTCTCCCGGGCGATACCAACGGGCCTCCACCACTCCAGTGCCGTCGTCGATGATGGCATCAATACGGTCGTCACCCGAGGAGTAAGGGTCTTCAACCCATGATATGAGTGTACCCTCAACCTTCACGACTTCGTTTTTGTACTCGAGCAAGGAACCGATTTCAATGGTCTCCGGTTCACGAACATAAGCATACCAATTCAAGGTCGCTACCAAAAACATTGCAAGTGCAAACATCACCCAAAGTTGTTGACCCCGAGTTTCAGGATCTTCATTGGTGATGCGGTCCATGAGTCCCTTTACTGCATCGGCCATGTTCTCTGGAGTTGGACCATGTGTTTATTCATTCTCATCCACAAAGATGGTGGGTTTTACCGATAATGGCTTTAATATGATGCGTTGAGGCCTTCACAATATGACTGCACCTGACCGCGTCATCCGTGACGAGATTCATCGGGACATTTTAGTCCCCGCAAACCATGCACAAATCATCGATACGCCTGAGTTTCAGCGCCTTCGCTCCATTCAACAACTTTCAACATGCGAATACGTGTTTCCCGCTGCGACACACAACAGGTTTGCACACTCACTGGGCGCATACCATCTTGCTGGTCGGTTGATCCATCACCTCGAGACGGCTCACCCTGGAATCATCAGCGACGGAGATGCTGAATTGGTTCAGTTAGCGGCTCTGCTCCATGACATTGGACACCCACCCTATTCCCATCTGTTGGAAACTCCGAAAGTGTACGCAACGTTTGCATCCCATGAAACATGGGGGCGGCGTATGCTTGAATCCAATGAAACCGCAATCGGAATCATCGTTGAGGAAGTGCTCGGGAAACACCGGCTTCAACGTCTTTTTGCCATCATGGACGGCTGCGATGAATATCAAGGCGTTTCCATCCCTAAGTTCCTGAAAGAAATCGTCAGCAGCCAAGTTGACGTTGACCGTATGGATTACATGATTCGAGACCAAGCCAACACAGGGGCTCAAATCGGAGGTTTTGATAGTGCTCGTGTCATGCGTGCTTTACGAGTTGGAGACGACGGAGGATTGTTTGTCAAACAATGGGGTTTGCCGGCTATCGAAGCCTATTTAGTTACTCGATATCACATGTACCAGCAAGTGTATTTCCATAAAGTCAACATGTTGACTCAAAATTACCTGGTCAACATGCTCGGGCGGGCGCGTGTTCTTGCGCAAGAAGGTTCGTTGGCGCTGACCGAAGAACTTGAGCAAATGCTGCTCAATACGGAACTTACTGCTTTGCAGTATGCAGCGCTTAACGATGCTCATGTCAAAGTGGCCCTGCCTCGTTGGGCGCGTCATGACGATGAAGCATTGTCCGGTTATGCCAAGCGATTATTGTCCCGGAAAGACTTCCATAAATCGCTGCGAATTGATGATTTAACCATTGAGATGAGTGAAGTGATTCTTCCTCGGCTTCGGGAAGCCATTGAGGAAGCAGGATTCAATCCTGAACTTGATGTCATTCAAGCCACCATTCGTAAGCGGGGATATTTGCCTTACGTTGAAGGCATCGTCCTTGAAGACGGGAGGGATGCTTCGGAACACTCTGCCTTGATTCGGTCGTTGGCTCAGCCGGACGAACGGTCGATGGTTTTTGTTCCTGAATCCATCCGTGATGAAATGGAATTAAAGGTTAGGGAATGGATCAAACCAACCCAATCCTCCCTCGCTCATTTTGATTGAGTTTGGACAGAAGGTTCATTTCACCTACCGTTGCCCACCGGAACAGGGCCTGTAGCTTAGTAGGTTAGAGCACCCGGCTCATAACCGGGAGGTCAGGGGTTCAATTCCCTTCGGGCCCATCCCATGTCACCAATTCAATGTATGAAAATCCTTTTTTCGCACAAGTCGCCCATAACGGTTATGAGGTGGTGGGGGTTGGAAGGACTGTTAGGTGAGACAATGTCAGCATACAAACGCGTCATCGCTCTTTTGAGTATTTATCTGTGTTCGCTTCTTCTGGTTGCTGTTCCTGCATCGGCCCAAATCTCAGGTGCCGCAGTTTCAATGACCTGCGCACCCGGTCAAATTCAGGTTGAAGTTAAGCCCGGTGCTACTTTGACTGGCTACACCACATGCACCGTTACTAACCCAACAACCTATGTTGAGAAAGTCAACATTCAGGTGACAAGTGATGGTCTGGCGACTGCAGCCCCTGGTGACCTCTATGTGGGTGCCGGACAAGAAGTCGACTTCCAGGTTGTTGTTCGGGCAAATCCATACATGCAAATGCAATCTCGCCAACTCACAGTTTCTGCCGATGTCCAGGAATTGAACAACCTTCCACCCCCCAATCCTGCATCCTCCAGCGTTAACGCACTGATCAACATCATGCAATTCAGTATCGTCCAAGTTGAAGCAGTTGAACCCTTTGTTCAACTCATGCCGAAGACCGACAAGAACTTCCAGTTCAAGGTTTACAATTTTGGAAACCAAATTGACAGGATGAAAATTGGTGTGACCCAAAACACCCGTGACTCTCTCGAAGAAGCCGGATTTACCGTCAACCTCCCACAGACGGTTGTTACCATTGAGCCAAACACCGCCCCAGAGACTGCTCGAATTATGGTTCGTACGCCCAAGAACCAAGGTTGGTCGGATGCCTACCACGTCCTCGAATTCTATGCTGAGTCGGAGTTTGCATGTCAAAACAGCGGCTGTAACACTGAATCACAAATGATCACGGTCTATGTCCGTGGTGTTTACCTGCCTGGCTTTGAAGTCGTTCCTTCACTCTCCATGATCGCACTCGCTGGTGCAGCCATCGGTCGTCGTCATTTGAACAATGATGAAGATGACTTGGAATGGCGTGATGGTGCTCCTGGCCTTTGAGACTTCGTCTCAGAACTACAACATTGACCGCACGAACAGGGGTTGGTTTCATAATCCCATCACGGCAACGGGATGATATCGGGGATGTACTATGGGTGGATTATTGGACAAAGCGAACGCCGTAAAAGATGCTGAAATTGACACTGAGGAGCCAACTCCTGTCAAATCTGAAGCGAAAACTGTAGATGCTCCAAAACCAGTTGCATCAAAAATAGAATCATCTTCTACTCCATCACTTGGAGGAAATCCAGACACAGCCATGAAACTCAATCTCGGAGGTTGGGTCATCATCCTTATTGGTGCGATTCTATCATTGCAAGGAGGTGCATGGGGCTTCATCGTCGTCAGTATCGTACTCGTGCTTGGAATCGGGGCAATCGTGCAGGCCGACCGCATGCGTGGTGGCTTGAACAAGCCTAAGTTGTATGCAAGTATAGGAGTAGCCCTACTGATCGCAAGTGGTCCTTACGCCTTGGTCAGTATTTTTCCCTCAAATGCAAACATTGCGATTACGGATGTGAGCATTGATGAAGCTAATGACGAATTAGACTTTGCCATACGGGGTAGTTTCAGTTCAGTTGATATTGAAATAAAATCCGAAGGTGAACTTCTTTGGGATGGCTCAGAAGATATGAGCAATAACCTAAAGAGAATCAACATTCCGATAGAAGAATTCTTTGATGGAAATACCGAAGACTATGATGGCTCTGTATTGAAAACCTATACTATTCATGCGACCTCTTCCGATGGTAATGAGGTTGAGTTGGACATCAACTCAAGACACCTGACCAGGCAAGCAAAGGATGCAGGAATACAATTCACCCCATATGTTTCCACCAGTAACAGTGGCGAGGGAGCTGAATCTACATACGAGGGCATACGAGTCGAAGCGTTTGTAGGGCTTTTTGCGGATGGTGAGAAAGAAATGGACGATGGAAAGCACAGTTATGCTGCTAGCAGTTCCTCAGGTGCAACCAGTAAGATTAGAGAATTTACCGGACAACAAAATTTTACATTATCTGTTTCAAAAGGTTCATCTTCAGGATACACACACCCAGAAGTTACGCTTGACGGGGATGTGGCTAAGTGGACATCAGACTTTTCGGGTGCTGCGAGTTCTCCTGTTTTCGGCTTTGTCACACTTTCTGGGACAGCCCTCGATAATGAAGGGTTTGAATACATAGAGTCTGATAAATTCTTCGATGGGAATGGTTGTTATGACTTCACGATCACAGTGACAAATCAGAATCTCGGCGAAACATTTTCCAACTCTTTTACTGTTGTGAATTCTTGGGAAATCAATTGGGATAGTCCACAAGAAAACACTCGTAATTCTTATCCGACCTGCTGATCCCTACATCCGTCAAATTGAACAGTTGATACAGGCTCATGAGCCATCGTCAAACATGGCAGGCTTTTGGGGCATTCTCGAACATGATGCAGAGAATATGGCTTACCTCTTCGGCGACCTTATTGACGATCTTGTAGAACACCAAGATTGGGACTTCAATAAAGAAATGGAATGGACCACCAATGACCAAACAACTCAGGCATTGCTCAAAGAAGCATGGACTATTCTTGCTGATGAAATCCAGGGAGAGTTCACCAAAGAGCACCAAGACGTTGTCGACGATACACAAGTCGAGAAATGGTTGCTCTCAAAGGACACTCACGTCATGACTCTCTCGTATAGGAGTGGGCACATTCTTAGCACCAGCGAAGGTTTCCCAGAAGCCATTATTCAACGAATCAAGCAAGAATCCCCTTGCTACAGGGCTGATGGACCTAAAGATTAGGTCTTGAATTCGATTTGTGTTCAAGATTCGGATTCTTCTGTCTCACTTTCATCGTCGAAATCATAAATTGAATCGTCAGATTCGGGTGATTCATCCTTAGATTCGTTCTCTTGAGCAACTTCGACAGCAGTCTCTTCCTCA
>Ga0209603_1002700_pt1 | contig 16018 bp, 12 predicted proteins | sample COGITO_mtgs_1206_FD_184812 | JGI IMG/M metagenome (GOLD analysis project Ga0209603, IMG submission 184812) | Pelagic marine microbial communities from North Sea - COGITO_mtgs_120607 (SPAdes) (version 2) | ecosystem: Environmental > Aquatic > Marine > Epipelagic ... | reverse complement strand
CGACAACGGAAACGTGCCAGTGCGCGTGCCGGGCGGTCGTCCACGACGAGTGCCTGCTCCAGTGCATCCGACGATCGGGCCAACCCTCGTGCACCATCTGCAAGGGCGTCGTGGCCAACGTGCGCGTGCGCAGGCACCGGCGGTTGTCGCGCTACGTTGGGTGCTTTGCGGTGCTACTCTTGTTGACCATGGTGCTGGGCGCCCTTGCGTCGATGATCCTGGTGGCGATGGCCGCCGAGGAGCACCGCACGCACGAGTTTTACGATCTGCTCATCTGCTGCGTCACGTCGGTGGCGATCGCGATGATCGCCTCGAGCTGCTTGCAAAAGCTGCTGTACGAGCGCGACCTGGTGGAGGATCACGTCGAGTACAAGTACGTGCGACACCCGACGCACGCCCCTTCGCTATAATGTGCCGCGGCGGAGCTTGCGGTGGAGCTTGGAGCTTGCGGTAAAGAACGGTTGCGAGCGCGGCGGGCGCGGCGGGCGCGGCGGGCGGGCGCGATGAGCAACGAGCAGCTGGAAAAGGGATTGCAAGCATCGGTCAAGATCTACACGATGGCGCAAGCCAAGCTGGCCACTCTGGGTAGGGAGGCCGGCGCCGAGTGCGTGCTCAGCCGCGCGGAGATCGTGGACATCAAGAAGGCGTCCGCGGCGATGAACCGCGCGCTGACTGCGCTGGTGCGCGAATCGCACGACGCGGAGAACCGCCTGACGCTGGAGCTGCACATGCTGCGCGGCATCATGCAGCGCGAGCACACGGACCGCGAGGCGAACCGCGCGCGCGTCTTTGAACTCTTCCGCCGGTACAATGGGACAACTGGCGGGGGGTCTGCCGGCGGCGACGACGGGGCGTCGTTGCCAGCGGCGGGCACGGGGAGCAGCAGCAGTGGTGGCGGTGGCGGTGGCGGTGGCGGTGGCGGTGGCGGTGGCACCAGCAGCAGCAGCAACCCACTGAATGCGCCCTCGCCCTCGGCGGTGGCCCTTGACCGCGCGCTTGCGAGCCTTGAGCGCATCGATCAAAGCATGCGCGACCTCTCGCCCGTGGGGCGCGTCCACGTGCACGGAGCGGGGTTGCTGTCGGCCAAGCTGAAGCTGGACGGCGCCTCGGGTGCCGAATCGGCGAGCAAGCGTTCCAAAACGCCGAGTGCCACCTAGCTTTCCTTTTTTTATCAAACACCCTTTCCCACACACGCCTCGTCTCCACGTGTGGCTGGTGCGCCCCCTGCTACAATACATGAGACGCTCTTCCTGGCGACCTTCCGCCCCTTCCCCCCTCCCTTTTTTTCAAAACACGAGATGGCCCGGTGCACGCTGGGGGTGGCTCCGCGTCGGCCTTGGAGTTGTGCGCGGCCGGCTTCATCATTCCCCGTGGCGCGCGCACCAGAGGGTGCCCGGTGGCGCCTAGACGCCGCCGATCTGCGACGCGAGCGCGCCGGTGGACGTGACGCCCATCTGCTTCATGTACTGCGACTTCTGGTCGGCGGCGCTCTGGTTCTCGTCGACCACGCAGGGGCCCCAGAAGGAGGCGTTCTTGGCGAGCGTCACGACGGCAACAAACTTGAGGGCCATGGCCCACAGCACCATGTGGCGCTGAATCTTGAGGGCGTCGTCCAGTCCGGGGGCGTCCACGTACTGCGCAGAGAGCTCGGGCCACACTTGGACCTGCGTGATGCACCACAGGATGCTGAAGGTGATCGACGCGTAGGCGCCGCCGACGATGGCGGCGTAGGTCGTTGGGAAGAGCCGGCCCGCCTCCTGGCCACCGGCGGTCATCGCGAAGACTTGCGCAATGACGATGCCGATGAGCGCCACGATGAGGCCCCACAGGCTCGCGTACGCGAGCTCCGAGAGGAGCGCATGGCCCTTGTGCGTCTGGGTGTTGACCCAGATCTCGAGCGCAAGCGCGACGAACCAGAGCGCTAGGTGCACGAACAGGTCGATGGTCACCGCGATGCGGTCGGCCCACGAGGCGCGGGAGCTCTCCCAGAACTCGAAGAAGCCTTTCATGTGGAGTGGCGCCGAGACGACGTAACTAAACTTGAGGAAGCCGCCGCAGCAGCCCTTGAAGCCGGGCACATCGAGCATGGCCTTGGGGAAGCCGGTGGTCCACTTTGCGCCCGAGGGCACATTCTCCACGCCGTTGCCCGACATTGTTGTCGCACCCTTTCGCGTTTTACAGCTTTAAGGGGGACCCAGATAGCTTATCAAATCCAGGCGCCTAGGGCACATCCTCCCCACTCGCGCCCAAATCACACACTGGTGGGCTCGGCGGCGGGTCGGACCGATCAAGGGTCGGAATCCGCACTCCAGCGCACGAAGGGCAGTCGCAGTGCTCGTTGATGCTCGGGTCGTCGCCTCCGGACCGATTGGCCTTGACTATGAGCTCGCTGACCGAAAACGACTGGCTCCCGTCGTCGAGGACCTGCGGCCACGGCTCCAGCTCGCCCACCCCCAGCAGCCAGCGGAGCAGGCGCGGCTCGTAACCCAAAAACTCCTCGGCGCCAGGCCCGTGGCCTTCATCGCCGGGCACGGGCACCGCGCTCATGTCGAGGGGGCAGAGCATCTGCGGCGTGATCCCCTTTCGTGTGAGGAAGCCGACGATCTGCGGCAGGAAGCCCGAGCGCAACTCGAGCAACGCGAGCACGCCGTGCCGAACATCGCACAGCATGCACGGATTGTTGTGGTGGTACGGCAAGAGCACCTCCGTCATCTCAATCTTCCACGAATGCCCCATGAGCGCGGCGACGTGCGGATCGTACGCCTGCAGCTCGCGGCTCTTTCTTTGCACCAACGCGTCCATGAACGCGGCGTCCTCCGTGTACCCGAACACGCTGCTCGCGGCCGCGCACGCTGGTACGTCGAGCATAAGATCCATGGCAAACGCGCGCTTCGTCGCCGCCGCGTGCGCCTCCATCGACTGCGCCACCGCCTTCATACGGTTGGCGATCTCGCAGTAAGGGCCCGACCCCAACACCTCCTTGTGCTGGTCGATCTCGTCCATGGCCGCGTGCAATGCGCGCGTGGTCGCCATGGAGGCGATGTGCGCCTGCGGAGCCGCTACTGGTACTGGTTGGCTCTCCCGGAGCACGCTCCAAAAGTTGCAAACTGGGCCACAACGGGGCTCAGAAGCCCGCGAGCTCGGGCAGGTCCTCGCAATCGCTCCCGTCGGCGTCGACCTCGGCATCGTCCAGCACCCCCTCGGGCGCAAGGGGCTCGAGGGTCCAGTCGGCGCCTGCGCCAAAGAGGTCGCTCACCCGCGACGCAGGTGCCGATCCAACGGCGGTGGAGGTCTTGGAGTGCGCAACCACGCGCGCATCGTCGCGCGTGACGCTCTTCGGCCGGTGGCACAGGCGCAGCCGCTCCGGGATGCGCTTGCACACCTCGGGCCTGTCCGAGTGGCGCAGCAGCTCCGAGACCATGCGCGCAAACGACAAGAGCAAGTCGCGCTGGCGCGTCGAACCCGGCAGGTTGGCCTTGCCCGTTGAGTAGATCTCGCAGCACACCGCCTCGCCGCCCGGCCGCCACGCGAGGCCAACAAAACTGGCGCGGTCGTAGTGCGACGTGGCCGAGTGCGTCGACGCAAAGGCGTCGCAGTCAAGCTTGGCGTCGATGGACACGGCACCGACCTCGTTGATGACCGAGAACTTGCGTATGTGCACGTGCACGTTGGCCTCGATCGCCAGCTGCCGCGCCGCCTTGAGGATGGCCATGCGCGCCTGCATCGGGCCGCTGCAGCCTGTGCCGACAACAGTTGGAGAGGCGCATTGGCCCAAGAGATGGAGTGGCAAGATTGCTGATGCTGCTACTAAGGCGCACGTGAATGCGGCACTAAAGGTGAACTGACCTGTACCCACAAGTCGACCGGTGTCTGCCAACAAGAGCGATACGAAAGGGTGGTGCTGGGATCCGTGGATGGGTGTGCGCGTGATTAAAAATGGGTCACGGCTTACGGAAGATCAGCACGCGGCACCGCGGGTTGCTGAAGGCGAGCTGGACCGCGGCGAATCTGCGCGGCGCATAGTACGCGTTCGTGCACCGCGCGGCGATGGAGTGCAGGTCGAGTGGCAGCGTGACGCCGCTGCCGGGTATGGGCACCGCCTCGGCCAACTGCGCAACAGGCAAGGTGGTGGAATGGCGGTTTGCCGGCGCGCGCGCGCGTGTGCGCGTGTGTGTGTGTGTGTGTGTGTGGGCGAATCTGCGCGGCGCATAGTACGCGTTCGTGCACCGCGCGGCGATGGAGTGCAGGTCCAGTGGCAGCGTGACGCCGCTGCCGGGTATGGGCACCGCCTCGGCCAACTGCGCAACAGGCAAGGTAGTGGAATGGCGGTTTGCCGGCGCGCGCGCGCGCGTGTGCGCGCGTGTGTGTGTGTAAGGAGTTAGGAGTGTTTGAGTGCAAATGCTCGCCGTGACCACGTTGACCAGTCTCGGACACAGGTGGAGGATTTGCGCGTAGTCGGCGAGGGGCAGGTGGTCGGTGAAGCGCGCCGCACGGAGCACGCTCTCGTCGCTGAGGTCGAGCTGGGGCGCCTGGGCCAATTTGCGTTTCCGCTCCGTTCGGCACCGCGTGACGGCGGAGCGCAGGGCCGTTTTGAGCTGCGAGTGGAACTCGGCAAGCTCCTCGTCGGTCTTGTTGAGTCGGTTGGCTAGGGAGATGCTGCTTTTTAATTCCGCCCACGCGTCCTCCATTTATACACCGGTGGGTCTCCCACACACGCTCGCAGGCACCCTACGCACGCACGCGTGCGCGCGATCGCAAATTTATTCAAAGGGTCCCGCAGCCGATATTAGCGAGCGCGTTTAACGCTGGCGTCTAAAGGTCCGGGGCCCTGCGCTGGGGCCCTCGGAGCCGGAAGAGGGGGTGGGGCTTGCCGGATGCTGCTCCTCGGCGCTCGCGTCGGTGCCCGCCGGCTTGAACATGTTCTCGAAGAGGGAGTTGGTGACCGACTCGCTGCCGCCGGCGGCCTCGCGCGCGCGGCGGCGCGGCACGACGGCGTCGCTGGCCGCGCCCGTTTGCGTGGGCACGAGCGGGGTGGACGACATGCCCGCGGCCGCGGCGGGGACGCCAGTGGCCGCCGCGACTGCGGGCGCGGGTGCGACCGGCGCGGATGCTGCCGCCGCCGCCGCCGAGGCACCGGTCGCCATCGCCGTGCCCGGGCGCGGCTTTGCCGGCGACTTGCCGCGGCCCTTGGTGGGCGCCTTGGCGCCTGCGGTGGCTCCGGTGCGCGTCGTGGCGGCGGCGGCCGCGGAGGCAACGGACGGCGCACGCGCCTCCGTCGCCCCCTTCGGGGCAGCGGCGGCAGCGGCGGTAGCCGCCAACCCGCGAGGCGCCGCGGCGGGAGCGGCAGCCGCGGCGGCCGGGGCGAGGGAGAAGAGCGTGTCGTGGACGGGGAAGTGCATCTCGTGCAGGTCGCAGAGCTCCAACAAGTGCACCGTCTCGTCGAGGAGCGCGCCGTCCTCGAGCGCCTGCGCAACGTCCTCGACGCACGTCTTGAGATCGAACGTCTCCTGTCCCGTCCGGTCGCCCAATCGCGTCATGACTTCGTGAAAGAGGACCAGGAAGATGTTGGCGCGGTTGAGCATCGGGGAGGCCTCGTTGGCGACCGCCGCGGCCATCGTGTCGTCGGCGCTTTCCATCGCGACCGTGACCTCGGCCTGTAACTTATTCAGGGCCGTCACGTACTTCTTGAGCTTGCCCTTGAGGGCCCGCTTGAGCGTCTTGATCTGCGGAGTGTTAGTTTTTAACCCTAACCCGATCTTGGGGTCGGCGGTTTGCATGAGCGTGCCGATCTCGTCGTTCGCCGCGTTCTTCCACTGGCTCTTGGCAATGCTAAGGTTGGTCTTGTACACCTCGACGAGACGCTCGTCTTGGCGCTGCGCCTCGGTCGGGCACTTGTTGCGGAGTTCCTGGAACGCGCGCCAGGCGTCGCTCGAGTTCGTCTCCGGGTCCGTGTACGTGACGCCCTCGATCTGGATCAGCTGGCGGATCGTGTCCATGGGGTTGCGGCCGTACTGGTTCACTCCCACGAGCTCCGAGAGGAGCACGCGATCCTTGTTCTCGTCGACGGCGCGCTTCACCTGCGCGCTCGCGTCCGGGAGCTTCTCGACAACCTTCTCCTTCTGTGCCTTCCTGACCCTCGCAAGTCGCGACAGCCGCTCGTTCTCGGCGCGCATCTGCTGCTGCCGGTTCAGCTTGAAGGCGCGGTAGTCGTCGAGCGACTTGCTCGTCGTCGTGGCCGGCGTGACGTCGCGCCCAAAGTCGGGGCCGATGGTCCTGGTGAGCGCCGGCGTGAGGTTGTTGGCGAGGGTCGTGGCGCTCTGCTGCCCGCCGCGCTCGGTGCGTTCGCTCGGGTCGAGCAGGAACCCGGTACTGGGCGCCTTGCTGTCGGGGCTGATCTGCACGGGCAGCGCCGCGCGCCACCCGACCTGCACGTCGACGATGCACGAGAAGGCGGTGTCGCGCGGTCCGCCCGCGTAGCGCTCGTGCACGGCCGCCTTGGTGTCGAGGACCCTCCCAACTTGGTACGCGCCCACCATTGCGAAGAGGTCCTTCGATCGGATAGGGTCGTAGGTGGCCGTGTCAAAGTGCGCCGACGGCAGGCTGGTCTCGGTCTGCTGCTTGATCGCTCCGACCTTTTTCGCGGCGTTGATGCGCCCCTTCTCGGCCTCCTCGGGCCTCTGCATGTAGGCCTTGACCGCCCCGGCGGGGATGGTGGCGGCGTCGACGTCGTTGGCGGCCGCGATCGTGTCGCGGACCACCTCCTCGTGCTTGTTGGTGACGGCCTGGATGACGTGCGCCACGCGGCTCGAGAAGGGCAGGAACTGGTAAAAGTACAGCTTCTTGGACTCGAGCACCACGTCCGAGTCCGAGTCGGCGAAGCGCTTCTCGCCCATGGACGTGGTCAGCTGCCTCTTGGCCGCGACCGAGAGCTCGTAGGCGCGCAGGCCGACGTAGAGCGTGTTCATCGACTCGACGCGCCGGTCGAACATCTGTGAGGGGTACATTGCGTACGTGCCGCAAAAGTTCGCGACGAAGTCGACCTTGCCGCGGGAGTTTTGGAAGTCGGAGCCCACGCGGCCGGGCATGTGCGTGCCCTCAATGTGCATGCCCGACTCGGCCGAGCCGCGCGCGTGCGCCTCGACCGTGCGCAAGTTTGTCACCCCCGTCAGGGGGTTGTACAGCTTCGCGGTGGCCTTGGTGGGGTTCTCGTACATCAAAAAGCCGTTGTTGGTCTCGGTCGGCCCTTGGATGGCGAGGTTGAAGATGGCATTGTCGCGATTGCCATTGGAGGTGAACGCGCCCGGCTCGTCGTTTGAGATCACGATCCCCTGGAGGGGGTACTCGTTGAGCGTCGTGAGCGCAAAGACGCCCGTCTTGGAGGAGAGGACGCCGTACGCGCCGTCCTCGAGCTTGTTGTCCGGCACCTCGTACACGTTCTCGCCGAGCCGCCAGCCGTTGGGGCCGCTGCCCATGAGCAACCGGTTTAGTCCGTCCAACCCGACCACGCGCGACAGGGTGTTCACCCCGAGGGTGGTGTTGAGGGCGGTGGACTGCGACTTGGTGAAGCCGGGCGGGTACCGGTACCGGAAGCACAAGTCCCCAGGCCCGAGCCGGCCTTGGTACGATGAGAGAAACTCCAAGGGGCAAACAACGTTGTAAGGGATGCGCACGTTGCTGATCTCGTTGTTGTTGTTGCCGTTGCGGAGCTTCGGGGCCTTGACGGGTCCGCCGGCGTCGACGGAGCGGCCGCGAAAGCCCGGAAGCTGCCTGGGCACCCCAACCGGGTTGCCCTGCACGGAGCGCTTCACGCCCTTGTGCGCGTTCTGGCCCTGGACCGCACCCACTGGCGTGCTCATGGTTGCGGTCTCTCGCACTTGATGGGGACCGTGGCGTTCTTTATGATCAGACAGGCTGGGATCGCTACGACAACCCTAGCGGTGCACTCACAACCACCACCCGTTCACTTGCGCACGCTCAACGGTGCATGAGGTGCGTCACCAATAGAAATTCCACCTCCGTGGAGTCGGCGCCGCCCGCTGCGAGGCGCGCCCGCCGCAGCTCGTCCTCCTCCATATCGTAGGCGTCGCTGTCGAGCAGGTACCTCACCGCCCCAATCTGGTTGCGCAACGAGGCGCAGACCAGCGCGCCGGCGAAATCGTGCGCGCCGCGCGCCACCAGAAACTTCATCGCCTTGACGCGCCCGTACGCCGACGCCTCGACGAAGGCCGGGTCGAGGCTGGCGCCCTTCCGGTCCTGGCTGTGCACGATGCTGCTCAGCGCGGCCATGTTTCCGGTGCGTGCGGCGTTGATGAGCGCAAAGGTTACGGGATCGCCCCGGTAGCCAAAGTTCAGCGCAATCGCAAAAAGCGCCACAAACACCATGGACTCTTACAGGCCCCGTGCGCGGCACCACCAACCGTTACAAGTTGCAAGTGGAGCGCAACACGCTTTAAAAGGCCACACCCGCGCCCTCCAGGAGCGCGCGCGCATGCTCCTTCATGTCGCTCGTCGGAACGATCCGAGCCGAGTCGAGGTCCGGGTGGACCTGCAGGAGGCGCATCGAGGCGATGGGCGCGCCCGTCTGCAGCTCGAACATGAGCGCGTACATGGCCAGCTGGAGCGAGTACTTGTAGTGGTCGTTTATGGGCAGGTCGTCCAGGAACTTCTTGCCAAAGGCGTAGGCGCCCGGGCTCAGGTCGGCCGCCGTCCGCTTGAAATCGACGATGTGGTAGTGGCCCTCGCTGTCCTTCATCAGCAGGTCGATCTGCCCCGCGACGGCCGCGTTGCCCTGCGCGTCGTTGGCGAACACCGACATCTCCGTGCGCGCGGGCACGAGGCCGATCAAGCCGTCCATGGCCACGTGGAATTGCGCAATCTCGGTGGCGTACTCGTCCGACCTCGGGACGGGCTCCAAATTCAGGATGTGCTCGAAGCACTTGTGCATGCCCGTGCCGGCGTCGCGGTTCTTGTCCCAGCTCGCCAGCACGTTCTTGACGGCCTGCTCGTCCGCGACGTCCGCGACCATGGAGTGGTACTTGCTCGAGGCGTTGTTGCGCCAGCTCGTGAGGTTCTTGGCGATGACCTTGCGCCCATCGAACCGGTGCTCGGGCGGGACGGCCTGCGATATCAGCTTGGTGACCGAGACGGCCACCTTCTTGCCGCGCACCGTGTAGGTGTGGCTCGGCTCGTCAAAACGGATGTCGTCATCGCCCGCAAAGGGGTGCTTTGTGGCAAGCATGCTTGCCTGCAAGCGCAGAGGCTAAAACTTGCAAACGGGGGCCTTTGACACGACACTCACGCAATTTCCAACTTCCAACTTCCAACTTCCGCGCGCACCGCAATTGTCTATAGCGCGGCATTCTTGGCGAAGCGCGCCTGCGCCTCGCGCACCGCGGGCGCGCCCGGCGCGAGGACGTGCGCCATGATGCGCTCCGCAAAGGCGTCGCCCTCTGGGGGCATGGGCACATTGTACGGCGGCGACGCGAGCACTTGCGCCGCGATGCTGGAGCGCGTCGCGACTGCGGAGTTCATGGCTGCCCGAAGGTCCTCGTCGGCCCACGGCGACCCAAATCGGAGCAGTTGCTCAACGTCTCGCTTGATCTCCGCGTAGTGCACCAACAGCGTCTCGTCGCTGAGCGCGCTGCGTTCGTCCAGCGACATGTTGAGACACAAACCTGACGTCACGTACTGCACCAAAACGCCCGGGTGCCAGTTCTTGGGCACGCGCTTCAGAAGGGTTAGCACGCAGCGCACGCCTTCGCGACTGCCAGCCCCGATGAGATCTCTGAGCGCGTCCTCGAGGAGCGTCTCGCCATCGTTTAGACTCCGAACCTCGTCGGCAAAGTCGCTCGGGCAAAACGGGCGGAATGCCAACGGAAAATGCATCACCAAGCGGCCCACAAAGTCCGGCACGTGGCGTGCCATGAAGCGGACGCCCTCCAACTCGTCCACCAGTTTGACCAACGCCTGGACGATGACCGTGTTGTCGCTGTTGCGCATGGCTTGGCCGAGCGCGGCACACGCGAGCTTTGGGACGCGCGCCTTCCTGCCCCCCGGGTCCTGCGCGTGCATCTTCACCATGGCATTGAGGATGTCGACGAAGAATCCCGGGTCCCGGTTGGACTCCCAACGGCGGACGCACAGGAACTCCACGTCCTCCCCTCCCCGCACGTCAAAGACGGGCACGTGCATCACCGGCGTTGCCCTCTTGACCAGAATGATCCACGCCCTTTCCGCCGCCTTCCAACCTTCGCTCGTGTAAGGGGGCTTGGCCCCTTTTCTCAGACGCGAATAGATCAGCTCGATGGCCGGCAGCACCAACCGCTCGTCAAGGGTGCCCTGGCGGAGCGCGCTCCCGATTGCCTCGTTCAGAGAGGCGCCCGAAAAGGTGCAATGCGCAAGCAAAAGTTCCAACCAGCGCAGGTGCGTCTTTGAGCACTGCATGATCACGTAGAGCATGTTTGTTTCCCCCCCAACCACGGGCGGGCGGCGTCGGTTTTCGCAGAAGCCAACCAATTTGCTGGGGCGGCGGGGCATCCCGCGGACGAGACACTCCACGACGCGATACCATGCCACGTCGACTTCTGGGGTGTGCCGCTGATCATCTGTCGGGTCATCCTCGGTGCCCCCCTGCAGCGCAGCGGTGATGGCGCACACAACGGTTGCGGTCAGGGCCGTGACGTCGTGCTTCTCCGCCCCGTTTGCTGGGTATGGGCCGCTCGCCCTGTGTGGTAACTCGAGCACGTTGGGCGTGCCGTCTTGAACCAGCACGACCATCGCCATCACGAGCCTTGGCACGCGCGCATAGCACAGGAGAAAGCGGAGCAGTTCCGGGTCAATGGGTAGCTTCTCGAGCTCGTCGCCCAAGTAGGGGGCATCGTGCTTCTCGAACGCGCCTCGCGCCCAGTCAACCCCGTATGCGTCGTCAATCTTGGCCCAGAGCAGGCGCGTTGCGTGCACGTGACGGTTCTTGATTGCGCAATGGAGCGCCTTCAGAAGAGTCGCAAACTCGGAACTGCCCGGTGCCACGTCTCGAGACAGCATGTCGTGGAGCATCTCATCGGCAAACGCGCTACCGGTGCAAAGGGGCGTGGCCGTGGCCGTGGCCGTGGCCGTGGCCGTCAGCGATGCCGGTGCGGATGTCAGGTCCAGCGTAAACTTCAGATGGTTGGAGGAGGACCAGGTGCAGTGGAATTGGGCGGTGCCCGCCATTTTGACAATTCACCACGACCGCAACCGCAACCGCAATCGCAACCACTACCGTCACTACCACCACTACACGGAAGTGTGCGCACCCACGAGCACAGGCGTGCTTTATGCGCTACACAAGTGGCAAACTCGCGCGTGTGCGCACGCGCTCCCTTCAGACGCTCCTCCGCTGGACGGCACCTTTACTCGGCTTGCGCCCGCCGCCGCCGCCACCGCCACCGCCACCGCCACCGCCACCACCATCGGCCTCGCGCACGCGGTCGGCATCGGCGTCGCCCGCACCCACCCTGCGCTGGTCGGCGACCGCGCGCTTGATGTTCTTCTGCTGGTCCGCCTGCTTGCTCTGCTCGCGGTACATCTCGAGGAAGGCCATGCGGTCGTCGGGACGCGCAACCTCTGGGTCCTTCCAGTTGGGCCCAAACTTGGCCACCATGAAGGCCACTTCGTCGTTGGTGAGCGGGCCCTCGGCCTGGACCTTTTGCTGCTTGAAGATGCCCTCCATGTAGCTCTCCATGTCCTGCACGCCCGAGACCTGGACAACGCGCAGCCCGGACGCGTTGCTCCAGTCGTCCATCGTGGCCGTCAGAAAGCCCTCCACGAGCTTGTTGGCCTGCTCGCGGCTCGCGGCCACGTTGGCCGGCAGGTGCAGCTCAACCGCGTACAGTGTGCGCATGAGCCCCTTGCCCTTGGGCGCGGCCATGTTCTGCTGCGTCGTGGGGTTGCTCGCGCCGTCGTAGGCCGTCATGGGCGCGGCGGACACCGACGCGAGCAGCGCCGCCGGCGCGCCGCCGTGCGCGGCCAGCCGTCATGGGCGCGGCGGACACCGACGCGAGCAGCGCCGCCGGCGCGCCGCCGTGCGCGGCCAGTATTGCGCTTGCCATGCCCTTGGTGGCACCCTCGATCGCGTTGGTCTCGGCGTGCACGTCGTCGATGAACGCCTGCGGGATGCCGCTGGGGTACGGCGCCTGCGGCTTGTCGGACCGCACGAGCTTCGTCGCGTTGGGGTTGTCGGCCTGCGGATCGGGCGCCGACACGTAGGCGGCCTGGTGGTTCTCGTGGTCCGTGTGTATGACCTGCGTGCGCCACTTCTCCTTCTCCTCGGAGTCGTCGCGCACGTTCTGCAGCGTGACGCGCAGGTCGATCTGGATCGTGTCGTCCTCCACGTCCATGTCGATGTCGAGATCGCCCTTGCGGCTGCTCTTGGCCTTGCCCTGGGCGAGCGCGTTCGCCGCCTCGTCCTTGACCGTGTAACCCTCCAGGAGCTCGTCGTCGTCGTCGCCCTCCTCGCCCTCCTCGCCCTCCTCGCCCTCCTCGCCCTCCTCCGCGCCCTCGTTCTCGGCCTCGTCCGCAAACTTGTCCGCGTACTGCGCGTGCTTGCCGCCCTCGGAGATCTCCCACATCACCGGGTTGCTGTCCTCGGCGTCCCGGATCGCGTCCGACAGCTTGTGGAAGATCGCGTCCAGCTCGCCCATCCACGCGGGCGGATCGCCGCAGTTGTTCTCCTCCCACTCCTTGAGCATCTGCGCGTAGTCCTCGGCCATCGAGCGCTGCTGCCACCGCAGGCGGTGGATCTGCTCCTCGAGGTCAGCGCACGCCTCCTCCTGCTCCTGGCGTTTGGCCTCCGCCGCCGCCGCCGCCGCCTGGGCCGCCTCCGCCGCCGCCTGGGCCGCCGCGGCCTCCGCCGCCGCCGCCCGAGCCGCCGCCTCCTCCGCCTCGAGCGCCGCCTGGTACTCCGCGACGCTCGCGTAGCCCGCCTCAGTGGCGGCCTTCAAAAGCTTGGTCCGGCGCGCCTTGAGCGTCTTGACGGTGACGCCGGCCGCCGCCGCTTCGGACTCGTCCGCCGCGTCCGCCTCGGCCTTGGCCGCCTCCGCCTCTGCCTTGGCCTCGTCCGCCTTGGCCCTGGCCGCCGCCTTGGCCGCGTCCGCCTCGGCCCTGGCCTTGGCCTTGGCCGCGTCCGCCTCGGCCCTGGCCTTGGCCTTGGCCGCGTCCGCCTCGGCCCTGACCGCCGCCTTGGCCGCATCCGCCTCGGCCTTGGCCTTGGCCTTGGCCGCGTCCGCCTCGGCCTTGGCCGCCGCCTTGGCCGCGTCCGCCTCGGCCTTGGCCGCCTCCTTAGCCGTGAGGCCACGGAGGAGCGCCTCGGCCTTGGCCTGCGCCTTGGCCTCCGCCGCCGCCGCCTTCTCGGCCGCCTTGACCTCGGCCTTCTGCCGCTTGACCTCGTCCGCGGCCGCGAGCGCCTCCTCGGCCTTGCGCTTCAGCTCGACCCGCTTCTCGTGAGCCTGGAGAACCCAATCGGTCGTGCTTGGTCCCGCCCCGCCCTGCGCAAGAGGCAGGGTGGGGCCGGTCGACGCGGGTGCGCGCATGGGCGCGGGCGGCGGCGGCGGGTCGACATTGTCTTCCACATCGGTGTCGGGGTCCTCGAAGATATACTTGATGAAGGCGGGGCCATCGTTTTTATCGTCGGCATCGCCGGCCCCTGTCGGCACGCGCGGCCTCGCGTCCGACTTCAGGGTGAGCCCGGCCAAGCTGGGCGTCAACGCCGCCATGGCGCCCTCAGCCCTCCTGTTACTAGAAGGTGCGCACGCACAGGGTTATCGCCCCAACGTGTCAAGCGGGGATTGCCTTTGCAACTTATGGACCCCCTCCCTCCCCTGCGCAACGGCTTCAGCAGCGGTAGCGACTGCGCATGGCGGACAACATCATCCAGTCGTACCTGCGGCGCCCTCCGTACTATGGCCGGTCGGTCTACAAGCACGTGGCGGACGTGAAGCAGCTCTGTGGCCCGTCGTGCACATGGGATCCGGTGCAAAAGCTCTGGGGCACCAAGTGCACCGAGGCCCTGCAAGACCTGGTCGCCTCAAACAAGTGGCGCCCCGTGGGCATCGAGCACGAGTGGAAGGGGCAATTTCTGAACGCGGCGCAGCGGTATCGCGAGGATCTCCAAGCGCAATGGGTTGCGAAGGAGGAGTCGGCCAAGGCGGAAGCGGCCGCGGCCGAGGCGGCCGCGGCCGCGCTGAAACGGCGCACGCCCGCGGCGTGGGTCCTCGGCAGCTCCACGCCCAAGAGGCCCAAGGCACCCACGCCCAAGGCACCCACGCCCACGCCTGCGCCCAGCCACGCCGGTCCGCCCAAACCCGCCGAGGCGAAGAAGCGCCTGGGCGTGGAGCCCACCGAGGCCGAGGTGAACGAGTGCGCGCGCCTGGGGTTCACGGGCGAGGCGATCGCCTTCTCCAACATACTCAACGAGCTCGGCCCGCGCGGCACGCTGTCCGATGAGGGTCGCGTCCTGCGGTGGTGCACCGCGCTGACAAGCGACGCGCGCTACGAGGTCTGGGAGCGCAAGAAGGAGGACTATTTCAACGAGGCGGTGTGCCTCGAAGCCGCGGAAGAGAAGCACCTGGAGTGGGCCGCCAACCTGAACGCGCGCGCAACGGCGCACGCCGCCACCGCGCTAGGCTGAACGTCGCTGGCGACTCGCTGGCGACTCGTGAGCGCTCGTGGGTGCTCGTGGGTGCTCGTGGGTGCGCAACGCCGTCCCCATGCCGGCACGCGTGCGACGAGCGCCACCATCGCCACCATCGCCACCATCGCCACCCGCACCCCTGCCAACGCTGTCGGTGGGGGGCATTGGCAAGGTGGCGTGCACCCAAAACTTTCACCGCGTCAAGGCGTGTGATTACGGGGTTTTTTACAAAGTTCTCCGATCTGTAACACAGTTGAAATAGAGTGCGCACTGTTCGCGGTCTACCGTTTCGAACAGCACGCATCGTCGCGATCAAAATTCTGAAGGTTCTCGCCCCACCGTTGCGGATCCCGCCCCTCCGCCTTCTTGCGCAGCTCGCTCCCGAGCAGGGCGTCGGGCGACTCGGGCGTCTCGGGGTTCATGGAGGCAAAGTGGTCCCGCCCGTCGTCGTCGCCGTCCTTGTCCTTGCGCTCCGTCTCCTGCATCGCCTGCTTCCGTTTCCGGTCGTCGTCTTTGCGGGCGCTGACCTGCTGCTGCTTCAGGCTGATGAAGCCTTTCCCCCACAGTTTTACACGCAGCATGCGCAGTCGCCTCACGTCGGCCGGCCCTCCCTTGAGCAAGGCCTGCCCCTGCTCAACCCCCACCGCGTCGGGCCAGTCGTACGTCAGGCCCGACGCGGCGTACATCCGCGCCACCTCCTTTCTCGCGCGCTCAATCAAGTCCTGCTTCTCCTGCTCCGTTGGCGTGCGCCCAAGGTATTGCTCGACGCGATTGGTGAGGAAGTCCTGCAGCACCTTGGAGGCGACGTCCGGGTCCTGCGCCACCGACGTCTTCTGCCGCTTGGGGTTGGGACTGGAGTTGGTGCCCGTCTTGGTGACGACGCGCGAGCGCAGGTCGAGCGCGCCCAGGTTGGGCAGTTGCGGCATCCTTGCGCGGCGCCTACCCATCGCGCACGCTGCGACAGCTTATCGTTGCGCCGTCGCTAAGGGCCGCTCCTCGCCGAGCGTTGCAAAGCCGTCGCGTGGGACCGATGTGCGTGTACGATTTTCACGTGGGGCACCTGCGGCCGCTGGTCGCTGTTGTGGGCGCGCACGGCGCCACCGACTTGGCGACGCGACACTGGCCGCCAATCTACACCGTCTGCTGCCTGACGCCGCTGCCGTCGAAGGTCGTCACGGGGCTCTTCGTGGCCGCGTCGCTCGTCCACTTTGCCGAGGACGGTGGGCCCGACGGCTCGATCACCGTGCACTCGATCGCCGGCCTCGCGTGGCTCGTGCTTGGCGCGCAGCAAGCGCTCGAGCTGATGATGGCCTACCTCGCCCTCGTGCACACGCCGGCGCACTACGCGCG
>Ga0209603_1002697_pt1 | contig 16033 bp, 17 predicted proteins | sample COGITO_mtgs_1206_FD_184812 | JGI IMG/M metagenome (GOLD analysis project Ga0209603, IMG submission 184812) | Pelagic marine microbial communities from North Sea - COGITO_mtgs_120607 (SPAdes) (version 2) | ecosystem: Environmental > Aquatic > Marine > Epipelagic ... | reverse complement strand
CGTCGCCCAGGCGCGCCTCGGTCAGGTTCGCGCCGCCCAGGTCCGCAACGTACAGCTCCGCGCCGTTCAGGTCCGCGCCGGTCAGGTCTGCGGCGTACAGTTCTGCGCCGGTCAGGTCCGCGCCGGCTAGGTTCAAGCCAATCAAGTCCGTGTCGGGCTCACATATCCAGACCTTGGGCCCAGGGTTGAACACGCACCCTTCAACTTCTTCGAGCGGGTGTGGCACCGGTGCAATCGTCGTCGGTGCAATCGTCGTCGTCGGTGTAATCGTCGTTGGGCTGGCGTCGCTCCCGCTCGCACACCCGGCCGACAGCAACACACCAACAAAACCAAACGTCAGAGCTCGCATTTGGAGAACCTATATCATCCTCGGCCTGATCAAAACGGACAGCCGACCACTAGCCCGAGACCCTAAAACTAGGTGTCATGTTTCCCGTAGAGACGCCGCCGCCCGGCTTGTCACACCCCTACGCGAAACTCGCCACATGCTCGACGACTCCGACTGCCCGCCATGCGTCATCGACGGTTGCGACGATCCGAGATACCGCGACTTCGACAGGTGCCATTGGCATCACCGTGAACAACGGTTGCCGCTACCACCCGGCATGTCGCCGGCACCGTCTACCGGTGCGGCCTGACACCGAGGCCCGAAACACCCGCCCCAGTTTCACCGTGAAACTGGGATACCTAGAAGGGTCCGACTGGTTATAGATCGGTCACAGAAAATACAGAAACCGTTGAAACAGAACGGCAGTCGCTCAGTGCGAAACGGCCCACACGCTGGGCTAATACGAAATGGTGACACCCCACCACACCCGCATATCATCTCTTGTAATCATGTGGTCGCAAGTTTGACGCTCGTACCCGGCTCCATATTTCAGAGGGGTCTGAGAAAGTTGCCGGCCCGTCTCGACGGCGTTTGCTCACAGAATGCCCACAAGACGATCACACCGGGACGTCAAGGCGCCTCACACGCAGCCCTTCGGATGTATCTGAGATCCACATCCACCCGAAAACCGCCCCACGCCTCTGAGATGCAAACGTGTGCGGAGCTAGTCGAGGAGCGACACGGCCGTCAGCTGTCGCAGGTCGTCATCACTTCGATGGCAGCAGCCGTCAGCGCTGCCTCGTCCTCAGGAGAGGGATCCTCACCAGTTAACTCGCTGGTCAGCATCGCTCTTATGAGGTTTTCGTCGAATCCGTCGGCGAAACATTCGGCCTCCGCTTGCGTTGCGCCGTCGGCAACCATGGAGTCGGTCATCAGTTGCGTCACGCTCGCACAGCTAAAAAGTGAGTCGAGCACCACCAATTCCGCCCCTGGAGGGGGGTCGTCGAGTGTTTTTTCGGCGATGACCTCATCGATCACATCGTCGTCAAGGCCAGCAACCACCTCGCCAGCCAAGCATCGGATCTGATCATCGGTCAAGACCAAACCGTCGTCCTCGTTGTAGTCCTCTGCCAGAATCGCGGCGATCTCGTCCACCCGTGCGTCGCCCGCTGAATCCGTCCCACCCCCGCATGCGGAGACGAAAAGAGCAGGCAGGCAGCCGAGAATGACAGCTAGACGTTTGCCCATCTTCGAAGTGTGACATAAGCGCGTAAGCCGCTCAAAGAGTACCGACCGTTTGTGCGAGCTAGACGCGATGTTGTGAGGAGTGAATCGAGCATGCGACAGCATCGAGTAGGCGTGCCCGGCTCGATCAGTCCACCTTCACAGACCGCGACGGCAACGAACGCAACAAGCTGGAGATAACGGTCGAGGCGTGCGGACCGGATCTCAGGTTCGCTCAGGCAGAGATCTCTCGCACCGATCGGGTGAAGGCACCAGCCGGCCACGACGAGCCGTTCTGAATTGTTCGTTGTTGCCGGCCTTGACGCAGGGTGTAGCCAGGCACGCGATCGGTGTGCGTGCCTGGCTACCTGTCGTTGGTGTGCTAGCTGGCTGGGATGTAGTAGCCGGTGATGTCGACCACAATGTGCGTTTTCGCGTTCGGCGGACCGCCCACATAAGCCACGAAATCGACCATTTTGACGGGACCGTCCAAATCAAATTCTCCCCTAGTGAGGGCGACGGTTCCGCTGTTGGCGATGTTTTGGCCGGTTTGGGTCCAGTTGACCGTTGACGTGTCACCGGGTGAGGTGCCTTCTTCATTGAAAATCTGGATGTATCCGCGGTTTTCGGTATCAACGGCTGTCACGTTGAACGTCACAGCTGTCGCATCAACAGGAACCCCGAAAGCTCTCCCATTGTACTCTTGACCTGCAGTAACGATCGCAGCCACGCTGCTTTCATATTTTTCGCCAAATTCTCTGGTGTCGTAGGTTCGGAATGAGGGGATTGGGACGAACACGCTCGGCTCGCCGGCGTTGAGTTCTGCGGTTTGTCGTTCCAGTGACTCGAGCACAGCAGGAACTGGTGTGGGGTCTGGTTGTGCTTGTACTTCTGAGACGAATACAAGTGATCCGGTGATTGCTGCTGCGAGCGCCACCAGTTTGATTCGTGTTGATGATTTCGTTGACATGTTCTTCTTTCCGTTGGTTGACAGTTGTCTTTGACGTGTCAAAAAGCGGACTGGTTCCCGAACACTCGCGATTCGTGTTGTGACAACCGCTACAACACCAGCCGGTAATCGAAACAGCCGTGCACTGACCGACACTCGGGCGGCTCCAAAGTGCCGCAAAAAATGTCACGCCAACGGGCCTCGGCCGATACACCCCACGGGTCAACTAACGGGTACAAACCAAAGACGTCGCCGCAGTTAGCGAGGACCGTAAACAGCGAACGCCCGCAACCGGGATGAGGCCGAGACCACCCGCCGCTGTTCCCCTCTTGGAGCCTCAACCGATCGCAGGACGATCACGAACAGTTGAAACTGATCGGCAGTCGGTAAACGCGAAACGGGCCACACACTCGGACGGTATGAAAAGATGCCACCGGCATACACCTAGGTGCCATGTTTCGCAATCACGTTGCCGAGAGTTTGACCCGTGGACCCAGTTTGATACGTCATGCCGGTCGCGCCTGGTCAGCTCACGTCACCGGCGAAGAAATTCACCGACCTTGAGCCCGGACTCGGCGCCATCGTCGAGCAACTCATCGACTTCGTCGCCGACACTAAAAGAGGGTTATCTCAGCCGATCGCAGGCAGGTTCATGGCACCGGTTCGGCGAACCTCTCCGGGCGGCCTGCCGGTCGTGCGTTTGTAGGCACGACTGAACGCGGCTTCCGATGCATAACCGAGACGTTCGGCGACCAAAGCGACGGTCAGTTGCTCCTCGCGCAGGAGGTCGGTGGCGACATGCATGCGCCACCGTGTCAGGTACTGCATCGGTCCCTCACCGACCAGCTCGCTGAACCTGGCCGAGAACGCCGAGCGGCTCATCGCGACGGTGGCGGCGAGCGCGGCAACACTCCATTCCTGCTCCGGTTCACGGTGGATGAGAGCCACCGCTCGGCCGATCTGTGGGTCCCGCAGCGCGCCGAGCCAGCCGGTCTGAGCCCCGACATCGGTGTCGAGCCAACTCCGGATCGCACCGATCACCAAGATGTCGCACAGACGGGTGACCACCGCCTCACCGCCTGGCAAGGGCTTGGCCGTCTCGGCGGTGATCATCCCGAGGATGCTCGGCAGCCATTCGAGTGCCCGTCGGCTCGTCGACGGATCGACGTGAATCATCTCGGGGAGCACCTCGATCAGGCTTCGCGCCGCCGGGTGGGCGAGTCTGACCGCGCCACAGATCAGGTCGACGCAGTCGCCTCCTCCACCATGACGGAGGATGGCGTAGTTGGGGCTGAGATAGTCGTGCGGGAGGTCCATCACTGGAGCCGGCTCGAGGCCAGGATCGTCGGTCGCATGGTGCCCGGCGCCGTGGGGAAAGATCACGAGGTCGCCCCGCCGCACCCCGCACTGTACGCCCTGGCTGTCGACGAGGAGGCAGCTCCCCGCCGTCACCACGTGGAACCAGATGCAGCCGGGCATCGGCGGCAACCCGAGCGACCATGGTGCGCTGAGCTCGGACCGACAGTAGAAGATGCCCTCCATCCGAAGGAACTGCAGAGCCTCGGTGAGTGGGTCGGCTGTCGGTGGAATCGGGGCATCGGGATGGGATGTCACAGGTGTCAGTCCTCCGTGGCGGTTAGCGCAGCGGTTGTGGCGAACACGACAGCGAGTACGCCCAGCGCGGACCGGATCGCGTGGAGGCGATTCCACGGACCTTCGTATGCGCCGCGGGCGGCGGTGAGTTCGTCGTCGTGGGCACCTGCGATGGCGAACGCGTCGAGCGCGTCGTTGAGTGGCACGTTGCCGGCGGCGGTGATGCCGAACACGCCGAACGCATACGTGGCGGTCGCAGCCGTGATCCACCAGGCACGCCGGGTGTCGCCGGCTCGGAACGTCGTAAACGCGGCTGCGACGAGCACGGCCAGCGTGCCGGTGAAGACCACGAGGAACATTGGGTTGAGAATCGCCCGGTTGACGGACTGCATGGTGGTGACGTACGTGCGGTCGTCGACAGAGCGGAGACCTGGCATGACCGAAAAGGTCCAGCCCCAGAAGAGTCCCGTGATCATCGTCAGCCCGACGATCCCGGCCCCGATGGCCGCAGCGGAGGCGGAGCTCATCGGGCGTCTTCCTGGTCCTCGAGGCGGACAGTGCGGGCGCCGGTGTGGAGAGGGTCGCGGATCAGGTCGATCGGGTTGGCGCCGAGACCGTAGCTATGCACGGTGGCGTTCGGGACTATCCGTATAAAGACACCGTCCGGTTCGTCAAGCGCTCCGTGCGCCGACACGGTCTTCAGTTCGCCTGCGGCGATGAGGTCGATGACTTCGGGATCGTTCATAGTCACGAGCCTCGCCGTGCCCTGGAACTGAACCGTGTAGGGCGCTCCGGCCGGGAGCTTGCGGAACGGGATGACGACGGCGACGTGCGGATTGGCGGCGATGCTGCGTGCCTTGCGGCTCGATCGCATCGTGTGGACCCACAGTGCGCTGTCGGCCGCCTCGTAGAGCACACCGGCAACGTGGGGCCGGCCGGCCGGGGAGACGGTGGCGAGGGTGGCGAAGGTCTTCGAGTCGATGACCTTGCGGACCTTGCGCAGCTGCTTCTGATTGGTGATCTGGACTGTTGGGGAAGGTGTCGCCATTGTCATGTCATCCAATATCGATGATCATTCGCGGATCCTGAATAGTCAATCGTCGTGTTTATTTGCTCAATCGTCCAAGATGACATTGTTGGTGAATTATCTCTGAGCGGATGAATGGGTGCTCTCTTGCCTCAAGGCAACGTCACGCGACTCGCGCTGACGCCGTGCGGCGAGACCACCCGCAACCAGGGTCCTTTGGGAACGCCAGTGGTTACTGTTGACTATCTGGCGGTGGACCTGTGATCTCCTCGTCGCGAGTTCAAGTCGCGCGAATGGCCTCAAGCAATCGTCTATGAGCAGATCTTGCCCTCGGATTGGCTTCCGACGGCATAACGTCAGGACCGGAGCTCGGTTGCGGCAAATAGTGCGAGCGCTTATCAAGCCAAACTGGCGCATCTGCGGCAGCTCAATGGTGTTTGATCGGTTCAGTCCAGACATCCTGGCCGCATGCCGATGGTCAAAGTCAACGAGATTGAGATCTGTTTCGACTGCTCCGGACCCGACGAGGGACCTCCACTTCTGCTTGTTATGGGTCTCGGCGCCCAGATGACCGTGTGGAATATCGGGTTCGTGTCCAAACTGGTAGATCGCGGGTTCCGTGTGATCCGATTCGACAACCGCGACGCTGGGTTGTCCAGCAAGACGGTCGGCGACCCGCCAGATGTGATGGCGCTGTACACCAAGGCGTTAGCCGGTGAGCAAATCAGTGCGCCCTACACGCTCTCGACGATGGCGGATGATGCTGTGGGCCTGCTGGACGCACTCGAGATTCCGGCAGCGCACGTCGTAGGTGCATCGATGGGCGGGATGATCGTGCAGATGATGGCGATTGAACACCCCAACCGCCTGTTGTCGATGACCAGCATCATGTCGACAACTGGGGCGAGCGATGTGGGGCAGCCCACCGCCGAGGCGATCGCCGCACTCCTCGCTCCGTCACCAACCGATCGGCAAAGCGTGATCGACGCCAGCGTTGCGACCTCGCGTGTCATCGCTGGCTCACTGTTCGACGAGGCAGAAGCTCGTGTGCGCGCCGGTGAGGCCTATGACCGTTGTTTCCATCCGGCCGGCTCGGCGTTCCAGATCGCGGCGATCGCGGCGACGGGTGATCGTACCGAGCGATTACGAAGCGTCGAAGTGCCGACGTTGGTGATTCACGGCCGAGAGGACTCGCTCATCACGCTGTCGGGTGGGGAGGCGACGGCAGCGGCAGTGGCCGGAGCCGACCTTATTGTTTTTGGTCGAATGGGTCACGACCAGCCGCCGATGTACTGGTCCCAAACAGCGGACGCCATCTCTGCGGTATCACGACGCAGAGTGCACGGATTCGGGTAGCGACATGCCTCGTCGCGAGGTGCGCAGCCACGAGTCGCAGTTGCACCACGCAGTTGTGGAGTGTGCGCTCATCGAGAATGTCCCATCTCATCTCTGGATGCGCTCCCGAAAAGCGGGGTACTCGCCGCCAGGATCGCACAGTTCCGTGCCGACGTCGGCCGAGTCTTTGCGGTCGCAACGCTGGTGTCAGTCCCCGGCGCTCCTCATTTTGCGACAACGCGTTCATCGACCCACCCAGTCGGATATCGAACTTGTCGTTTCCATCATCGAACGAGTTCGATCACACGTATCACGGCGAATCGGCCAGCGCGCTTGGGCACGTCGGCTGCGGCCAAGCTGATCGTGGGGAGGCACAAGTAGCGTGCCCGTATGGCCATTGTCACCGCCGACAGTACCCTTCCGACCGTTCAGTCCTACATCGACGGACGCTATTTCCCATCTACGTCAAATAAGACGTTTGTGGCGGTGTACCCAGCGACGAACCGGACGATCTGCGAAGTGGAGCAGGCGGGTATGGCCGAGGTCGATGCAGCCGTCGATGCAGCGCAACGCGGCTTTGCCGTCTGGTCGGCCATGCCGGCGCTTGAGCGCAGTCGAATCCTGTTGCGCGCCGTAGCGATCATTCGTGAACGCAACGATGAGCTTGCCGCACTAGACACACTCGATACCGGAAAGCCGATCGGTGAGACGTCAACCGAGGACGTCGTGACTGGCGCCGACGTGATTGAGTTCTATGCCGGCGTTGCGCAGACTCTGCACGGAGACACGATCGACTTCCCGGGTCACGGATTCGCGAGGATGAAGCGCGAGCCGCTCGGCGTGTGCGTCGGCATCGGCGCCTGGAATTATCCGATCCAGATCGCGATGTGGAAGTCGGCGTTGGCGCTGGCCTGTGGCAACGCAATGATCTTCAAACCGGCCGAGATGACACCGTTGTCGGCAGGTGTGTTGGCCGAGATCTACACCGAGGCAGGCCTGCCTGACGGTGTCTTCAATGTGCTGCAAGGTGATGGCTCTGTTGGGCAGGCGCTCGTTCGCCACGCAGGAGTGGCAAAGGTGTCGTTGACCGGTGAGGTTTCGACGGGCAAATCCGTCATGGCCGATGCGGCCGGGACGCTCAAGGCGGTCACGCTTGAACTCGGAGGTAAGTCACCGATCGTGGTGTTCGACGATGCCGATGTCGACAGCGCACTTAATGCAGCGTTGACCAACAATTTCTTTTCGACGGGGCAGGTGTGTTCGAACGGCACCCGGGTGTTCGTCCAGCGCGGCGTCTACGAGCAGTTCCTCGAACCGATCGCCGAGCGAGTACGGGCGTTGACGGTCGGTGACCCCTTCGATCCCGACACCATGATCGGACCGCTGGTGAGCGCCGAGCACCGGGAAAAGGTAATGCGATACATGCAGATAGCGGAGGCCTCGGGGGCACGGCAAATCGTTGGTGGTGATGCCGTCGATCCCATCCTGGCCGCCGGCAACTTCGTGCTGCCAGCGGTTTATGCCGACTGTACCGACGACATGGAGTTCGTCACCGACGAGGTATTTGGCCCACTGATGTCGGTGCTTCCGTTTGACACCGAGGACGAGGTCGTGACGCGCGCCAACGCCACTCCGTACGGGCTCTCGGCCGCAGTCTTTTCATCCGACTTCGCACGCTCCAACCGGGTGGCGAATGCACTCCAGGCCGGCTCGGTGTGGATCAATGACTACGGCACCTTGCCCGCATCGTTGCCGTTCGGCGGGTACAAGCAATCCGGGGTCGGCCGGGAGAACGGGGCGAACGCGATTGAGCACTACACGCAGGTCAAGATGATCTACAGCTCGCTCGTCCCGGTCGAAAAGTATATGTGAGGACTTTGCTCCAGCTCACCGGCCGGAGTTCACGGATTTTCGTTCCGTTTGTCCGCTCGCTGGGTTGGCCGCTCCAGTCGTGCCGCACGCTTCAAGCCTGGGTCTACGCCACCGCCGCGCCGATGATCACCGAAGAACTCCTGTTGGCCTACGGCGCCTAGGATGTTGTGACTGCGGCGCCGATCGATGCCGCAGAGCGGCGACTATTCGTGCGGGGCGACACGCAATCGAAAGGCGGCTAACTCGTCGCCCCGGCGGTGTCGATCTGCCCCAACGCCGATAGTTGGGTCGACCGTCTTGTTGTCGACCTTGGGAACTACGACAGCAGCATCGAGTTTGGTTCGCCGCATCCCGATACGCCATTGGCAGAGGTGATCGCCGGACCTTCGGATCCGGTGTTTCTGCAGGCCGCCGCTGAGAACTGATTCGGCTGCGCCATCATCGGGCGTCTTCGAGGATCCGCACAGCGTCCGTATCTCCGTTGCGGCGTCAGTCTGTGACAAGCTCTCGGACGCGAGCAAGCAGCACGTCGAGCGCCGGGCGATTGAGCCCACCCTCGGGGATAATTACGTCAGCGTGACGTTTGCTCGGCTCGATAAAGCGCTCGTGCGCAGGCTTCACCGTGGTCAGATATTGCTCAATCACCGAGTCGGGCGTTCGACCACGTTCGGCGACGTCGCGTTGCAGGCGGCGAATCAGGCGAATATCAGCGGCGGTGTCGACGAAGATCTTTAGATCGAACCGCGCGCGAAGCGCCTGGTCGTACAACACGAGAATTCCGTCGACCACGACGATGCGATTTGGACTGACTTCACGGGTTTTACCCGAGCGGTTGTGCTGCGCGTAGTCATAGATCGGCACCGGCACGCTCGCGCCATTAGCGAGTGCAGCGAGGTGGTCGTTGAGTAACGGCCAGTCGAAGGCATCGGGATGGTCGTAATTTGCTTGGCTGCGTTGTTCGAGGGTCTGGTCGCTGCGGTCGAGGTAATAGGAATCGAGTTCGATCCGGGACAGATGCTGCTCACCGGTCATTTCGACCAGCCGCTCGGAGATTGTCGTCTTACCCGAGCTACTGCCGCCGGCGACGCCGATCAGAAAGGGTCGTGACACGATTCGCAGCATAGAGGGTCATCGAATTCGCGGTGGTGGTCGGGTTATCACCAGGCGCAGGGCGCGCCGGCGTCGACAACCTAAAACCGACCAATTTGCTCCGATGCTTGTAATTTGCCTCCGCAACCGGCCAACCTGTCTTTAATGCTGTCCGAACGCCACGCCGCCATGCTCGATTTCGAACGATCGTGGTGGAACAACGACGAACCACGTGATCAAGTGATCCGCGAACGTTTTCAGTGCTCACCGGACGAATACCACACGGAACTGACCACGGTGCTCAACGACTCGGTTGCGATGGATCATGATCCGCTCGTGGTACGTCGACTCAAGCGGCTTCGCCTACGAGCACGCAAATTGCGTCATAATGGTGAGGGCCTGGCATCGTCGGGCGGAGGAGAAGGACAACACGCATGACGAACGAAGAGTCAGGACTCGGCGCCACTCGCCGCACACCACGTCAAGGCATCGGCGGATCACCGGTGGGGTCGTGGCTTACGATCGCTCTCGCGGTCATCGCAGTCATCATCGGTTTTCTCATCCTGAACAACATCACCGATGGCGGTGGGTCTGCGGGAGACACAAGTTCGGCCGCAGGTGGTGACGCCGAGTCGGCGACCACGGGAACGGGTCCGGTCATTTCCGTCGATGTTCCGGTGACCGAGGCGACTACGACCACCACCACCATCCCACGCATCACCACCGGTGCATCGGTGTTGGTTGCAAACGCAAACACCGTGGGCGGTTCAGCGGGCAATATGACTAAGACGCTCGAACTCGCCGGCTACACCTTGATCGACCCGGTCAATGCGAGTGGACCAAACATTACGGAATCGATCGTCTATTACGATGAAGCTCAGGCCGCCGCTGAAGATGTTGCCAACTCGGTCGCCCGTGATCTTGGCGGTGTGGAGGTATTAGTTCTGCCGACGCCCGCACCCACGGAGAGCGGCAACATCGGGGAAGCCGGAGTGCTAGTGCTGCTCGGTGACACCCAGGCTGGAAAGACGCTCGAGGAGTTGTCCGGAACGACTGCTGACAGTGAAGAGGGATCGGCCGCAGCGCCGGATCCGTCTGATGGAGACATCCCGGCAACGGCCCCGTCCGACACTGACACGACCGAAGGCTGATTGGATTCGTGCCGCCGGCGCGAAACCAATTAATCGAGGTGAGCTCGGATTAGGGCAGCCGTCGCACGTTCGATGTTCTGCTTTGGTTCGGCGAGTGCCGACTCGAGTCCGAACAGATCGGCGAGCACAGCGGTCGCGCGGAGCCCGGTCGACTGCCCGGTGACATCGGCATCAGCGTCACCAACGACCGCCACGACCGGGATTCCGGCGTCACGGCCCAACTCGACGATCCCGCCGACAACCTTCCCGTCGAAGCTCGTCGAGTCGAGTCGTCCCTCGCCGGTGATGATCACGTCGACCCGATGAGGGTTGTCGACGTCGAGGTGATCGAAGAGGTCGAGTTCATCGGCAACGAGCTCGAAGCCGGGAACCAACCGCCCTCCGAGCGCGGCTAACGCCCCGCCGAGCCCGCCCGCCGCCCCACCGCCTTCGATGTCGGTGACATCAAAGGCGAAGTCCTCGTCGAACATCTGTACCAGTCGGCCGAGACGCCGTTCGAGTAGTTTGATCTGCGCGACCGAGGCTCCTTTTTGGGACCCGAACACTGCAGCGGCATCGGCGAAGCGGGTGGACACGTCGCAGGCGACGAGTAGCTCGACTTGTTTGAGTCGGGCGATTGCGGTGATCGCCCGGATCGCCCCGAATCCGCCGTCAGTCGTGGCTGATCCCCCAAGGCCGACGATGATTCGGCGCGCGCCGGCATCGAGTGCGTGATCGATTAACTCACCCGTTCCGGTCGTCGTTGCATCGAGGGCCTTGTTGCCAACGGCTCCACCAGCGAGGACGAGACCGCTCGCTCGGGCCATCTCAATCACGGCCGTTTCGCTGGAAAAGCGCCAGCCGGCGCGCACCGGATCCCCCAGCGGGCCGGTCACGGTTGACTCGCGGTTTGCGCCCCCAAGCACCTCCAACAGGCCGTCGCCTCCGTCGGCCATCGGGATCTCGACGCAGTCGACACCCAGTTCCCAGCACGCATGTCCGATCGCCGCTGCGACCTCCCGGGCCGTTGCCGAACCCTTGAATTTGTCGGGTGCCGCAAGGACTCGCATCTCCCTCAACCTACTGCCGGGCTGGAGCGGGAACGATGGTGTCTATGTTTGCTGTACTCACTCATTGTAATCCCGACCGATTGGGTAGGGATTGACGGTAGAATTTCGGTTATGGCTGCGACCGTTCGAATCCCGACCACGATGCGCCCACTCACCGGTGGCGAAAAGCAGGTGGCCGTAGAGGCCGGCTCGCTTGGCGACGTGATCTCGGCACTCGAGGCCGCGCACCCCGGCCTCGGGGAGCGGCTACTCGATGGGGACGGCGCGCTGCGTAAGTTCGTTAACGTCTTCGTCGACGACGATGACGTCCGTTATCTCAACGGTCTCGAGACAGTCGTAGGCGACGGCATCGCCGTGTCGATTATCCCCGCCGTCGCAGGCGGCTGAACCAGCCACCTTCACCGGGGCGGCGTTATGTCAGCTTCGTTCCCGCTGCCAGTGGCCGGAACTCGGAAGGACTATCACGCCATCCGTCACGATTGTCCCGAAACCCGCTTGGTTCAGCAGAGGACGTGCGGTCGTAAGCTAAGACGGTGATCGGACTCGTCACGGCCGACGTGGCCGCCCCGCTCGATCCGGATCTGCTTCCGCTCGCCGAAGCGATGCGGAGTCGACTCGGCGACGAGGCGGTCGCGATCGTCTCGTGGGATGATGCGACGATCGCCTGGGAAACATTTGCAGCTCTGATCATCCGGTCGCCGTGGGATTACACCGACCGGCTCGACGAGTTTGTCGGTTGGGTTGAACATGTCGACGCAGTGACCACGCTGGTGAACGCAGCCGACGTGGTGCGGTGGAGTACCGACAAGCGATATCTAGAGGACCTCGCTGCTGAGGGCGTCCCGATCGCTCCGACGGCTTTCGTCGCACCGGGCGACGTGATTCCGACGGTCGAGGGCGTGCACGTGGTCAAGCCGACGGTCGGTGCGGGTTCGAGCGGAGCTCGGCGATGCGAGCAGCACGAGGTCGCCGACCATGTCGCTCTGCTCCACGGCCAAGGGCGCACTGCGATGGTGCAGCCGTACCTCGACCTGCTCGACGAACGTGGCGAGACAGCGCACTGTTTCATCATTAACGAAGGCGGCACCATGACCCTCAGTCATGCGTTTCGCAAGGGAGCCATCCTCAGGTCCACCGAAGTCGAACAAGAGGGTGATCTCTTCGCCAAGGAAGACATCTCGGGGCGTGTGCCGTCACAAGAGGAGCTCGCGCTTGCTGAACGTGTGTTGGCGACCGAGATCGTCCGATCGCTTGGTGAGGTTTTCTTCGCTCGGGTTGACGTTGCCCCGTATCGCCAAGCAGACGGCACCGACTCGCATGTCGTGATGGAGCTCGAACTGATTGAGCCGTCGTTCTACTTTATGATCGACCCAGCAACGGTGGGCCTGTTCGCTGACCGCTTCACCAACTGGCTGCGACGTCGCGGGATCACCAGCGATGTCGGCGCCAGCACGAGCGACGAGTGCTGAGTTGACCCGCCGGCCGACTGAACGGGTCAAGGTCACGAGGGTGACTGGCCCCGAGGGCGACCGCGAGGCTCACGTCCGTCCCGATGACCTGATCGTGGAGGAACCGTTGTCGATCCAGCTCGACGGGTCGCTCGTCTCCACGACGATGCGTACGCCGGGGCACGACCACGAGCTCGCCGTCGGCTTCTGCTTCACCGAGGGGTTGTTCGGTGGTGCCGAGGTTCTCGGTGTGCGGCACTGCTCCGACGAGACCACCGCTGCGTCAGTGTCCAACGTTGTCACGGTCGATACGGGCGCGCTCGCACCGGTGCCGACGCCGCGCCTCGGAAACGCGTCCTCCAGCTGCGGATGGTGCGGGAGCCAGCATCTCGACGAAATGTGCGCGCGTTTCGAGCCGCTTCCTGACGGTGGCCCGGTTGACCTCGACGTGATCGGCTCGATCGTCGATGCGGTGGTCGACGGACAGGGTCTCTTTGCGTCGACGGGATCGGTCCATGCCGCCGCAGCGTTCAACTCCTCGGGCGCAGTGCTTCTTACCCGCGAAGACGTCGGCCGTCACAATGCCGTCGACAAGGTGGTGGGTGCGTTGGTGCTGGAGCGGAACGCGCTTCCCGCGATTGGTCATGGGTTGTTCGTGAGCGGTCGGGCAAGCATCGAGATGGTGCAGAAGGCGTGGGCAGCTGGCTTCTCAACGCTGGTTTCGGTGAGCGCTCCGACGGCGTTGGCAGTCGATGCGGCCCGCCGGGCCAACCTTGTACTCGCTGGATTCGTGCGTGGCGATGGCTTTAATGTTTACTCGCCTGAACGGCTTCCCTGACCCAGAGGGAACCGGTGTCGGTAGTGTGTACTGATGTTGATGGAAGACGGTCTCAGCGTTATCCACCTGCTCGGTAAGCCCACGCCGGGAACGGATCGTGAGGCGGTGTTCGCCGCAGTCAAGGCCGCCGAAGCAAAGGACTGTCAGGTCATCACCGCCGCAATGCTCGGCCATAAGGCTGACATCTGTTTCATGGCGCTCTGCGCCGACTGGCGCACGCTGCGGAGCCTGCAGACCGCTTTGCGTCGTGCTGGGATCGACGTGGTTGACAGCTACGTGTCGATCACCGAGGTCAGCGAGTACGCCAAGGGCATGCCTGCCGAAATGCTTCGCGGCCGGCTGCATCCGATCATTCCGCCTGAGGGGTTGAACGCATTCTGCTTCTACCCGATGAGCAAGAAGCGCGAAGCCCACGCGAACTGGTACTCAACGTCTTACGATCGCCGCCAAGAGATGATGATGGAGCACGGCTCAAGCGGGCGGAAGTTCGCCGGCAAGGTCGCCCAGGTGATCTCCGGCTCGACCGGTCTCGACGACTTTGAGTGGGGCGTGACCCTGTTTGCCAAGAGCCCCGATGTCATCAAAGAAGTCGTTTACACGATGCGTTTCGACGAGGGCTCCGCTCTGTACGGAGAGTTCGGCGCCTTCTACGTCGGATACCTTGAGGCCATCGAGAACATCATTTGACTCGAACGGTTTGCTTAGGCCTGGACGGCCACGGAACGCAAAAAAAGATCCGAACCGTCAGCAGCGAACCGGAATAGATCAAAGAACGCGCGAGACGGGTCGCCGTTTCGGCCGAGGTCGGTGATCCCGGTTGGACCGTCGTAGTCAATCTCTTGGTTGTCGAGGAGCCGGAGAGCGCACGTCGCAAAATCGCGACAGACGTTGCCTCCGTCAGAAACCGACGACATCTGTGAGGCGATCACGTCTGGGGCATCCGAACCACCCTGGCTCGCCGAAAGTGCGATCAGGCTTACGCAGTCGGTGACCTGAGGGCCGAACGCAGTGTCGTCCTCCGGAACGGCGCCGTCGCGCAGTGTGATCTGTGGAGCGATCACCTCGACGCGATTTCGAATCGTCGCCGGAAGTTCGGCAATCACCGGTCTGGTCGCTGCGCTTCGAGCGGCATCGTTAACGAAGATTCTCGGCACGCTGAGATCGTCTCGCTCACCCATTGCCTGCAATGACGCGGCAATTGTCTGGCCGTTGCCGACCGAAACAACGACTTGCGGGTCGAGCTCGACCAGCAAGTCAAGTTCATCAGTGAAGTCGTCGTCGTCGACAGGAACTGCGATCGTCTCGACGGCGATGTCATCGCCGAGTGCATTGGCGACCGCTTCGGCGTATGGCCGGCCGTATGCGTCGTCGACGTGGATGATAGCCACGCTGCTCGCGCCTGTGGCCTGGGCCTCACGGGCGATGGCGGCTGCCTGAAGTGAGTCGGTCGCAATGCTGCGAAAGAACAGTCCGTCGTCGGGAAAGTCATCGAGTGCGATTGCCGTCGCCGTCGGTGAGCAGCTCAGGATGCCGTTCGAGACGGCCACGTCGAGTGATCCGAGTGCGGTGTTTGATGAGGCGGGGCCCATGATCGCGTCTACGCCGACTTCGATTAGATCCTCGATGGCTTGCGAGGCACTTGCTGCAGTTTGGCCCTCATCAATAATCACGTATTCGACGTCGTTGCCGAGTACTCCACCGGCCCTGTTGATGATGTCAATCGTGGCTTCGAACGAGGCGCGGAGTGCGTTGTCGACCCGGGTGTCACTGGACGGAATGAGCGCACCGATCGTCAACACCCCATCGTCGACGCGGGGTGGCGTTACCTGTGTGGTTGTCGTCGCCACGGTCGCAGGCGGCTTCGAACCTTCGCCACCCGTGCATGCAGTGACGAGCACAGCTGCCCCAATCGCCGCCATCAGGGGACCGCTGAGACGGAACCGATCGCCTCGTCGCTTCATCTGATGCACAGTACCGTTTGTATTCTAGTCAAGGAGGGCCGGTGCGACACCCCAAAATTGGTGCGTCAGGGCGCAGCGGCCCGGCACGAGGTTCCTAACAGAGCGTAAAAAAGCCCCCATACCTCATCGTTGACATCGTCGGCGGCGTGCGCGGCGATGACTGCAAAGC
>Ga0209603_1002688_pt1 | contig 16061 bp, 12 predicted proteins | sample COGITO_mtgs_1206_FD_184812 | JGI IMG/M metagenome (GOLD analysis project Ga0209603, IMG submission 184812) | Pelagic marine microbial communities from North Sea - COGITO_mtgs_120607 (SPAdes) (version 2) | ecosystem: Environmental > Aquatic > Marine > Epipelagic ... | reverse complement strand
AGAATATTTAAAATGATTAGCATAAATACCAGAATGTAAAATTTTAGTGGATTACACAAATCACCTGTATGTCTTTTATTGTACAACGTAAGGTACGAATATAATATACCGATGAACATGAATGTTGTATCGAATTGTAAATTTAATCTGCTAGGACATATGTGATAGAGTGACGAAGAAATTCCTTCAAAAATCAAACACAACCCGAGGGAATAATAGAGTGATTTATTGCGGTATATTCCCAGATCTTTTAGTTCGTATAAATTACCTCTTTTGAATCTAACAATAATAATATAGACTAAACCATAAATTATATATAGTAAATTTGATATAATATTATTAAATGCAGGTATAAAGGACCAAGCATATTTACATTTAAAATTATAATAACAATTTACAACATTGTTCGATTGGAACATAACAAATTGGAATGAGGGTGTAATATAAAATAATCCAGATATAATAAGGAATTTTAGGTATAGTTCTAGACTTGTATTTAATTCTTCTTTGTCATAGTTCAAATTAATATAATCTGTCTTAATCATAGACAAAATATACTTTATTTTTATAAATAATAAAATATTTTATAATATTATAAGTATGATTTCAACCAAACAGTCTATATCCGTTTGTTTGATAATTTTAGTATTCCTATTATGTTTACACATAAAATCTTGTTATGTAGAAATACATACAACAAAAAATAAGGTTAAAAATAATAGAATTCTTAATAGAATTAGAAACAATAAACTAGTTAAAAAGGTTAACTCAGTTCCAGAAGTAGTAAATACTATTCCAGAAGAAGTCCACGATGTTGTTGAGGAAGCAAATAATTTAGCAGAAAAGGCAAATAAAGTTGTAGAAGAAGAAAATAAGGTTGAAGTAGTAGAAGAAGAGAATGTTGTTTTAGACGATAGTGTGTATGATAACACACTAAGTGATGAACTTAAAACAAAAATACCATACTGGTTATTTAATGTTCAGCCCAAAGGACCTATAGAAAGTGATAGCCCAATAAATCCTTATAATTTTAAAAGCACCCTCGGCGAAGTTAATTTTGATACCGATGTTTCTGATTCTGATTCGGATTCTGAATAAATTATTTCTTTTCAAAAACGAAGGTTGTGTTTAGGAAACTATATTGCTTTAGTTTATCATTCATTTTTGCAGCTTCTCCATATTTAATTTTTTTCTTATTTAGATGAGTGAAATAATCATCAAATGATTTCACTTCTTTTAGTTCTAGATTAAAATCTAACGCTTTTGTTTTAAGATATTCAAAATTTACTAACCATTCTGTCGTTGTATTACCAATAGATTCAACAAACACATCTATGGGCATACCAACTGAAGTAGAATCATTTCTCATAACATCATTATCATATAATTTAGTAATTTTCCAGATGAGTTTATCTTTATCAAACACAGAGATATCATTTTTATTATCAAGAAGGTCAAATACCTTTCTACCATCAAGGCATGTACCAACAAACTTACCACCTTTTTTAAGACTATCTGAAACATTTGTAAGGAATGTATCCAGTTTAACACCATTTTCGAAGAAATAGTGGAATGAGAACTGGGAACTTCCAATATCAAATCCTTTATTTGCCATATTATGGAACTTCTTTAGTTTAGAACTTTTAATAAGGTCTGCTGATGTATTACCATAAAGTATATCTAAATAGTATTTACTAAGATCATCTTTTGCTGCTACTCCATTTGAGGTTAGTTTAGAACTATCTGCCCATACAGCAAGAATATTTCTTAGGACTTCACTTTTATTTTTATTTCTTATATTTAGAACCCGATTACAAAGACCATTATCTTTATTGTCTAAATTATCTCTGTTTACATCTAATCCTACAACAAAACTGACTTTACTATCTAACCAATGATTAATATCACCACCTTTACCACAAGCGAAATCAATTAATTTACTATAGTGTTTTGAATTATTGCCTATAATTTGTTTCTTAATATAGGAATGGAAATCAGCCATAGGTTTAGTAAATAGTTTATTCCTTTCAATGTTACCAAAGTAATACACATTTTCTTCATTATTAATAGTTTTACCTGATGTTATAATTTCACGAGTAATAGGGTAATGAATCGACCTCCAAACATTAATTGCTGTAATAAAATCATTCGGAGAATCATTATTTCTAACACGAAGAGGTTTCCAACAAAACCCTTCACCCTGTCTTTTATCATAACTAAATTCAACAATCATACCATCCTTTATTTTTTCTCTATTTTCAGTAAACAAAGCATTATTTCTAACAGGTATGTATGCAAGTTCAATATTTTTAATATATGGATTTACAGGTTGGAATGGAACCATACTATATTCTTTACTATATTCAATATCTTCATTCATAACACGACATGAATTTACATTTGTATGTTTGTCTGAACTATACCCAACATTCAAAACTAATGTTTTGTATGCTGTAACACGACCATTCTGACTAGAATATTTAATATCATCCTGTCCATTTTCTTTTAGAATACTCACTCTAAAATCAATCGTATTCTCTTCTGGTGGTTTCCATTTAAACAACTTATTCCATCTACCCTGGAATCTGGCCGGTTTCCCATCAATCTCATCACCAATAATAAGATTTACCGGCGTGAAAACTAACCCATCTATTTTATAGATGTATTCTTTTGATAAAACCTTTTTTGCTTCGCTAAAAATAAGACTATCCTGATTTAAATTGTCTATTTTAGATAGAATTTGATTATAAATATCACTATCTTTGTCTACCATTTTTAGTTCACCCTCTAATTTTGTAATCTCTTCATCTTGATCACGATTATATTTTTCTTGATTGCCATAATAGAATTGTTTTTTAATAAAATTTATAGTTGTACTTGTATTATTGTCTACCTTAATATCTTTAAACATCTCTTTTAGGATTTCATCCCTGGAAATTTCTATCTTACCTTCTTCCTTTTCTTCACTTGTTCTATTAAAAATACGTTTCCTTAGGTCTGTTTTATTTTGGAAATAGATATCGAAAACTGCAAACAGCATAATATTTCTATCGTTCTTATCCTTGAGAATTAATTCCCCATCAAGGATACTATTTTCAAATCCTTTAATAGAACATCCTAGTGGTTTGATTTCACTTTTTCTGTTCATTAGGAAAGCCTCCCCATTTTTTAGAATAATACAAAGGTTTCTTTCACCATCAGCCTTTTCGGTTACACTATAGTTTCTTCTTATCGAGAACAGTTGCTTATAATCAACATAACTATGTTTTTTAATATGATGATTTTCAAGAGTAACATTCTGTGGAGCACTAAATTTATTAGTTCCCATTAATTTGTTATATTCATCCATTACTTGTTTCTTTTCCTCATTACTTATAATAAAATTACTTTTGTTTACACCCTGTAGAATAATACCAACATGTTGTATAATGATATCTAGAATTTTTCTATGTTCTTCTTTATAATTAATATTATTTCCAAGCCACTCTAATTCAATCTCATATTCTAGTTGATTTTCTAATACACCAGAACTATCAAACCCCTTAGAATACTTATATTCAAATTTCTTTTTACCTTGTAGTTCAACCATATCAACATTAGCCAATTTATCCCACCATTCTTCAAAATCTACCTTTTTGGGTTTTATAACAAATCTTTTCATAAACTCTGTAACATCCTTTTTTTTCTTTTTATAGTTTTTTTCATTTGTTATAATTTTTGGTGATGATTTCAATACAGTAAAATCAAAACTAAACAGTTTATCTGGTGTGATATAACTAAATCTCTTTTTATATCTAAAATATTTTCCTTCTTTATCCCATGCATTTAAATCAACATCAGAAAGTTCCTTCCTTTCTTCCTTTTTAAGATTAAATCGTATATCATAGTCAGAAACATCTACACTATCTGCCTTTGATTTTTTCATAATAGTAATATTTCTTTCATTTACTTCTGATAATTTATTACTTTTACAAAACTTTGTTATAGAATTACCACCAAGAATAGATAATCTAAAATCATTTTTAGAGACAAACACATCTAAACTTTCACTCGAAGATTGTAGTGTAATATTAGGTATTCCTTTGATTTTTTTTATAACCCGATCAAAGGTATCCTGATTGATTTTATTTTTTAGAACAACTTCTAATTCAAGAGAAGGGTCTTTCTGCGCCTTTTTAATTAGTGTTATTAAGGGTTGGATATGTTCCTTAATATTCATTATAATAATATAATATAATTATTTCTTAAATAATCAATTTTTATGTTAATAGCATTAAATCATCATAAAGCCTCTGTTTGCTTTTCTTTTTATTATCTATTGTGATAGAAATATCATTATTATTAGCAAGAAGTTGTAGGTCTGCTAACTTATAAGTAGTCAACTTGTTCAAAATTAACTTCTTATTAAAATAAGATAGAATTTTTTCAATATCAGAATCTGAAAATGAATTATTATGGATAGACATTAGTGGTAGAATATGTTCTTCCCACATTACCAAAATAATATTTTTATCTGAAGAACTACTAATATAGTTATAATATAGTTTTTTATCAGGATCCAAAATATAAATATTAATATTTTTGGTATCTGAAATAAGATTAAAAACATCAAGATTAGACTTAATTTTTTCGCTAAACATTAATTCCTTTAGGTAAGTTTCAATAGGTTTACGTTTGATATTATTTTTAGCATACATTGCTTTACTTTTTGTAAAAGAACTATTAATATTCTCCAGAAGGAAATCTCTGAAATTTGTAAGTGCATCTTTTTTACTAACATTACCTAGCCTAAAATCTTCACTCATAATAAACAAAACCGAATCAAACATATTAGAAGTACCATACAAATAATAATTGTTTTTATCTAAAAAATCAAAATAGCTCGGAATCTCAATAATTTCATCATGTGTAACAATACTAACTTCTTCAACCGTTTCATTCTTAATTTTTTCTGGTACTGATTCTGTCTGAACATAATCAGAATTTACATTAATATTAGGCGTGTTAAATTTATTATTCTTTTGGATACACAAGGAAATCTGCGATAGAGAAGGCATAATTGATAATATAATACTATTATTATTATATCAATTTTTTAAATTAAATTAATTTAATATTTGTTTTGTTTCATCTAAAAAAATTAGAAAATTATCTATTTCATTTATAACTTTTTCATCCAATTTATTAAGTATTAAAAATATTCCGTTTTTATTTTGTGTATAAAATACATCATAATTCTTTATTATTTTAAAAATTTCTATTTTTTCTATTTTAGATAAACTTTCTATTTTAGTTTTCATATCTATATATCTCTCAAAAGACATTATAATAGATATTTATATTAAAAAAAAAATTCTAACTTGTTAGCGTCTTCTAAGACCACCACTATGATCTATCAACTGATCCATCCTATATCCATTTTTATTTCCATAAATACTAGTTTCTTTAGCCGGAGGCATAACAAAATCTGAGGTCTCGCTAATATTTTTAATATATCCTAAATATTGCTTAATATTTGTATAAATATTAGAAATACAGTAATCTAGAACTTCCTTATTTAACTGTTTGACCTGGTTCTGGATATCAACATTACTATTCTTAGAAAATTGTAGGTAAATAGACCTCATTATAATTTGCATTTCTTCCTCTGATTGATTATCTATATCGTAGTTTAATATTTTTTTAATACCAATTCTTATTTTAGTATGTAAATTATTAATATTTTTTCTAGAAAAAAAAACACCACTTACAATAGTTGGTGCAATTATACCCTTTATACTATCATTAAAGTTATCCTGTTTATTACTTTCCTGAAATAAATTATAGGAAACATGATTTTTTATTTCTCCTACATCCGGTATTAATCTGTTATCATTTTTATCCTCCTTTATATTTTTAATTAGGGTGGTATCATTAAAATCATTAATACTACTATAATCATTCAAAAACTCAATATCATCCCCATTTATAACATTCATATTCATATTATCATCTAAATCAGATCTTAAAGAACCAGTTCCATTATCATCGAATGATTTAAATGTGTTATCTATTTTCTCAAATGATTCCTTACCATTTCCAAAAGTTTCAAATCCCTTATCTGCAAATTTAGTATCCTCTAAAAGTGTTTCCTTCCAGCTCATATCAGATTCGCCATAATAATCATCTAAAAAATTTGTATCCATTATATTAATTAATAATATAAAAATTTAATTATTTTTGACGTTTATACTAACTAAATTCTGTAAATCATTATTTAATATATAACCAGATAAATCCCTTTCTATATGTGTACATTCGACGTCGTTTGTACCAAAGTGAAATAATTCTGGATTAGCAACCTGTCTTAGCTCTTGTAAACCAAAAAAATCTACTGTTTCAGAACCTTGAATTAAATCCATAGTTGTCTTTGGAAGAATTTGAATTATATTATATAGTGTAGTTTGAAATAAAGCGTATGGTCTCCAATTATGGATTAAACTACGACTTAATCCTATAATAGTATGACCCTCATCTCTTGAAAGAAATTTAGTTAATTGAGGGTATTTTTTATAATCGCCTGGTGATTCTGGAATAACAATATCTTTAAAATGAATAATATCACCAATTTTATATTCTTCACAACTAAAATATTCGCCACAAGTTATTTCTATTAACTTTGAGTGAAATTCAAGATGTTCACCTGGATCATATTCGTCAGTGGGTTGTGGCGGCAGGTCATCATCATTTCTCAGAAGTCTATTATATTTAGCAGTGTAGAACTCGCCAAAAACGTCACCAGGTATACTAGTTGTTTCTTTTATAAATACATTATTTGGATTTTTATCAGATAAAGCATAAAAAAATCTAGGTGCCATAAATAATCCTTCTCTTAAAGTCATACTATCTGTTTCGAACCCAGATACAGTTGAATTTAGTACACGCTCACCGCCGGAAATGAATTCATTACCATCAATGTATACAGATCTAATAAAAGGAGAAACAGCTGTTGAAAAAACATTTCTAATTGTAAGTTTATCATTCAATAATTTGATCGATTCTCCATTCGGTTTATAAAATTTTAAATTAATACTACTTAATATATTTTTCTTAAACAAGGTCGGCTCGCTCGACACATTCTTTAGAACTAAATAAGTATGAGGTTCATCCATTATAGATTCACCTATATTCTTTAATCCAGTTCGTTTATGCACCTTAATGACTGATTCATCAAGATAATAATTTTTTACCAAAGAAGCAGTTGAACTTTTTGGAATTATATTATCAATTATAAACATTGATGAAGACTTTTTATTACTTGAACCAATAACGTTACCATTTAATTCATTTACATGTACATTTATATATTTTAAATCTGATAATTTAGGAAAAGAAAAATTACTATGATTCAGATCTTCATTCTTAAAGGGCAGCATACCTAATTGTTGTACTGCATGTACTTCTTTAACATTAATAAAAAGATTAGGAATAACAATATACTCAATATGAAATTCGGTAACATTATCGACCGCTTTATACAATACACCCCTTCTATCATCTCTTTTATCACCAAAATTAAATGTATAATCAAATGTTGTATCTTCTTTTATTCTATCTATACTATTTAATACTACTACCTTAGAACTCATTGATTATTTATTAACAACAATCTTTAATTTCTTTTTTTTTAAATCATATCCATAACTTTTAAGTTCCTTCTTAATAACACCTATGTCTTCAGTCCACAAATCTAGATGGGTTTTACCAAGTAGTTCATCCAACTCACTCTTAAGATTACCACAGTTTTTCTCCAAATCTTCAATCTTTTCTTCTGTAAGATTATCAATCGTAATCTTGAGTAGGTAATCATACTTATCATCAACCTTAGGATATTCCTTCTCCTCTAGCTGTTTGATAACATTTACACGTTTAACACGGATAATCTGAATCGTTTCATTAATAAATTCATTAATGAATCTAATTTTAATTTCCATCAAGTTAATTTTTGACTGAAGATCCTTAACCAAGTAATCTTTACGTTTCTGGTAGAACCCTCCCCTAACACCACAGAATTCTTCAATGATTTCTGTTGTTGTATTATATTTTTTGATATTACTATCTTTATCAAACAATACCATATTACTCAGATTAATAATAGAACACAACTTAAGTGCCTTTTCTAGCTTTGTCATATTGCTTTTTGCATCAGCTACATCAAGTCTTTCAATCAACTCAATGTCCATAAAAATCTCAAAGTGAACACGAATATCTGTACAATAGGTATTATAGTGTTTAATGATTTGTTTAGAATTCTTATTCTTAATATCAATCGTAATAGATTCAAGAAATTCCTTATATTTATCAGTCCAAACACCGACTGGTAGCTCTGTAATTACAATTTTATTAGCATGAACTGTATAAATACCCTTTGTTTTATAAGATGTATCATTGATTTTAATAACTTTGCCATTAAATCCCCTATAGTATGGTGTCATTTCACTCATCTCTTTTCCCTTGATGTGTTTCTCAATATTAGCAATAATATCCATAGGATTATAACAAGGAATATCTGTAGACCAACCAGTTCCAATACCCTGTGCTCCATTAATTAGGATGTTAGGTAGAACTGGAACATAGTATTCAGGTTCAATATCTTTACCTTCGTCATTAAGATAATTGAACAATGGATAGTCCAAAGGATTAAATAGAGCATTTGTATGTTTCTGAAGAGCCGTATAAATATACCTAGGTTGTGCTGAATCTTTGCCACCACCAACCCGTGTTCCAAACTGTCCAATAGGTTCAAGTAGAGGAAGATTATTAGACCCAACAAAATCCTGTGCCATATTTACAATTGTCCCTTGAAGACTAACTTCACCATGATGGTAAGCACTAATTTCACTAACAGCACTCGCCAACTGTGCAACTTTAATTTCCTTCTTAATGTTCTTTTTAATACAACCGAATAGAACCTTTCTCTGTGATGGTTTGAACCCATCTACAATACTAGGAATAGAACGAATATTATCTGAATTTGAAAAGTGTTTTAGGTCTTTGTTAATAAAGTCCTCTACCGGAATTTTACTTTGTGTATAATCAAGTGTGTCTTGACGATTATAGGTAGAAAGCCACTGTTTCCTCTTATTTGAACTACCTTCTTTCTTTCCAAAGGCAAGTTCCATAGAATTTTTATCTGTAACATTATCTGAGGTATACTCTACCATTTTTAGTTCTTTAAAATATTCCTTCGCCTCTTTAGCTGTACTCGTTCCCAATCCTTTATAGTATTTAGCTGAAAATTTCTTTGTTGTTTTCTTTTCCCAAGCTTTGAAGTCTGGGATACTATAGAATGGAATTGCCTTTTTATTACAAGTAACCTTGATAATAGGTGTAAGCATACTATTTTTGAAACCATCATAGTTAAACAAACTAGGCCAGAGTGTCTCGAATAGATTGAAGAGAAGACCCTTGATATGAGAACCATCTTCATCCTGGTCCGTAAGACATAGAATCTTCCCATAGCGTAGTCTATCAATAGATGTATATTCTTTACCAATCTCTAGTCCAAAAATCTTGATAATATTTTTAATCTCTTCATTTTCTGCAATCTTTTTAATATTCTTGATATCCCGAACATTAAGCATTTTACCCTTTAGAGGGAATACACCCCAGTAATTCCTACCAACAATATCTAGACCAGACATCGCTGTAGATTTAGCTGAATCTCCTTCGGTAATAATTAGTGTACATTTACTACTTTGCTTCGAACCAGCAAAGTTCGCATCTTCCAACTTAGGAATACCCTTTAGTCTACTCTGTTTCCTACCATCATTCTTCTTAAGAGATTTCATTTCCTTCAAAGAAGACAACTCCATAGATTTTTCAACAATACCACTTTTACTAAGATTATCAATAAATTTATCACTAATCTCAAAAGTAGAACCAAATTTTGCCCTGTTTGTAGTCATACATTCTTTTGTCTGACTATCAAAACTAGGATTATCAATAATACACTTAATGAATACAATAATATTATCCTTGATGAAATTCTGTTTTACATCAATCTTGTGTTTTTTAGCAATAAGAACACTAAGTTTCTTTGTAATTTGCGATACAATATAATCAACATGCTTACCACCCTTAGATGTAGAAATACCATTTACAAATGAAACCTGTTCAAAGTTATGGTTTGGTGTCATAGCCACACCAATCTCCCACCGTTCACTCTTTTCATACACCCTAAAATAATCCTTTTTAGGACCCAAGAATAGATCAATATATTTTTCAAAATTCTTACTTTCTAGTTTTTCATCATTAAAATAAACAACTACACTATTATCCGTACAACAAGTTAGATCATAGGCACGCTTCTTCATAATCTTAATCATATCATCTGTAATACCATCAGATTTGAACCTTTTATAGTCAGGTGTATAGGTAATTTTTGTATACGGTTTTGATTTATATGTAGTAATTTTAGGTTTATCCTTCCTAGTCTTGTTATCGTAAAAGGTAATTACACATTTCTTTTGGAGTGTGTGGTCTACAGTTTCCACACAGAACTTGTTTGAAAATATGTTTGCAAGTTTAGCACCATAGCCATTCTTACCACCAACATGCTTTAGTTCTTGCTTATTATAGTTTGAAGATGTAAGCAAATCCCCAAAAATCATTTCTGGAATATATTTTTTTTCTTCCGGATGAATCTTAACCGGAATACCTACACCATCATTATAGACACTAATTTCACCTGAAGCTTTATCAACTGTAATTTTAATAGCTGTTACTTTATAGTCCGACTTACCTTCCTTAAGACGGGTATACTGGTCCAAACTATTAACAATAATTTCATCATATAGTTTATATTCACCTGGAATATAGGTTAAATCGCCTTCTTGCATCCTACTATCTTCTTCATTATAATACCACGTATGGATTGTGTTTTGTTCTGTATCACCGATATAGGTATCCGGTAGTTCAAGAACATGTTGTTCGTGAGTAAACTTCTTGTAGGATTGAGACGCCATTGTGTATTAATCGGTTGTATTTTTTAAATAAATCAATTTTATTTAATATTATTTTTTTATCTATAGATGTTATAATGATTAACAAAATTCTAATTTACACTATCTCAATAACTATACTGCTATTAATACTTTTATTTATTAATAGAATTATAAACTATAAAAATAAAACCACAACAACTACACAACACCCTAAAGAATTACGACCCATTATAATTAGTAATTCTATAGAAGACCAATTCTATTGGGGTAATGATGAAATGAAAAATTAAATTATAAATATATATTAATATGAATATGAATAAATTTATTAAAAATTTAAGCACTGTAAATATAGTACTTCTTGTTGTTTTAATATGTACCGGTTTACTATTTATCTTAACTGTAATTAATAGTATCTATAAAAAATATAAAACTAACCATAGTGTAGAACAAACTATAAATCGCATTAAAGGTATTCGCGAAGGATTCGAAACAAATGAATTCAATCAAGCTAATATGAATAGTGGGAAACAGGCTGAGGAACTTATCGGTATAGCTGAAAAGGCGGCAAAAGAAAAAAAGGAACAGGAAGAAAAAGAAAAACTTGAGAAGGAAAAGGATGGTGATGAAGAACCAGAATCTGGCGATTCAGACGAAGGTTGTGATCTGGGAGAACTTGATGGTAATACAGGTTCTTCTCTTGATGATATGTTTAAAAATTTAAAGAGCTTAGAAAAAAAATGTGCAGACTATGAAGTCAGTCAGAAAAAAAATGATATGGAAGATAAAAGAGAACATGAAGAACTAATCCAGGAACAGCTTGATATAGAAAATGTAAAGATTAATGAATTAACCCAGATTGTTAATTTTTATAGAAAAAAGTATACAGAGAAAAAATCGGTAACAGGACAATGTAGAAACCAAAAATTTGGTGAACTTGAAAAAACTATGAAAGATGTTGTAGAATTAAGTAATCAACATAATAATAGTGCAAGTAAACACGAAGTTAATGTAAAATTACCATCTAATTAAAATAATCTTATATAATATACAATGATATATGTAAATATTATGGTATTTTTATTACTATTAACACTTATTTTACCTAATTTTATGAATAGTTCTATTTAATATTATATTGTATAAATATAATGAATAACTATATAGTTTTTTTAATACTATCTCTAATAACTATTTTTTTATTAAAAAAATTATTAGAGCAAAATGAACAATTTACAGTTAATGAGTCTGAATTCCAATCTAAACAAACAGCATTAAAACAAATGGATGAAAATAAATTAAAAGCGATCAAAGATGATTCTTCTTTATTTGCACAGTTTTGTAATAAAATTAAATATTTTGATGATAACTACGATTCCTCATCTAAGATTAAAATGTTTACAAAATACTCTAAACAAAATATTATTAAAAAATTAAAGAAAAAACAGGACAAATTACTAAAAGAAACCTTTGACCTTCAAGAAAAAATTTATAATAATAAGGATGATATTGAATACCATAAAAATTATGAAGATTTAATTGATGACAAAACAAAACAATATATACAGGTATTAGATAAAGCGATTGAAAATATAAAGGAAAATATTAATATTACACCTAAGATTGAATATTAAACATAATTTTAAATTTTAATATTAAATAATAGTAATGAATACTACAATTTATTTACTAGTAACTATAATAGTATTGCTATTTCTGATAAATATGTATAATAAAATGGAAGGTTTTACCAGTTCTAATAACATGTTAACTATTAATAAGTATTTTATAGAAAATATTGTCCCTTTGGCCGATCCTAAAGAAACTGGTTATATAATTACTGCAATTAATCCCAATAAAGGCGAATTTAATCCGAATCACCTCTATAAAATTTATAGTTTGAAAAATATTAATAAAAAGGATGAAACACATCACAATAACTATAAACCTTTGATGAATGGTAAAGTTGATGATTCTACTTTAATTGTACACTTGTTATGGTACCATGATGAATTAAATAATAACTATAAATCAATCGGTAAAAGATTAATGTGCGTTGGTCTAAAACATGTTAACAGTAAACCGGAATATACTATCTATTATAAACAAACGAGTGATATAGAAAGTAAATGGATAGAATATCCCAAACAACACAAAGATAAATCTATTAAAAGTATAATATATGACCTTAATGATAATTTGTTAGGTATTGATTATAGAGACAATCAGATTTATCAGTTAGATGATATGACACATATTTGGAATGGTCCTATTAATTATGATCCTAATATTAACTTACATAAACTAGTATTTAATACAGAAAAAATTATGGTCGCTATAGATGTTTATGGTAAAATTCACAAACATTCATCTGTTGATTGGAAAAATACTCCGTGGATTAAATTAGATGAACTTAATAAACCAAATCATAAAACTGATAAAGTTCTTCCAGAATATTTATTTTATGATTTAATTTATGATTCTGATGGAAAATTTATAGCTTTAGCTAATAAAGCAAATGATTCTAATAAACAAACTATAATTTTAAAACAATACGTAAATCAATCTAAGTTTGTTGATTATTATGAAGATGAAAAGGTAAACCAGGTTGTTTCTAAGGATGATAAAGTTCTATCTAAAAATGATATCATTATGTATAAAACTGGTATTGATAGTAATAAGTTCGATTATCTTACATTAGATGATGAAACAATTCTTAGAAATAAAGATAAACAGGAATTGCAACGAAAAACATATGCTATGATTAACCTTAATCACTATCTTAAAATAAAACGCAAATTACTACAAAAATGTAAGAATTTCAGAAATTCCTTCTCTAAAAATAAACTTAAAAAACATGATATTAATTCTAATATCTCTGTTTACAATACTATAGAAAGTATTATCAGTCAACTTGATGAAAAATATGATAATTAATTATATAATAATAATATAATATGAATACATTTACTAATGAAGACATAGAACAGGTTGTTATACCTAGATCACGTAATATTACTAAATCCAAGGTAGATATAGCTAATATATCTTCTGAAGGTAGTGATGAACTTATGAAAGAGTATATGAAAAATGTCAAAAATAATACAAAATGTTCTACACCTAGATTTACTAATAATTTTTTATCTAAAACTAGTATTGAATCTATCGAAAGACAAAAATTACTACAGATTGTTAAACTTAATGAACTAAAACATATTTTAATTAAACTATCTATTATGGAAAATTTAAATAATACAGAAAATTAAATATAATTATATATCATAATATGATAAACTATATCAATCTTTTTTTTATAGTTTTTAACATTTTTTTGTTATTGATTCTTTATAATAATAACAAAAACAATATAGAAACCTTTACAATTGAAAATGATATCGAATGTATGGAAAAAACCAGTTCATGTCTTTACGATGAATCTAAAAATAAAACCGAAAACAGAACAAAATGTATGGAAGAATGTAAAAAATATCCCGATTGTAAAGAATCCGTGTGTGTTACAAAATGTATAGACAAAAAATGTAGCAAATGGACTTCATCTAAATGTGACTTCACTCCATTTGGTAGCAGTATAGATTCCTGCACTAAGGTATGTCTTGATACACCTGGATGTAATTACAATAAATGCTATGATAAATGTAGTAACTGTAAAAGTGAAATGAACTGTCCCTGGTATAATAAAACAATAAACGAACAGGATATATTTATTAAACAAAATACATCCAAACTAATAGACCCCTCTGTCCCCTTACCACCTACTATTTTTGTTACCGTTAAAGATGACCATACTGCAAAAGTAAAATTTAATCCTCCATTTTCCATAAAATCATCCAGCGCTACCACTGAAGCTTCTACCACTGAAGCCGCTACCACTGAATCCGCTTCTACCACTGAAGCCGCTACCACTGAATCCGCTTCTACCACTATATTTGAAGAATTTACAACAGAGAGTTCTACTACTGAGAGTACAGCCCCACCCGTAATAGATTTTAATAATTTAGATGTAGGTATAAACTCATTTATGTATATTGTTTATAAAACACAAGATAAAAATAGCGGGACGAGAATAGGAACTCATTATTTATCTGATGATGATAAAACATCAATAACAAGTTATAATGAGGATAATGATAAAAATAAAAGATTACCTTTAATAGAATTTGATATTGGAGATTTAGATAAAAATACATTCTATAATATAGCTATACGTTCGTATAGAGATGATGATACAATAAGCCCATTATCTAATATATTTACTATACTTCCAAATAAAGAGAAGAAACATAGTGTACCAAGACTAATTACTGAAAAAAATAACAATAACAGTAATATTAATATTGATATAGATATTGAATCTAAAATATGCAATAATGAATAATATAAAAATATTTAATTAACATATATGAAATATAATAAACTTATAATTTGTTTAATTACCTTTTTAATTGGTGTTCTTATTTATAAAATTAAAAATATAAATAGAACCGAAGGATTTAGAACTTCTAATTTAAAACTTTATAGTAAGTATACTTCGTGTGATGCTTGTATACAAAATAGTTTAGAGGAAGAAAACTGGGACTTTCATAGAATTTGGGATCAAAAAAAAAAAAGATGTATTGGTGTAGCAAATGAGTATAATAAAAATGGCGACTATCTAAATTATCCTGATGAAAATTTTAATTCAGGAGGAACACAACGTCACAAAGGTAATTTTGTAGTGTGGGAACCACCACCTTCCCCAGCAGATACCGCATTTAAAGGAGAAATTAATGGAACGATGGGTTGTCCAAAACCAACAACAACCACTAAAAAGGTATATTCTCCTGGATGTTATATCTTTACGAGAAACTGTGATGATAGTGAGTATTGGAGAAATAAAACAACCGGTGAATGGTTTAATGACGAGGAAGATGGCGCTAATCCTATTAATTCTAAAGAAGGATGTAATAACAAACAAACTGCTGTAAAGAAGTTATGTGGCGATAGAGCTTATGTTAGAAACATGTATGTTAAAAGACCTACTACAGAAGCACCTACAGACGCACCTACAGTCGCATC
>Ga0209603_1002674_pt1 | contig 16102 bp, 8 predicted proteins | sample COGITO_mtgs_1206_FD_184812 | JGI IMG/M metagenome (GOLD analysis project Ga0209603, IMG submission 184812) | Pelagic marine microbial communities from North Sea - COGITO_mtgs_120607 (SPAdes) (version 2) | ecosystem: Environmental > Aquatic > Marine > Epipelagic ... | reverse complement strand
AGAGTATTTGAATTACCATTAAGTACTCCACTACTGGTATTTGTCGTATTACTTACCAATCTGGGTGATCCAGCGGAACCCGCATAAGCCCCAGTTAGATTATTAGAACGTGTTAAATTATTATTCAGTTGCCCACCGAAACCTGTCTTATATAAATTTCCAGCACCAAACAACTTGATAATCCTATGTTGTACTGACGCATCAAATCCTAAGAGTTGATTGCCATCGGGCGAATTCATCCTTGACCCGCCTGTGACTGTTGAATCGGTATTTCTATAGGTCGTTTGTTTTAGGAACTGATTACCGACATAACTAGACCAACCCTGATTAAAAATTGGAGAGTAATGAGACCAAGCAGCGATACCTTTACCAAATGAACCAATATTAGCAAATAAACCGTTGCTGTTGATCATACCATTCCAACTCGTCCACACAGGATAGTTACGTCTAACAAACGTAGCGTTCGCTAAATATTGCCCAGAGATCGTCTGAGTCATGGTTCGATCTTTTGCGACAGCCGTTACAGTACTCATGTTGTTATGTTAGTACCATATAGTACGAAATTAGGAGTCGTAGTGCCACCACCATTTGCATTTGCACCTACACATATAAGTTCTGCAATACCACCTCTACCTATAAACCACTCTTCTTCAACAGCAAATTGAGAAACGCCACTCATAAGTCTCACATATTGATTTTGAAAATCAAGTTCTATTGTCCCTGTTGCAGAAGTCGTTGTATTAATTATTGTCCAATGTTTACCTATATCATCAGCGGTTGGTTGGAATTCAGAGAAGATAATAGCAGCAGTACTTGTTTTTACTATTTTCTTTCCAGCATGACTTCTAAAGGTTGTCCCTGTAAAACCGCTGGACGTGGTATGAATAAGCGTATCATATTTTCCGTTAATCGTACCACCAACACTAAGATCACTATCTACACTTACATCACCAGTCAATGTAATATTGGAATTAGCACTACCACCGATTGTGATATCTTGACTCGCAGTACTTTGACCAATCTTGATAGCACCAGTTCCGTCAGTTTTACCGATTGTGATAGTATTGGTTGTTTTAGGGCCTTCAACACCTAACTCAATATCACCCCTAACCTTCACGGTTGCAGTGTGTACATCTGAAACAGTTGGGCCGATACTAACGTTAGTTAAGGAATTAGTAACACCTCCAGTTCCTATATTAACAATTTTTGTCCCAGCAGCAGCACTATTACAACCAATATTAGTTGTATGATTTTGAAACGAAGTTCCTGTTTGTGAACTAATATTAACTGTTTGCGAGTGCGCTACTACACGACCAATGTTGATGTCACCTTGTTGACTCGTTCCACCGATATTACAAGAATCACTAGAACCACCACTTATGAAAGTATTACCATATAGTGTAGTGTTACTAGTAGCGGCCGAACTGGAATTCCCCACAGTAATGTTAGTTAAGGAACCACCAGCACCTTCCGTTGCTATATTAACAGTTTTTGTTTTACTCGAAACAACAAGACCAGTAGCGATACCAACTGTCTGATCATCTACACTATTACCAATAGTAATTGTACCAGTTCCACTGTCTGCACCAATAGTTATAGTGTCAACAACTCTATTGCCCGCAATGTTTATAGTACCTAGTATATCAACCAGAGATGTTACGCCATCGTCTGTAGGCCCTATGTTGATGTCACATGAACCACCAGTTTGTCCTGTAGAAATATTGGTTTGTTTTATCGAACCAGACGTTGTTCCCACACCAGCGTTTATACTAACTGCTTGTTGAACTTTACTATTACCAATAGTAATTGCACCAGTCTGAGCAGAATCACCAAGAATTATAGTATCATTGGCACTATCGGGTCGAATAAGAACCTCACCCTTGATGGTCAAGTCAGTGTTCATTACACTGGTTGTGGTTGGGTCAGTCTCGAATGATATTACGATGTCTGAGTCATGAGTGGTATCATCACCGACATGATTCTTCAGATGTAAGAATGATTGAGTTGCAAAGTCATTACCAGTAATTCTCTGACCTATATCTACTATCGAATGATGAGTGAAGACAGACTGATTGAAGTTGCTGTGGTATAAACTAATTCCTACCGACTCTTCACTGTCATTGGCAGTAGTTGTACCAATAGTAGGAGCTATTACCTTTAAGGGAACTCCAGAAGAACCACCAGCGAATGTAACAGTACCACGAGTGAAAGTAGTCTCACCTTTAATTTTCACTTCACTTGTTGCATCATCATCATTGTTACCGATAGTTACATGAGTATTGGAATTGTCTGGAGTAGAAACACCTATGTTTATGCGTTCTGTACCACCATTAAGAACACCGCCACCGATGTCAATGGTTTGAGTTTTGGTATTGGCAGTTGCAGCTGCACCAATCTTGATAGTGTTAGTGTCAGTACTTCTACCGAGTGTAATTATACCAGTCTGAGTGGTAGAACCTAGAGTGATAGTATCAGATGCGGTAGATGGAGATACATTAAGAATACCATCGATATCTAAATCATTAAATGTTACATTACTTGTAGTTGCAACATCCTGACCGATACTTACTTCACCTGAACTGACTGATACACCAGTTCCAGCAGTAATATGTGCTTGGACTTCTGAAGCACTCGGCCCAGTATAGGTGAAGACACCTGTCGCAGAACTATAGGATAATGAACCATCACCTCCAGCATCTGTTACAGATACGGATGACTTTGCATCACTGTCAGCACGTGCAGTAGTGTAATAGAGATTAGTTCCTTCTGATAAATCGGATGTAGATTTGGTTGCAAGTCTGACATCAAAATCAGAATCAACACGAGTGGAAGTGTAATAGAGATTAGTGTTCTCTGACAAATTCGCAGTAGTGAATGGGTCAAGTGTGAGTACATCTGTATAACTTGTACCAAGAGATGTGGATAGAGTCAGTGTTCCGTTTGTACTGTCAAAATCTAGACCAGTAACACCAGCGATACTGTCAAGTACTAAACCATCAACAGCAATATCACGACCATCAATTGTACCATTGGTGGTAATATTTCCACCGACAAACAGTCCTGTACTATTGATTAATGATAAGTCAGTGGATGTTAGTCTCGCAACTGCGGTAGTAGCACCTGCTTTAATCAACTGAAATTCTAAAGCACCATCTTCTGAACCATCGGTCTTGTCAATAATCTTACCCGCAACCGTTGCATAAACTACATCTTCATCGGATGGGTTCTTACCCTTAAACTTCAGTTGTCCAAGGAAATCGTCATCAGCAGGACTTGCGGAGTTTCTCGTGAATGTCATAGTTGGAGAAGCAGATGCACCCGCACCAGTTCCCACAAGATTAATAAGTGCCGAAGTACTAGCAGTATTAAGTGTCATCGTACCAGTAGTGAGGTTTATATTACCACTACCAGTGATGTTATTACCATTGAGATCGAGATTGCCACCTAACTGAGGTGTTGTATCTGCAACAAGACTTGTGTCAATTGAAACCGAACCAGCACTATCTACAAAACCATTTGAATCAACTGTTAGTACAGGTATTGCAGACCCAGAACCATATGTACCAGCAGTTACTGTGGTACTTGCCGACCTATCAACATCACCTAACATTCTACCTGTAATGGTTATACCATCACTATCAGTAACTAACTTTTCGTTGTTGTCATAGTAAAGTTGGACGGTTGTTTTTCTGCCAGTTGCAGCAGAACTTCGTTTTCCTTGAAGGTAAATTTTCTCGCCTGCGCTTTGAAGATCTAATAACTGCAACTCTGTTGATATAACGCTGAGTTTTGCGTGGCCACGAAGTTCAGTAACGTTGGAACTAGTCCTATGGAGGTATGAATTATCATAATTACCAGTGTTGTTAGTTCCTATTTCAATTCTTGCATTATTTTGCGGTATATGAATACTACCAGACTTAAAGTTACCCGATGCATCTCGTGCAACAATCGTAGAACCAACATTTGAATCTGTCGCAGTAGTCGCAGAGTTGTTTACCTTACCCGCAGTACTAATGGTTGCGAGTTTGGTATCCACGATTGCGGCATCAGACTTGATGTCTGCGTTAATGATTGTATCCGCAGTAATTGCGGCACTGAGTGTTACTGCCCCAGTACCATCAAAAGAAATCGCACTGGCAGTCACATCACCTGTAAGTGAGAAGTTCTGTCCAGATGCAAGTGCCGATGCAGTAGATGCATTACCTGTTACCGCACCAGTCAGATTACCTTCGAAGGTTTCTGCAACCAGAGTCGCAAGACCGAATGATGCATCCGCAGTGTTAATTGTTCCTGTTGGTGTTGAGTCATACTCGTCAATCAGTTTCCATTTCTCATCAGTAGTATCAAAGAATATACCAGCATGAGTATATCCAACACCACTTGAACCAGTGTTTCGGTTTGTGAAGAAACCAGTATCAACGTTCACTGGAGCAGCAGAACCAGTCCACTTATCTCCACTTGTGTGACCAGTAGTCGCAGAGAACTCAATGTCGATGTTGTCACTTAGTGATTGTTCGGAACCAGTAATATTAATACCAGTCGCCTGTGGTGATGCGGAATCATAACCCCACTCGAATGTATCGGGAGTTCCTGTTCCATCAATCTTTGCATAGAAGTTTTTACCAGCAGTCCCTTTGAAGTGACCACCAAAGAACGCATCATCAAGACCCGAACCTTGGAAGGATGTTCCTGCTTCACCAATCGTATCACCTTCGTTGAGACGATACATTGGGGAACCCTGTGTTACATTAGATGTACCTACCGTGGTCTGACTACCCAAGATAGTTAAGTCACCATCCACCTGAAGGTTTGCACCAATATGTGCGGAACCAGTAACACGGAATGAGTCAACCGAGTGATTTTCTCGGTTAATCATGAGGATGCCATTATCCGAATCACCAGACACAACCACCCAACCCATACACATCGGGAAGTTTGGATATGAAGGTGTACCTGATTGTATCCCACCAGATGTGGTTGCGGATACAAAGAATTGTTGTCCAACACTCACACTTGCGGTATTAACTTCAGTTAACTGACCTTGAAGCAACAACATACCATAACTGTTATTTGCCATGTCATGTGATGCAAGACCTTGAGCATTATATGCAGAAGAACTAGATGCATTCGCAAGGGCGACTGTAGGAACGTCTTGATCACCAGAGGTATAACTACCACTGAAGTAAAGGGGTGAACCTTTCTTAATGGTCGCACCAGTATTATTAAATACTCTTTGGTGTGATTGCATCCCAATTTCAATAGGATGTTGAGTTCCATTGATGTCATTATAATAGTTTAGAGACTTGTGTTCATTATCATAGAACAACAGACCCTCACTATATGGTTGATGAGAATCAAAGGTACTTGTGTCGAACTGAACATTCAGAAGTGATGCCGAATCTGCAACCAACTGGGTAGTTTTTAATTTGTTTTCAACACGTAGGTCATCAAAGTGTTCACTCATACCATCAACAAGGATGATACCATTTGATGCATCCGCAGTGATAACACGACCAATGTGGTGGGGGAAACCAGCGTCAACTGTTACTGGAGTTTCTGTCACAACACCAGCAGAGTCTGGGGATAGGAACAGGATGTTTCCTGCTGTCATTCCCGCAGTATTGACATCACGAACCAGACCATAACGAGTTACCCAACCGTGAGCGCCATTTGGAATGTTCATTGTCGCAAGACCAAATACATCACTTGAAGTAGATGTATTTGCACGTGCAAGTGTTACTTTTGGTGTACCATCTGTATGTGAACCTGAGATGTATATCGCATCACCATTATCAATCTGGGCGCCTGTACCATTATAAACATACAGGAACGTCTCTTGGCCAACGTTTAGACTTACATCGGGATTTGCGTTTTCGGGAGTACGTAGTCGAACCGAAAGACCCTTGTTCTGTTCGGAGTCAAAGTACAATGAACCAGCAGTCTGAGAGAATGCACTGGTCTGAGGTAAGAGTTGAAGACCTTTAGTTACCGCACTGTCTTGAGTTACCTTACCGAATGTCACGTCATCGGTAGTACCAACCGCCTGACCAATTGCAACCTGACCATTGGTGATTGTAACACCAGTTCCATTAGAGAAATGTGCTCTCGTCTCGGATGCACTCGGCCCTGTATAGGTAAAGACACCATCACTGTAACCAAAACTTCCATCACCCCCAACATCAGTCGCAGAGAACATCGCTTTGACATTGGCAGAGTCGATATTGAACTCACCATTGGTTACAGATAAACCTTTGTTTGCGGTCAGATGCGCTCTTACTTCTGCCGCACTTGGCCCTGTGTAAGTATAGACACCATTACTGTAAGAGAAACTTCCGTCACCACCAGCGTCTGTGGCAGAGAACATTCCCTTGACATTTGCAGAATCTATGTTAAACTCACCAGAAGATACACTCAAACCTTTATTTGCGGTTAAGTGTGCTCTTACTTCAGATGCACTTGGCCCTGTGTAGGTAAAGACGCCAGACCCACTGTCATATGACAATGAACCATCACCGCCAAGGTCACTGACTAATAGAGATGCCTTCGCATCTGAGTCAGCACGAGCGGTAGTGTAGTATAAGTTTGTTCCTTCTGGTAATTGTCCTGTGTTCGCAAGTCCAAGGTCTGAATCAAAGTTTACCTTAGTATAAACACTTTCTACATCAAAGGTGAACTCACCAGTTGAATTGTCATATGTTAGGTCACCACCAGCACTGAAATGCGCTCTTACTTCAGAAGCACTCGGCCCTGTGTATGTAAAGACACCAGTACTATTACTATAAGAAAGAGAACCATCTCCGCCGGCATCGGTAACAGATATTGCATTCTTCGCATCTGAGTCTGAACGTGCAGTAGTATAGTACAGATTAGAAGACCCTTCGGTCAAGTCATTTGTAGTGAATGGACTGAGGTTTATGGTAGAAGTAAATGAGTTACCATCCGCAGTACTGATAGTAACGATACCAGTAGAGGAGTCATAAGAAGTAGATGTAACACCAGCGACCGCAACTGCCCCTGCACTATCCAACTGACCCTGTGCATTTACAGTGAATACAGGAATCTGTGTTGCAGAACCATATGTCCCTGCGGTGACACCAGTGTCCGTGATAGAAATCGTGTCGGTAGAATTGTCGTAGGTAATACCTGTTCCACCATCCAGTGCCGCACCCAAGTCTGAATCAAAGTTTACCTTAGTATAAACTTGTTCTACATCAAACGAGAATACACCAGTAGAAGACTCGTAAGATAAGTCACCCGAAGCACTAAAGTGTGATCTAACTTCAGAAGCACTCGGCCCAGTGTATGTAATTACACCAGTAGTGTTGTTATAAGATAGTGAACCATCACCACCAGTATCAGTAACAGATATTGAGTTTTTTGCATCACTATCAGCACGTGCAGTGGTATAATATAGATTAGTCCCTTCGGTTAAATTGGTTGTTGAGAATGGGTCTAGAGTTGTGGTGGTAACAAATGATGCACCATCAGCAGTACCGATAGTAAGATTACCATTCGCAGAATCAAAATCAAATGATGTAACACCAGCGACCGCAACTGTTCCAGCGCTGTCTAATTGACCCTGTGCATTTACTGTAAACACTGGAATATGTGTCGCAGAACCATAGGTATCTGCTATTACTCCAGTATCACTAATAGAAACTGTATCGGTAGAAGAGTCATATGAAACGCCCGTTCCACCATTTAGCGCATCACCCAAGTCCGAATCGAAATTGGTCTTGGTATAAACTTGTTCTACATCAAACGAGAATGCACCTGTAGAAGAATCATAAGACAAATCTCCGCCCGCAGAAAACAACCCACGTATCGTAGAAGTTGTTGATGCATCCACTCCTGTGACACCACCGAGTGAGATGATGTTTGCACTGTCGAGATTTTTTATTAATCCCCAAGTGTAAGTATTTGCTGCGCTATCAAACACCAATGAGATGTTTGCATCGGTACGTAGGTTCGTTACTTCATAGTTACTTGTTGTCGGATTGTAAGCAAGGATTGAACCATCAGATTCAGTTGCAGATACATCCACACCACCCAAGTTACTTAGTTCAAATGCACCACTTTTGACTCTTTTTATTGGTGTTCCGACAATAACTTTTTTGACTACAATTCTGTCACTAACAACCTTTTTGACTACAATTTTGTCATTGTACGTAGCTTCGATAGTCATTTGTTTCCTCTTCTTATTTTGTAACCGAGGGAGATACTTCGATATGACCTTCGAGTACTCTCTGAGTTATTGTATTGGAATCACTATCAAGGTGGGATAGTTCTACATCATAGACATACCTACCTCTAGGGTTCAAGGTATCTGTTTGTGTATTAGTAAGTGATAATGTGAGAACTCCATCAGTAGATGGAGACGCTATTGCAGTAGAAAACTGTAATGAATCTGGGTCATTTGCGGAATCTGTGTATCTGCGTTTCATCATAGCAGACACTGTTCTGTTTGCCAAATTCAGTGAACTTCCGCTATCATGAACTAGATGTACTTCGATGGTAACATCCGTTCCTTGATTTATGACTATATCTTCGTAATTTGTTAACGACATTCTAAATACCCATGTTAAATAAGACCTTTATGTGTTTATTTATAAGGTTTAGAAGTCCAACAATTTAGTAATCTGACATTATTTCTTCTATGATGTCTTCATGTAATGACATAGACATATCAGTACGATCAAAGATATAAGAAATTGTTATTCTCCAACAATCAGTTCTTGCGGTATGGTAGACTCGTTTGTCCCAAGGTTCTCCGTATGCACCAAAGTAACCCGCTTTACACTGCCAACCCTGAACGTCTTGCATAACAACATCTTCGCCAGTCTTACCATCAACATATTTGAAGTACCCATCACCTGTTTCCGACCAAGAGAAGATTATATTGTATGCGGATGCGTTTGCATTATTGTGCCATGAGATGTAACCACCAGGCGGGTACATGGTAAATAATGCACAATTGCGTGTAGAGAACAATGAACATAATTTTGTGTTGAGGTTACTATATCTTTCGTGATATTTCGCAGCCACCACATTACCCTCTTTGGTATGTGGAGTTCTGCGATGCATATGTGAACTTTTCAGAGATATTGCGTGTTGAGTCTCAGGATAACCATCATGTTTTCCATCTAATTTTATAATTTGATCACGATACTCGTCACCCGTGTACCAGTCACCACCATCAACATTACCATTCGTGACAATATATTTTTGAATCTCTTCACGGTCATCATAGTATTTTTTCACTTCATCAAGAAGTTCAAGAACCTCTTTATTTTTTATAGGAATATTTCTCATTATACAATATACTTGTCCTTTTCCAAACAACCAGAGTAATGTCTCAAAATGGGAGGTTTTTCTCCCTTATCACAACCACTATAATCATACTGTGAAAAGTAGTTCCATCTAATGTCATCTTCGAAGAATCCAATCTTCAAGTCTTTATATTTAGGTTCTTTGTTGGTCAACCACCATAATGTGGTCTGATCAAAGTGTTTTAGGTCTTCGTCATACTGTTTTGTGTTAGTAAACCCTTCTGGTCTCCACGAACCATCCCTTTGTCTTCGGTACAGTTTATCCCAATCTTCCATAAACTCTTGTACCAAAGGATTGCAACTACGATAGAGGCATACTCCCCCACATAAAGAGTATTTCTCTATACCATTCTCCCAATCAAACTGACGAATGGCATAAAACTTTCCTCTATCCTCGGTCAGTTCGTGAAAGACCATATCATAGTCTTTCATCTCGTCCCAGACCTTTATGATGTCCTCGTGTTCACATTCCATGTCTGCATCGACATACATGGTGATGTCGTAGGGTGTTTGTGACATACCAGTTAGTTTTTCACGATAATGACCACCACAAAACACAACATCATCTGCCAATTCTTCTGCACGATGATCGACAAATCTTTCTTCAGTGAAAAACGTTATATTTGCATCGGGATAGTAATCTCGGATAGAATCCATGAGGTTGCAAGCGTAGATATAGAAATTAGGATTTCTAGATGCAACAACTACAAAACCTTTAGTTAATTCCTTCATTTTTCATTGAATCCTGTATAATTAAGATAGCATAAAGATTCACTTCAGGGATAGATTTTGCACGTCTTAATTTAGACTTTAGTCCACGATTTTTAGATTCTTTAATTTGATCAATCTCAAAGGTTTCTAATTTGTATGCAAAGAGTTGTTCTAGTTTCTTCGCACGTTCCTTTTCAAGTTTTTTGTGTTTATCTATTTCAGCTTCTGCTTGTTTCTTTTCAAGTCTTTTCTTACTAGAATTATCAATCTTTTCAACGCCAAGAAATTCAACGACTTCTTTGAAGATTTCGTTTTCTGTACCATCATCTTTTAATTTGTCGAGTTTCCATACCTTACGAGTGGTTTTATTTCCTTCCACAGTTGCGCTGATTGCATTCAGAGTAACTTTTCTTGGAGTCTCCCAAAACGCATTATCTAACCATGTTCTAGACATTACTGTCTCCTATTCAATTCAAATTTATATATAACTTATATATCACGCAGTTCTTACATAGAGAGTGTAGGTTTCAATAACAGAAGTTGAACTGCCTATTTCGGTGCCAAGATAGTTACCTTCGAAGTCTCTAGCATAATTACCTTCGAAGTCTCTATCAAAGTTACCAGTATAGTTACCCTCGAAGTCACCAGCATAGTTACCTAAGAAATTGGTACTAAAGTCTCTATCAAAGTTACCAGTATAGTTACCCTCGAAGTCTCTAGAAAATTCTTCATCACCAATATAATTGGAAACACGTGTCCTCTCAAAATTACTCTGACGAACTCTATCGAAGTCACCAGTATAGTTACCTTCGAAGTTACCAGTATAGTTACCTTCATAACTTACTTCACGATCGCTTTGCGATTGTCTTAGGTAGGTACTTGCTCTGGTTCTATTATCTTCACTTTGAAAGTTTTGATCTCTTTCTCTGGTGTAGTTACCTTCGAAACTTAGATTATTTCTTTGTCGTGTAACAGCGTAATTAACAGTATATATGAACCCAGACATTTCTTGCGATCTCGTATAATAGTTTCCATCATTACCGTAGACACTAGTTAATGTAGGTGAAGAACTATAACTGTTGGAATAAACTTGTGTCCCTGCCCAATACACGCTCAGTGAATAGGTTGGAGTACTGCCACCGTAAGTGCCTGAACTCGTGATTCTCCAGTACGTATGCCCTTGGTTGTATACGTTTGTATCAGTTCGAGTACCAGTGTAATTACCACTATAGTTACCTTGAAAGTCCCCAATATAGTCACCTGTAAAGTCACCATGAAAATTTCTTTCATAGTTACCTTCGAAGTCTCTTGAGAACTCTCTAGAGTAATTACCTGTATATGCAGTTTGTCTGTCTCTAAGGAAATTACTCTGACGAATGGGACTATCGAAGTCGCCAGTATAATTACCTTCGAAGTTTCTTGAGAAAGTATCTGGTCTAACTCTTTGACTATTTTTCTCTACATTTACATTCACTCCGCCAGTGTAATTACCCTCAAAGGAAAGGTCTCTTGCATAATCACCAATAAAGTTTCCACTATAGTTACCTGTAAAAACTACACTTCCACTATAGTTACCTGCAAACGCTTGAGTCCGAATACATGGTCTGGTGACGGGGCCTTCTATCGCTAACGAGTAATTATTATTAACGGTTCCGCCAGCGCCACCAACCCCCTGAAAAGTACCCCTGCTGAACCATTTGCCGAGGCTCGTAGAATAGGCCTCATCGATCGCATATGCTTGGAATTGACCACTCTTACCCTGAGCTGGATCATGTTCGAAGGATGGGCTTTGATAGACAATACTCCCATTCCAATATACGAGAACTACATAATAAACTGTCGTGCCGTAATAACCACCTTGATATCGTTGGACAATCCAGTTCTTGCTTCCTGACTGATATACGTAGGAACCATACCCAGTCCCTTCGAAGTTTCTGGTAAAGTTACCAGTATAGTTACCAACGAAATTCTCACTTCCAGTATAGTTACCAGAGAAATTTTCTGCTCTAGTTCTCGTATATGTACTAATTCTTGTGTAATCGTCTGAGAATACTTCTTCGGTAGATAGAGTAAAGTCACCAACATAGTCACCCACAAAGCCTGGCGAACGGAGACACGTGCGAGTTTTGCTATAAACTGAAGAATAAGTTGATGTTCGAGTACATGATCTAACTCGAAGGAAATTAGATTCACGAGTTCTTGAATAATTACTCTCTAATGTTACCGAATTTCTTGATCTAAGATAATTGGAACTTCTAGTCTTTGTATAATTTGTGCTTACAATAGACTGTCGAGAATCCGTGATGGTTCCTTTTGTTTGCCATGTACCATCAAGACCTTGTGAAGCGGGACTACCTTCAGCAGAACTATAAATTCTGTATGTTCCTATACCTTTACTCTGAACACTGGCAGCAATTCGATTTGCCGCTTTGTGACCGATACCATTTTGTATCTGTCGATCAGTCATTACCTGAAGACCTTGGTAATCACCACTATCACCATTAGACCTTTTTATTGCCACTGGTCTGTCGGAGGTTGATGGTGGGGTACTCAGATCGTTTCTTTTGTATAGATTGTATATTTGATTATTGAGAGCGCCCTTTGTGGTGTCTGTCGCAATGGCCTCAATCTCTTGAACATAGTCTGCGCCAGGCGATGAAGTCCCAATTTTATAGGTGCCAGGATAATCGTTAGTAAAAATATAAGAATTAATTCTATCAAGGAGGGAGCCGGCAGTATTACTATCCATCTCCTTGATTTTCAATTGACCATTGTCAATCTCACTAAAGACAGGACAACGATAATCGCTATCATAGTTATAGTCTGGTGTCTCGTTCTGACCTGTTCTAGTGTGTGTAACACTGACAGAAAATAGACCACCAGCACCAGCACTTGTTCCTATGTCGGAATCATAAACAGTGTTAAAAATACTACCAGAATATGAAAGATTACTATCTAATCCTAATCGAGAAGTACCAGAAGAATCCAAATTCGCAAGATAGAGTCCTACCTGATATGCAAGATAGTTTTCTTCGCTTGTAGTAAACTTCTGAAGTTCTACAGGATGGTCACTATCCTTTAATTTTAATGGAACACTCATCGTGTCTTATACTCCGAATTAATTTAGTTGTGTTCCATTCTCATCATATATAAGTGGGACATCTGCTCTCAGTGCGTTAAGAGCGGCAACGAAGTTATCTCGTTCTGAACCTACGAATCCTGCGGCAAGATTACTTAAACTTCCCAAACGATTGTCACGTATACCAGCATCAGAGTCTAAAAGAGAAATATCATCTGCGAGTGAGTTGACTACACTTACAAGATTTGTTCTATTTCCTATGGAACCATCAGTATTTAGACTTCCAAGATTACCTACTGCACTATCTAGTAGGTTTAGAGATTGTCCAATATTACCAGTGGTTGTGTTATGGGTCGATTCAATTGCATCACCAACTTCGCCGTGCAATTCATTGATTGCACCACGAACAGTAGTCGCAGAAGTAACAAGAACTGCGGCACCAATCTCTGCATCCAATTCGTTGATACCATCAGCGAGTGTTCCTGCCGTAGTAGTCAATGCCTGTGATGGTTCAACAAAGGTATTGAGTGTATCAATCTCCGCTTCAAGTTCTGCAATCGCACCTGATACAGTTGTTGCAGTAGTACCCATCGCAACCGCAGTGATTGTACCTAACTCTGCATCAAGTTCATTAACCGAACCTGTAAGAGTTTTTGCGACAGTGGTCAGAGTTGTATGTGGTGTCGCACCAATGTCAGAATCTAGTTCATTGATTGCGCCCGTAAGATGTTTCTTGGTAGTGTTAAGATTATTTTCAACTAGGTTGGAAACATCACCTCGAATTGCAGTTTCAAGTTCGTTGATTGCATCAACAAAACAAGTTTGGTCGTTTGTACCTAAATCCGCAAGCGTTCTTTTAGTACCACCTTCCTCATTGTACAGGTCTTGTTCTAGTTCGTTGACCGCACCTACAAGATGTGTCTTAGTAGTACGTAGTTGAGCTGAAACGAGGTTATTAGAAGTTCCTCGAATTGCAACTTCAAGTTCGTTGATAGCAGCAACTGCACTAGAGTCTTGATTAGTATTCAGACGACCAGTCGCACCCAAATCCAATGATATGGTGTTTAAGTTGGTTACCAATCCAGTGAATGTATCGGTAATCTCTGTGATTGTAGGTTTATTAGTCGCCATTTACAGTTTCTCTACTAGTTTATTGAGAAGTACCTTTAGTTCATCGACATCTTGTCGCAACTCTTGGAACTCTGATTTTTGTTTTTGTCTCTTTGCTTTCGCTGCACGTGCCTTTTGTATCTCATCTTTATTTATATTAACAATTGCCCCACTATTTGGGTCTCTTGCTAAACCACTGTGACCTTCCACCATTATGTATCTTTTACTCATTATACTGCCAATGCAATTGAACGGAAATCACGGAATACAGGTGGTTTAGATGAGTTGTTACCATTCATTACAATCTTAAACTGATATGATGTGAATGGGTCAACCGTACCATCATCACCACCAATTAGGTAACGATACTCTCGGAAATTGTTTTCGTCTGGTGCAACCGCATCCTCTACCGTTTCTAGTGTCCAATCTACATCAAATATGTTCTGGTCACCATTTGAAACTCTCCAGTACAAATCAAAACTACTACCAGCAGGTCTCATTGCGGCAAGCATCACCTTCAGACCAACAGCAGGTTCTTCGAGTTCTCCTACACTAGTAACGTGTTTTGCGAGTGAAGAACCACCGAATGCATCCGTTTCTGCAACATAGTCAATCGGAACATTAAACCCATTTGTAGTAGCAGCAGCCTGATTATCAATTAAGTTCGCTTCGGTTGTTAGGGATGCATTCTGTGCATCAATAACAGGACTTACGTCCGAACGTACTGTTGACATATCAATCTTGAATGTACAAGAACGTTGACCCGAACCTAACTCAGCAGTCTCGTTTGATGGGTTTGCAATCATTCTTGGTGCAGTAAATCTATTTACATCAGCGATACCCAAGTCACTACTGAATGAACCATCTTTCTGATATTTAACTTGTGAACCAGAAGATGCAGCAAGTGATTTACCAGTAGTGAATTTCGCATTGTATGTCAACGAAGTATCATCAGGCATCAAAGTTGAGAACTGAGGTATACAGGTATCAAATATAATCTGTTTGTCAAATAATACATCGTCACCCCCGAATCTACCCGAAGAAGTCGCATTAGACCCTGCGGCGAACTGGAAAGCAAACCCATCTACCGCAGTAATAGTTCTCGCACCATTAATATTTGAACCCAGTACACCATTATATGTGGTTGCATCAACAAGACCAGAGATATTAACTGTATCACCAACATGGAAACCATGATGACCACCAAGAGCAGTCACTGTTGATGAACCAGAAGTCATGAACAGTCCATTATCTTCAACTAAATCTAAATCGACATCTCGGTTCTCAAATACCGCACTACCAGAACTTACGAAGTCAGCAGTGAAGATTTTGAACGCCATATCTTTAGTTTGATCTGGTTCCCAAGTCGTACCATTCTGTGACTTAAACAATGAACCCATAGATGGTTGACGAGAGATTCTCTTCTCGGTTGAACCTAACTCGAACGCATATGTTTCACCAACATACGCCTCATACTCAGTAGATTCTGCAAGAAGTACAATCGCATACTCTGTCTGTGGATTCAAGAAGATTGGTTCATCGAACTCAAACGTAGTAGGTGCAGCAACTACCGCAGACTGTGTTTGTGCAGAAGGAGTATTCACCTGACTTGGTGGTAAGAATACAATAGATTGCGAATGGATGTCAGTCGCACTTGGCGCACCATTAACCATTGGTCGAATCTGTAATTGAATCGGAACACCACTGGAATCCTTACTCTTGAAATAACACTGTACTTTAGTTACATAGATACCACTTGGGTTTGTAACTTGGAAAGACTGTGCAAGTGGGTCAGTAAATCTAACACGAGTAGTCTCTGTCCAACGTCTTGTTTGAACTGTAGTGATACGAGTAGAAGTAATAGTCTTCTGTC
>Ga0209603_1002657_pt1 | contig 16163 bp, 13 predicted proteins | sample COGITO_mtgs_1206_FD_184812 | JGI IMG/M metagenome (GOLD analysis project Ga0209603, IMG submission 184812) | Pelagic marine microbial communities from North Sea - COGITO_mtgs_120607 (SPAdes) (version 2) | ecosystem: Environmental > Aquatic > Marine > Epipelagic ... | reverse complement strand
CTGTAACTAAAACTGTTTTATCTTTAAATGTTGTCCACTTTAACTTTGTTATATTTTTTTATTAATAATTAATAAAATTAGATTGATGCTCATTCTTTCACGTAGCTATTTACCAGAAGATTGAATATATTCCGCAGATATTTTCTTTCTTGTTCCTAATGTTTTAACTAATCTCAGTAATATGAGTTTGGTAGGTAACTGTTATGTTGCTTGGCTTTTGTTAGTAATAGTTTTTACTTCTTTTGACAAATTCCGCTTGCACCAGTTTTGCTTTCCAAAAGGCTCTTGACAAGAAACTTTGCTACTTATTGTTTTTGATTTATAAATAAAATGAATAAGTCTTTTCAAATCAGAACGAAAAGTGTTCGAAAATTGTCTCTTGTGCTCTACAAAAAAGATTCAATACTGATAGTGTTGGATCTTTTTACTTTATGGGTACATAACATAGGTACGAACATTTTATTTTCGGATTGATATCTCAAAGAATTTTTGGCCTTTATTTAGATGTCATGTAGCTTAATATTTTGTTGTCAAAAATGATTTGCTATATGATGACATTTATATTTTTAGTAGGTTAATTTGATAACTATATAAAATAGCAACATTAATTAATTTAAAAAAGCCATTATTCATCTGCTTTTCACTGAGGATCTTATTAATATTTCTGTCCAACCCTATCTCTTTTGATCAGCTAATTAAGATCCTTTGTCAGCTTAATGTTGTCTTATTACCTTAGCTAAATGAGCCTTTCCGAGTTCCTCATTTTTACCGTTAAAGAACTATTTTTAAAAATCACGAGTTATAAAGTCAGTTGAGTTAAAGTATCATAAAAAAAGCATAACATTTATGAAAAAATTGATCGAATTTTGGGGAATCTACTATCCCGTCATTTTGGCATTTTTGTCATTCCTGTATTCGGTTACCCTGTGGTTCACGGGCAACAAGTTAGAGGGGATTTTTGTAGGGATTTGGGTGCCCTCTATACTTTCTGCTTCCATAGCCTTGAGGCAAAGAAGATCGGATCATTCGAACCAAAAAAATATAAATGATGGAAACTGAAAATATCATAATGTTCTCCATCGGTCTGACCATTTTTGTATTGTACATGGCGGGATATCTCTTCATGGTTAAAAAAGCAAATGAATTGCAGAAAAGTAAGTTGAAAAATGATCCTGACCTTATTGCGCCCTTCAGAAGAGCGGATAATATCGATATGGATGGAATTGGTAATTATGGACGGTTTCCAGTCAAAAAGACAGGGAAAAAAAATAAATGATGAATCAAGCTATACCATCCTTTTCACGTGACGAGTTTTTCTTCCATCCCAAAACTTTTCCCTTTATGAACCTATATCGTATTACGGTTTAGGCTCAAAGATAATCGTTAAAGTCTGGGATAACTTCTTCCTGGGAGTCTAACTAGGTGATAATTCTTTTCCTTGGTTAATACCTCAATACTTTTGACTATCTTAATATTTCCATTTATTTCTTGAAAGATTGATAGAAAGACGGTTATACCCATTTAAATTTCCCTTATCTACCATAGCTTCAATAGTAAACACAAAAAGCATATCGTGATTATTTAGTATTAATCTCTTACATAACCCGTGTTGACTGTGTTATAAGCTGCACTAAAAAATCTGTTAATTAATACAAAATCTAAATTGATGCTTTAATGTATTCTGTCCCTTCGCTGATCGCTTCTCTTTGATCCTGATTCAATACTACTATGCATTCTTCAGATAAATAAATACCCCATACTCCCATAAGCTTCGAATAAAAGAGTTCAATAAAATCAAATTTTTTAATTATTTTTAACCAATACTTGAAAAAGCTACGGCTTCACCGTTTGAAAATGTAATCGCTCATGAAAAGAAGATCCTTCATAAAAAACTCCGTTCTTGGGGGGGGTGCCTTTTTTGTTGCGCGCGATTTATATAGTGAAACAAAGGGACCCATGTATGGTCACAACGAAATGAAATTCAAGTTAAACACAAAATGGGGAGCCCTCAACTCCACAAAAACTCCCGTCAATGATTGTCATGAAATGATAGAAGACTCCAAAGGACGCTTGATACTACTGACCAATGAAATCAAAAACAACATAATTATTTACAACAAAAGTGGTCGACTGTTAACCACTTGGGGGACCGAATTTCCTGGCGCGCATGGATTAACCTTACAGGCCAATGGCAACGAAGATTTTTTGTTTATTACGGATACCAACCGACATCAGGTTTACAAAACCACACTCGATGGGAAAATAGTATTGACCATTAATGCCCCTATGGATATACCTGATTATCAAACTAAAAATACTTTTGTTCCCACAGAAACAGCTGTACTACCCAATGGAGACTTTTACATTGCAGATGGGTATGGTGCGCAACACATCTTACATTATGATGAATATGGCAACCTAAAAAATAGTTTTGGTGGACGAGGTATAGGAAATGAATATTTAGATAATGCACATGGTATCTGTATCGACACACGTAAAGGCACTCCTACACTGCTCATTACCGATCGTACTCGCACCGCATTCAAACGTTTTAGTCTTGAGGGGAAACTTCTTGAGGTGATTCACTTGCCGGGAGCATGCGTCTGCAGACCTGTCATTAAAGGTGATTATCTCTATTCAGCTGTGCTGCGATCTCCCAACTTAAATAGTGTTAATTCCGGATTCATCACCATACTAAGCAAGGATAATCAAGTGGTTTCAAATTTAGGAGGGACGGCACCCAAATATGTTAATGATCAATTGCAACCCATGGGGCAATCCGAAAAAATATTGATGCATCCCCATGACGTATGCATAGATGATGAGGGCAGCATCTATGTGTCACAGTGGGCATCTGGTAAATCCTATCCCTATAAATTTTCTCGTGTTTAATCTTCTTGCTTTATGAAAACAGAAAGGCTGCTGTCCCTAATTATTTTACTCTTCATAGGATGCTTAAGTGGGATGATTTTTTTTGCCCCTGAAAAAAATGAAGGTGCTAAAATGGTATCCTATAATCGAGAAATCAGGCCACTCTTGTCCGACAAATGTTTTACTTGTCATGGTCCAGATGTAACCAAAGTAAAAGCAGGACTTCGACTGGATGTCCCTTCTATGGCCTTTGCTGAATTAGAAAAATCCAAAGGGAAATATGCCATCGTACCAGGCTTCCCTGAACAAAGTGAATTGATTCATCGCATCGAATCATCAGATTCTCAAATCATGATGCCCTTACCAGAAAGTCATTTGGGGCATTTAAGTCCCGATGAAATAAACTTATTTAAGCAGTGGATCGAAGAGGGTGCACATTATGAAAAACATTGGGCCTTTGAAGTTCCAAAAAAAGCAGACTTACCTAAGGTAAATCATCCGAGTTGGATAACCAATGAAGTAGATTATTTCATTTTAAAAAAAATGGAAGCCTTAGAATTTAGCCCAAATGATGCGGCAAGAAAAGACGCTTTGATAAAAAGAGTTTATGCCGACTTAATCGGATTACCTCCTTCCTATAATGAATTAAATCATTGGCGATCGATATCTAATGAAAATTGGTATGAACGATTGATCGAAGACTTATTGCAAAAGCCCGCCTACGGAGAAAAATTGGCGTTATTATGGATGGATTTGGCTCGATATGCAGATTCTTATGGATTTCAAGACGATAATATTAGATCCCAATGGCCCTGGCGAGATTGGGTCATCCATGCCTTCAATGATAACCTACCTTACGATCAGTTTTTAATTAATCAGATTGCAGGTGATTTATTACCTCATGCTACAAAAACAAATATTTTGGCTACGGCCTTTTTTAGAAATCATAAGTTTACTGAAGAAGGTGGCGTGATCGATGAAGAATACCGAGTATCCTACAACATTGATAAAACAAAGACTTATGGCAAGGCTTTTTTGGGTGTTACCATCGAATGTGCCCAATGTCACGATCATAAGTATGACCCATTTTCTAATCGTGCGTATTATCAGTTGTATGCTTTTTTCAATGAAAGTAAAGAAAAAGGCTTTGAGGGAGATGTCAGCGTTTCTACGCCTGCCAAAAATCCAAAACTTCTCATCTCCGCCCAAGAAAGAAATAAGTTATTGTCTTTTCTCAATACATCGGATACCAATCAACTAGAGGTGTCCGTTATGGGTGATTGGAGTCCAAAAGATAGCATCAAACCAAGGGCCACCTATATTTTGGCTAGGGGAAGCTATGATGCTCCCACCGATCAGCTGGTCAAGCCAACCGCCTTGGAATCCATTATGCCTTTTGATACCACAAAATATCAGCGTAACCGATTGGGACTTGCTCAGTGGACCACGAATGCTCAAAATCCACTTACCGCACGGGTCTTTGTCAATTTTATTTGGCAGGAACTTTTTGGGAAAGGCATTGTCAACACTTCAGCAGATTATGGTCTCCAAGGAGAATTACCCACCCATCCTGAATTACTGGATTGGTTGGCCGTCGATTTTATGGAACATCAATGGAATATAAAGTACTTGATTAAAAAAATTGTCATGAGCAGTACCTTTAAGCAATCTGCCGAAATGAGCTCAAAACAATTGACTCTTGATCCTGATAATATTTACTACAGCAGATCCCCCCGTCTGCGATTCAAAGCAGAGATCATTCGCGACTTTGTCTTGGGCTCTAGTGGTTTACTCAATCCTGAAGTAGGTGGCCCTAGTGTCAAACCATATCAACCAGAAGGGGTCTGGGAAAGCACGACCTCCGGACGAGGAGTATTGGCCTCTTATACGCAGGATCATGGTGCCGATATTTATAGAAGAGGGTTGTATACATTTGTTAAATTAACGGCTCCTCCACCCAGTATGATGATCTTCGATGCCAGCAATAGGGATCAATGCGAAGCCAAAAGATCAAGTACCAATACGCCCTTGCAGGCCTTAACCATGCTCAATGATCCCACAGTACTTGAAGCGTCGAGGGTATTGGCAGAAAGCATGTCGCTGAATCCACAGAAATTATCGGATAAAATTGAACAAGCCTTTGAAAGGATCGTAATTCGTAAACCTACTCGGATAGAAAAAAATAGATTAGTCAACTATTGTACCGAGCAAATGCTACTGCTTAAAGAAAAGCCTTCCGTGGTCAGCAAGGCCTTAGCAATCGGTGAATATCGTCACCCTGCTGAAAAATATGATGCCATCGAAGCCGCTGCATTGATGAATACGATATTGATTATTTATAACCTTGAAGAAACCATTACCAAGTCTTAGAACTATGAATGAATTTTTAGAGCATGGATTAAATCAAAATAGAAGGAAATTCTTGTCCAAAATGAGTCTCGGATTAGGTGGGCTAGGTCTCGGATCTTTGATGGTTCCTGGTATGTTTGACGACCCCAATGAAGCTGATATTTTCTCTAAAACATTGCCTCAATTTGCCCCAAAAGCCAAAAGAGTGATTTATTTGTTCCAAAATGGTGCGCCCTCACAATTGGACTTATTTGATTATAAGCCGATGCTACAAAAAATGCATGGTGAAGATTTACCTGCCAGTATTCGAAATGGACAAAGACTCACAGGTATGACCTCCAATCAAACTACTTTCCCTTTGGCAGGAAGCCGATTTAATTTTTCCCAACATGGCAGTCATGGAGGCTGGTTCAGTGAGACCATTCCCCATATTGCAGGTATTGCTGATAATTTGTGTATTGTGAGGTCCATGTATACCGAAGCCATCAATCATGATCCTGCCCTTACCTTTTTTCAAACTGGCGCCCAGGTAGGAAATCGACCGAGTTTGGGCTCTTGGGTCAGTTATGGTTTGGGGAGTGATAACAAAAATCTTCCTGCTTTTTGCGTGCTATTGAGCAAAGGAAAAGGGAATGGGCAAGGTGTTTATTCCAAATTATGGAACAATGGCTTTTTGGATTCCATCCATCAGGGGGTACAATTTAGTAGTGGCGAAGAACCGGTAAAATACTTGTCAGACCCCCCATTTATAGCCCGAAGTGACAAGCGTGCGATGCTAGATGAAATTGCCGCCCTGAATCAACAATCCTATGAGAAAATTGGGGATCCAGAAATTGTGGCAAAAATTCAGCAATACGAATTGTCCTATCGCATGCAAATGGCTGTACCCGAAATCACTTCCTTAAAAAATGAACCTGAAAGTATTGTGAAAATGTATGGTCCCGAATGCCTAGTACCGGGTACGTATGCAGCCAACTGTTTGTTGGCACGCAAGCTTTCTGAAAATGGTGTCAGATTTGTACAGTTGTATCATCAAGGATGGGATGGTCACGGTAATTTACCCAATGAGCTCATTGGACAATGTAAGGATGTGGATCAGCCCTCTGCCGCATTGATAAAAGATTTAAAACAACGAGGTTTATTGGATGAGACCTTGGTGATTTGGGGTGGTGAATTTGGAAGAACCAATTATTGTCAGGGCCCCCTTACCAAGGATAATTATGGTAGAGATCATCATCCCAGATGCTTTACTGTCTGGATGGCAGGTGGCGGAGTAAAACCAGGCGTACATGGTGAAACCGATGAATTTGGATACAATATTAATTCACTTCCGGTACATGTGCATGACTTTCATGCCACCATCATGCATCTTATGGGAATCGATCATGAAGCATTTACCTACAAGCATCTAGGGCGTCGATACCGATTGACCGACGTATCAGGCAATATCATCAATGACTTAATCGCTTAATAATGTTGGTACCTAAATGGTTGGCACTTGGTAGAAACGCTCTGTGGATTTTAAATCCATTTCTGGGCATTATAGCTTATTATCATCAAGAAATAAATTTTGGTATTTATTTTCAATGGATGGGTAAAATGCATCCCATGCTTTTGCATTTTCCCATAGTCTTGGGCTTGGGAGTCGCAGGTTATTATGTCTACAGAAGAGATAACAAAAAAATAAGCCCCTTCTTGTCTCCTCTTTTAATCATTCACTCCTTACTAGCCACCATTGTTGCTATTTTTGGCATCTTTTTGTCCAAACAGGGAAGCTATAACCATGACTTAATTTTTTGGCATCAATGGGGTGGTATATCAATTGCCTGGATGAGTTGGGGATTGATGGCACTCCATGAGTACAATAATTCTTTTAAAACCCAATTCTCATTGCGGGCCCTCATGGGCTTCGTCTTTGCAGGGGTACTCATTTTTTTTACGCACAAAGGCGCACAATTGACCCATGGATCTAAGGTGCTCAACTGGCCTGAAGAAGAAATTGCACAGAAGATCACGGCAAATATGGACAGTACAGCCACCCTATATGAAAGGGCCATCGGCCCCCTCTTACAGCAAAAATGTGTGAGTTGTCACGGTCCAGAAAAAGAAAAAGGAAACTTATTACTTAATTCGCCGGATCATATCTGGAAAGGAGGAAAACATGGCTCTATTCTAATTGGTAATAATAACAAAAAAGCGCCTTTGTTGGAGCGGTTGTTTTTACCCCTATCAGAAGAAAAGCATATGCCTCCTGAAGGTAAATTACAATTGACCAAAGAAGAACTGAGTCTATTGAGTTATTGGGTACACTCAGGGGGTTATTTGGAAGTTAAAATGAATGAACTGAACCAATCCGACAGTCTATTTTTGTTAGCCCAACATTGGATGCCCAGTGTCCCATATTCGAACCGTCCAACAACTATATTCCCAGACTTAAAAGCCTATAATTCAAATTATTGTACTGTAAATTATTCATACACCGGTAGCAGCGACATTGAAGTAAGTTTTTATCAAAGAGATTTTTATGCCCATGAAAATTTAAAGCGTCTGGCTCCAATCCAGTCTCAGATAGTCAACTTAAACATGCAAAATATGCCTTTGCACGAAGAAGACATCGCTTTCATTGCTCAATGCAGTCAATTACAAAAGCTGAATTTAAACTTCACCCAACTGAGTGCTGATCAATTAGTCCCACTCAAAAAATTAACCCAACTCAAGTCAATTTCGATCTGCGGTTTAGAATATGACGAAAAAAATTGGCCTACCCTTTTTGAAAATGCGCCTTTTGATGAGGTCCATTTATGGGCCTCAAGTCTCAATCCTCCTCAAATCGATAAGATTCGCAGCAGCTACCCTCGAATTAATTTTACCGTGGGAGATAATTTAAAAAACGACTTAATCAAAATCACAAGTCCGATCATTGACCAAGACTCATCCATTATCGCAAGTCATCTAGATATCAATATTAAGCATTTTTTAGAAGGCACAGTCATCCGATATACCACTGACGGAACAGATCCTGATAGTTTGTCAAGTCCTGAGTTTAAACAGACCTTAAGAATCACTGACCATACTACCCTAAAAACTAAAGCATTTAAATCCGGCTGGATCAGTAGTGATGTCGTCCAAAAAACTTTTTATCGATCTGAAATACATCCTGATACCATTTATTTTATCACTCAACCTGATAGGCAATACCCAGGTAATGGAACCCAAACTTTAATCGACTATCAATTGGGGGATCAAAACTTTTCAAATGGCAAATGGTTGGGCTATCTAAATGAAAATATGATATTGGTCATCGGATTCCATCAAAGCAAAAAACTCAAAGAAGCTCGATTTAACACCTTGATAGACAATGCCTCTTATATCTTCCCACTCACAGCCATACAAGTAGCAGGCAGTCTTGATGGTACCCAATTTAAGGTCCTCAATGAGATCAAATTCCCTTCATTACAAAAAAATGAAGTTAATATAGAAAATAAATCATTTAACTGTACGATTTCTGGCGAGGATTCTTATAAGTTTTATAGGTTTACCCTATCTAATTTAAAAAAATTGCCTAATTGGCATCCGGGTAAAAACACTCCCGCTTGGATATTCATAGATGAGCTTTTTCTCAATTAACTTTGGACTTAAAAATAAGAATAAATAAGCCTTCATTCGCAACCATTGACTAGGCTTTTTTAATTTACGTATGATTATCCAAAAATCTTCACCTTTATCCTTGGATGATTGAAAATTCGAATCAAAGACCCTTCTGACCGTGCTTCTCTAATTTAATCCATTAAGCGAGGCTTAGATTTCAATGATGTCCCAAAAAAGATTAACTTAAGTACTACAATCACAGGTAAGCATGATAATATCACTTAAAATTAACGGAATCAACTATAAGTTAGACTCCGACCCATCGACCCCTTTACTTTGGGTCATCAGAGAACAAATAGGCCTAACAGGCACCAAGTTTGGTTGCGGTATTGCTCAATGTGGGGCTTGCACGGTACATCTCAATGGTATACCCATTCGCTCATGCATCACTCCTCTGGGAAGCGTCATAGATCAAGAGATCACAACCATTGAAGGGATTACACCTCCCGCAACTGATGTTCTTCATCCCGTACAACAAGCCTGGTTGGAGATTCAGGTGCCCCAATGCGGCTATTGTCAATCTGGACAGATCATGGCTGCCGTTGCACTGCTAAATGAAAATAAAAATCCCAATGATGATCAAATCAATACTGCTATGAAAGGAAACATTTGCAGGTGTGGTACATATCCTAGAATAAAGAAGGGTATTAAAAAAGCAATCCAATTGATCCAAGCCAACACAAACTCCTCCAAAGATGCGTAAATTAACCAGAAGAGCTTTTATCGGAACGGGATTGCTTGCCAGTGGCGCTTTGGTCATTGGGGTTTCTATTCAACCGGGCAATCGATCAAAAAAAGTGGCCGATTTGATTGCAGATGCAGATGAACATGTTTTTGACATCTGGATAAAAATTAGTCCCGATAATACAGTGACGATCATTGTTCCCCATGCCGAGATGGGTCAAGGCGTACATACTACTTTAGCCCTGATGCTTGCCGATGAATTGGATGCAGATTGGGATAAAGTCATTATTTCAGAAGCCCCAGCGCAAGAGGCGTACACCAATCATATGTTGCTTAAAGGTTTTGTTGCCGGAGACATTGATTTCCCAAACTTTCTAGTAAATACCGTGGATGGTGCCTTCCTAAAAATAGGAAAAATTATAAATTTTCAAGTCACAGGTGGCAGTGCATCGATCAGATTCACAGGTCAAATGGGGATGCGGATTGCAGGCGCCAGTACACGACAATTGCTTATCAGCGCAGCCGCAGCCCAATGGCAACTACCCGAAAAAGAATTATCCGCTCATAAAAGTTTTATTCACCATGAAAAATCAGATAAAAAAGAAACTTTTTTCACCTTTGCCCAAGCAGCATCCCTTTTGGATCCTAAAACAAATCCTACCTTAAAATCAGTAGATCAATATCAGCTGATGGGCACCTCTCCACCGCGAAAAGATTTACCACCAAAAGTTACAGGCGAAGCACTTTATGGAATAGATATTCAGCTGCCCGGCATGAAATACGCCTCCATAAAAGCCTCTCCCGTTTTTGGTTGCAAAGTGACCTCTGTTGACGCATCTTCACTCAAAAAAATAAAAGGTTTTTATCAAGTAGTCACCTTGGATAATGCCGTCGCCGTCATTGCCGATAGTTTTTGGTTAGCCAAACAGGTTTTGAGTAAAGTGGTCATTGAATTTGAAAAAAATGAAGCTCAAAATATTCATCAAAAAGGAATTTGTGAGCAACTTAGATATGACCTCAACCAAGCGGAATTAAACGATGATTTCAATATAGATTTTAAAACAGGGCTCATTCCTGATCAAAAAGTTACAATTAAGGATCAGTTTGACGCAACCTATCAAGTTCCTTTTTTGGCACATGCTACTATGGAGCCTATGAACTGCACCGCGTGGATTCATGATGGAATTTGCAAGATTTGGATAGGCTCCCAAAATCCATTGGGCATCAAGTCCGCAGTAGCCGATCTGCTAGACATCGACATGGAGCATGTCCAAGTTTACAATCAGTATCTGGGTGGAGGTTTTGGTAGAAGATCAGAAACTGATGTTGCCCTTCAAGCGGCATGGCTCGCACGGGAAACTACCCATCCCATTAAACTTATTTGGACGCGAGAAGAAGATATACAGCACGACTTTTACAGAGAGGCGAACCTCAGTCAATTCAAAGCAGTCCTTAATTCACAAGGTAAACCCAGTATTTGGATTAATCAATTCTTATTTAAGCACCATCCACCTGAAGCATCTATACCTCCCTATTTGATTCCCAATCAACTTATTCAACATACCGAGAGTACTCTTCATGTACCTTGGGGCAATTGGCGCAGTGTCGACCATTCCATGCATGGTTTTTTTATTGAATCTTTCATTGATGAACTAGCACACCTTCAAAATGAAGATCCCTTTGAATACCGTGCTTCTTTGCTTGCCCATCAACCACGATTTCTCAAAGTACTCAATAAGGCTGCCGAAAAATCATCATGGCATCAGTCGTTACCTGAAAATTGGGGTCGGGGTATTGCAATTCATCAATCTTTCGGAACGATTGTCGCTGAAGTTGTGGAACTCCGAATCATCGAAGATAAAATACATATCGAAAGGGTGGTATGCGTGGCAGATGCTGGTTTCGCCATGCATAGAGATGCCTTTATCGCCCAAATGGAAAGTGGTATCATTTATGGACTCACTGCCGCTTTGTATGGCGAAATTACGATCAAAAATGGTGCGGTAGAACAGCATAATTTTCATGATCATAAAATGCTTAGAATGGATGAAACTCCGATCATTGAAACCTACATCATCAATAGTCATGAAAAAATAGGGGGTGCCGGTGAGCCAAGTACTCCCGTTATCGCTCCTGCCTTGGTCAATGCTATATTCAATGCTACCGGAAAAAGAATTCGTACACTCCCTATCCAAAATTTTGATCTATCATCCTGACTGTTTTCATCAAAAATCAGCCAGTTTTATGATTAATCGAATGAGATTGATTAAATTAAGATACCATTTAAAACTTATTTTTGATTTATGATGCGCGCATTCTTTATTCTAGCTTTATTTTTTCTGATCAGTTGTACTTTTAAAAAAAATGCTCAAGTGCCTACTGAAGAGGTACCCACTCTTAAAAATTATGAGGACTTAACTGCAATTTTTAAGGTCTGGAGATCTTTTGAAGATCCTCCCCTTTTCGAGGGAGCACCTGATTATCGCGCTGAAACCTTTAAGAAGAGAAATGCTCAATTTATATCCTTACGAAATAAACTAATCAGCATAGATACCCTTGGTTGGCCCATTGAGCATAAAGTAGATTGGCATCTGATTTGGGCTGAAATGAATGGTTATGATTTTAATCAGCGCATACTGAAGCCTTGGGCGCGAGATCCAGCATTCTATGTAACACTTTGGTTGGAAAGAAGTGATGTGCCTGGACATGAAGGGCCTACTCATCACAGAATACTTGATCTATGGACTTATCATTTCCCATTGAGTAAAGAAGATAGAGCAAGGATCATGAACGAACTGCAGGTGATCCCCGCGATCAATCGGCAGGCAGAGGAAAATTTAATAGGAAATGCGAAGGATCTATGGATTACAGGTATTAAGGACATTCGAACTCAAAGTGTGGAACTCAGTAATATGCTGAATCTGAGCGGTGTACAAAATGATTCTGAATTAAAGGCAATAATCAATGAGGCCATCCTATCAACAGACCAATTAGTAGAATGGCTGGAGAAAAAAGCGATCTCTAAAACAGGCCTCTCCGGCATCGGAAAAGAATCCTACACCTGGTACCAACAAAATGTGCATTTAGTCCCGCTTACTTGGGAAGATGAGGTAATGATTTTGAAAAGAGAACTGGCTCGGGCGTGGACTGCATTGAAATTAGAAGAACATAGGAATAGAGACCTTCCTCCACTAAGTGCCGCTGAGTCTCCTGAAGCCTATGACGAAAAAGCCAGAGCATCCGCAAAAAATCTTATGACTTTTTTAGAGGAAAACGAAATTCTTACGGTCAAAGATTATTTCAGTCCAGCACTCAATAAGCATTTGGGTGCATTTATCCCTGAAGCCACTCGGAACTTCTTTATGATTGGTGCTCATTATGATCCTAGACCTCTTTATTCTCATTTTTATCATTGGTTTGAACTGGCCATCATGGATCGGCATCCACCAAAAAGTCCCCTGCGCCAAGGACCCTTGCTTTATAATATTTTTGATTCTCGAAATGAAGGAACGGCTACAGCTGTTGAGGAAATGTTCATGCAAGCAGGATTGTATGATCAAAGTCCAAGAGTAAGAGAAATCGTATATATTATGATTGCTCAACGAGCCGCTCGAGGATTGGGTTCACTGTATGCACATGCCAACGAAATGACTATGGAGGAAGCTGGGGGCATTCATTCGGAATTTACGCCTCGAGGCTGGATGAAGACAGAAAAAGAATTATTGATTTTCGAGCAACATTTATACCTAAGACAACCGGGTTATGGTTCGAGTTATATCACGGGTAAATACCTCTTAGAGCAAACTTTTGCCGATTATGCCAAAATGAAATCGAGCCAAGAAAATGGGTTTGTTTTACGAGATTTTTTTGATGAATTAAATGCGATTGGAAGTGTGCCGATTTCTCTTACCCGATGGGAAATGACAGGTTTAAAGCCAATCTTAAACGTTGAACATTTATTTTAATAGTAATTCCTTCAAAGAGTGAAAATAATAGATCCTGATTAAAAAAAAATCATTGACACATTTTGGGAACATTAATAAACACGCGCATGTTTAAAGTAAAATGAAAATTATTCAAACACATGCTTAACATTTTCAAAAAGACTTCACCTCTCCAAAATTTGTATAAGAAACACGAACAACTTTTGAAGAATGCCCACCAACTTTCAAAAACAAATCGTTCGCTGAGTGATCAAAAATACGCTGAAGCGGAAGAAATTCTTAATAAAATTAAAGCTGCTGAAGGCAAATGACAAATCCTTCTTTTTCTACAAACCAGGAGAATAGAATTATTGAAATGGCTTGGGAGGATCGCACTCCTTTCGAAGCTATCAATTATCAGTTTTCCCTTCCAGAAAACGGGGTCATTGCGCTCATGCGGAAGCGACTGAAAAGATCTAGCTTCAATTTGTGGAGGGCGCGGGTACACCAGGGTACTAGCCAAAAACACAGCAAAAAAAGAAATTCTAAAATACAGAGATTCAAATGCACGCGTCAAAGATCTATCTCAAATAATAAAATATCAAAACGATAAATCAGGAAGTCAAATGATCTCTTTCCCCACTCGGCTTAACGACATATACCAGCGCCTAAAATCTGTAGATCCTGAAAGGTATAGTCATACAAGAAATTACGTTGATGGGGCCGTCACTTACTTATCTCCTTATATTTCAAGAGGTGTAATTTCTACGAAGAAAGTTTTTAACTATTTATTAGAAGAGAACTATCCCTTTGAAACCATTGAAAAATATATCCAAGAATTGGCTTGGCGTGATTATTGGCAACAAGTTTGGATTCATAAAAAATCTGAAATAAATACGGACTTAAAAAGTCAACAACAAGAGGTTCAACATTATGAAATTCCCACCGCTATATTGACAAAGTCATCAAGCATCGAAGCCATAGATAGCGCAATAAAAGGATTGGAAGATACAGGCTACATGCACAATCACATGCGCATGTACGTAGCCGCTGTCATATGTAATGTGGGCAAAAGTCATTGGTTGACCCCCTCGCGATGGATGTATTATCATTTATTGGACGGAGACTGGGCGAGCAATGCCTTGAGCTGGCAATGGGTAGCGGGAAGCAATGCGTCAAAAAAATATTATGCAAATCAAGAGAACATTAATAAGTTTTTTTATACTAATCAACTCAATACCTTCTTAGACTTAGATTATGATGTTTTAGTCAATCGTCCCTGCCCCACCGCTTTAGTCCCAACGACGTTGCCTTTACTCAATACAGAACTGCCAGTATCCCAAACATTGGTCATGACACCGAGTGAGCCTATTCTTGTTTATAACTATTATAATCTAGATCCAAATTGGCGCCAAGAAGGTGATTATAACCGTGTTCTTTTATTAGAACCTAAAATTTTCGAACAATATCCGATTGCGCCAAAAAATTTTCAATTCATGCAAGCCTTGGGGGTAAATATTAAAAATTTACAAGTATTTGTCGGATCCTTTGAGGCCTTAAGTAAAAGCTATCCAAATCATGAGATTATTTATAAAGAGCATCCCCTAAATGTGCATTATGTAGGTACTGAAGATGTCAGAGATTGGATGTTTGATGTGCAGGGCTATTTCCCCTCTTTTTTTGCTTTCTGGAAGAAATGTAAGAAATATTTGTGAAAGAGAAAAAAAAAGTCGTGAACCTCGTTTGGATGAAAAGAGATATCCGAACACAAGATCATGCAGCACTTGAAGCTGCAGAGCAAGCGCAGCTTCCCTATCTCATTGTTTATTTATTTGAGCCTTCTTTACTCGCTTATCCCGATAGTTCATTAAGACATCATCAATTTATATACCACTCGTTGGCCGATGCCAATAAAACTCTCCAAGTTTTCAATCGATCCATACAAATTTTTTATACCGAAGCGACTCTTTTTTTTGAATTTCTGCTCAATCATTTTGATTTAAAATCAGTCTTTTCCTATCAAGAATCAGGTATCAAACTGACTTGGGACAGAGATCAAAAAGTGATGGGAATTTTAAAAAAAAACAAAGTTTATTGGCATCAATTTCAAAAAGGTGGAGTCATAAGAGGGATGAACAATCGGAAAAATTGGGATCACGTTTGGCTCAAGGATATTGCCATTCCACCCATCAAAAATATATTCACTCAAAACGACCAACCACCCTTCAATCACCCGTTTTCCTTACCGCCCACTTTAGAATCAAAATTTATTGAAGTTACTCCGCATTTACAAGCCGCTGGTGAGACGCAGGCTTGGAAATACTTGATCTCATTTACCAATGATCGGGGTAAAAATTATCATAAAATGATCTCTAAACCCCTTGAAAGTAGAAAGTCTTGTGGAAGAATCTCTCCCTACTTATCATGGGGTAATTTGAGCGTCAAACAGGCGATGCATCATGTCTCTGATCACGCAAAATTTGAAAAAAATAAACGTGCTTTTGGGGGTCTCATGACACGCCTCAAATGGCATTGTCATTTCATTCAAAAATTTGAAGTAGAATGTGACTACGAGACTTTATGTATCAACAGGGGCTACGAATCCCTAGTAAGAGTTGAAAACAATAACCATCTACTGGCATGGCAATCGGGACGTACCGGTTTTCCATTGGTAGATGCCTGTATGAG
>Ga0209603_1002656_pt1 | contig 16169 bp, 5 predicted proteins | sample COGITO_mtgs_1206_FD_184812 | JGI IMG/M metagenome (GOLD analysis project Ga0209603, IMG submission 184812) | Pelagic marine microbial communities from North Sea - COGITO_mtgs_120607 (SPAdes) (version 2) | ecosystem: Environmental > Aquatic > Marine > Epipelagic ... | reverse complement strand
TGATTTTCTGGATAAACTCTTTAAGACCTTCATGTTTCTTTTCTTTTATACAAAGAAACAATCGCTAGCCATAACCTATTTACGGTTTGCGATTTAAAGGGGTAACCCTAAAAACAAATATTAAAAAGATGATTATGAAAATAATCTCCCTACAAATACAAATGTTAAATCAATAAATTCTGTTATATTTTTAACTGTAAATTATCATTACAATAACGATTCTTAAAGTCCTATCTCCAATTTCTATATTTTCATTCATCTTTTTTAAATAGATTTTATAATTAAGAAAGTCTAACCAAGACTAAGTAATGATAGAATGACAATAATCAATTGAAAATATTAATTTCACTATTTTACCACTAGTTTCTGACTAATATTATTAACCCTAAGTATATAAAATCCAGCAGGTAATTGAGAAACATTTAACTTGTGGATATGATGTCCAGTATTTAACAATCCTAAATCCTTTTGCAATACTAAAGTGCCTAGCGAATTATAAATTTTCAAGTCAACTTGATTCGTCTTCATTAGTTTGAAATTTAGCTGAGTTGATTTCCTAACAGGATTAGGAAATATTGCAACACCTTCTATAAAACCATCTATTTCATTAACTGATAAAGCTGTTGTTGTTAATTTGTAAACCACTTGAATGTGCTCTATAGGGAAGCCAGGATTTTGAATTACCCCAGGAATCAAACTTGAAGCAAATAAACCAAAATTATATCTTGTTGAAACATCATTTATATATGAACAAAACCCTGCATCTTCAGACCAAATCATTTTAGGTGTTTCTCCTTTAACTTGTTCTCTTGCTAGCATCATGAACTCGTTATAATTCGAAAGTGTATCATCATTAGCTTTCCATTCATAACCTGGATTAAAGCGAATGTAAACACCATATCTATTACCAGCAGCTACAGAATCATTTACGTCAATAATTAACTCTTTAATCTTTACATCATAAGTAGAATCATTTACAGTTAATAATATTGTATCGGTTCTAAAAACTTGATCACTCACGATAGCATCTGTTGTCCCGGTATGTTTAATCGACATATGCTTAAACTCTCCATCATCATACTCACTATTTCCGTTAATATCAAAATAAGAAGTTAAAGGTTCACTTTTTAAAAAGTCTATTAAAACCGTATCAACAACAGATATGTTAGAGTTTCGAACATAGAGGTAAGGGATTAGAATCGAATCCACTACTGTATTTCCCCATTCATCTAACCAACCACTTGGTGTTCTAGAAGGATTAATTACATCGGCTAAACCATGTATGCTAGCAAATATAGGTTGGTCAGAAAGTTGATCAAAATCCCAAATTATTGTTGAATCTGGAAAAATAGAAACTGGAAATAAAATTCCATTTGGAATTTCACCAATCTCAACTAAATTAGAGCTTAGATTAAACCACATATCACCATACGATCTGATTTGCAATTGTCCTGAAGGCTGAATCAAATCAACTTCTAAGTCTTCCCTAATTGTTAAGTTATTAAACTCTAAATTCAAAGGAACTTGTCCAAACGTTACTCCTGTAAAAAGAACCAAAACTAAATAAAGTCCAAAGTTTTTCATAAAATAGATTGATGTATAATACAATGTAATAATTTAAAAATCAGTCACTAAGGATAAATAAAGCTGTCGACCTTGATTCACGCCATCTTCAACTCCCCAAGCCCAATCAACACGAATGAAATAGCCCATTAATGAGCTTCTAAGTCCAATACCATAACCTCCAACTATAGGTTCTTTATTAGTTCTTAATGTAATTTCTCCAGTTCGAGCTTCTCCTCCAATTATTAATTCTTTTTTATTTAGTGAGTTTTGCTCCGAAAATGGATTACTTCCTGACCAAGCTGTTCCAAGGTCTCCGAAAAAATTCAACTGAAAATGATTTATGAAGTCAGATGAAAATGGTCTTGAAAATAAATAAGAGACAATTGGCCATCTAATCTCAGAACTTAGCAACATAAAAGAAGTTCCGTTTCTTATATTTTGAGTAAAACCTCTCATATTAGTTGCTAAAGTTTGAAAAGCATAATCTGATTGATCTGGAAGTTCACCTGGGTCTAATTCTTGGTTAAACTGAGGAGTCGCCCATGAGTCCACACCTCCCATGTAATACATTAATCTTTGACTCCCTAAAGACGATCCTCCTGAAAACCGATTTGCCAAGATTAAAGAACGATGTAACTTAAGGTAATATCTAAAATCAGCTCCGTATGTTAACATTTGATTGTTCCATTTAGGAGCTTCTTGATAAACCTCAGAGAATAGTTTAAACCTTAAACCCGTAAATAAATTCTTTCCAAGGTATCTTGTATTATCGAATGTATAGTCAACTCTTATGCTTGGCCAAAACTCTTGTTTTATTGGAGTTAACATTAACTCTTTACTTGCACTTAATGGAATAAATTGATCATATCGTAACGAAAATGTTGTAGAAAATCTGTCAACAATAGATAAAGGGTAAGTCAGCCTATAAATTCCCTCATAGGTTATATTTTTAAGATAATTAGTAGATTCACTTACGTCTGTATTCGTCCCTCGATATAACAAATACTGCTTATCCAATCGCTTTTTCCGATCACTATAACTTAAGAACAACTCATTACTCAATAAATCAGCCATTCGGATTCCTCCAGTAATTAAATGATCTTCCAGTAAATCAATAACAGAATACTTCATAAAACCGTTCATACCTGGCATTGGATAAGTTGTTCCCCCTGAGTATCTTTGGTATTGAGGGTTTAAAAAACGATTATCCAAATCTAACGAAACCTCTGCTGTTTTAAATGACAGCTCATAATTTCTCATTTTTGCCTTTCTGGCTATGGAGTCTGATGTTAAAAATCCAAACTTAGAGAGCAATTGAAAAGATGAACTATAATTTGGTTTGTCTACCTGAATCACCGAATCTTTTAGACGCCCTTTTATTTCATCTTGGAACAAATAAAAATCCGTGTAAACAAAGTCTGGATTTTTATTTATTCTATTGCGAATACTATCTATAGTAAATACTTTTAAACTTTCATCTCCTTTTTGAACTTCAACTTTTTCGGCACCCAAAGTTTTCTTAAACTGAGTTGGAACTAAGTTGTATTGTAACTCCCCAAATGGATTAATATTAAGTTGATTCCGATCTCCATCCTTAAATATTCGAGCAATTTTACTTCCATTCGATGAATGCCATAATATATTTGAATTTACATTGGAGGTCGCCTTTAATCTTGAGAAATAACGATAATGAATCACCGTATCAACAAATGCTACCCCACTATCCAAAATAGCTTCCCATTCATTGTAAATACCATTCGCATCACTTAAATACCTGATTTTATTTTCACTTAACTCTAATGGCATTTTCTCATTAGCCAAAGGTGTTTTGGTTATCCTACGAAGAATCTGCGGGGAGTAATAAAAGTTTTTCTTATTGCTATAGGAATACATAAATAAATCACTAGTATGTGCATAAACTACATTCCTATCTCCACCTACCTCCATTGAATTATCAACTCGATTACTCGAAAACACAATATCTTTTGAGTTATTAATAAATATTGGATATCGATCATCGAAATAATCATTAGTTATTTGCTCTTGCGAACGACTGCTTACATCTAAAACATAAATGTCGGTTTTACCTTTAACAACAGCAGACAAAGCAATTTTGAGTCCATTACTTGAATAGTTTGCGTCCAATATTTTTTCGAATTGAAAAAGTTTCGTTTTAACTTTCTCTTTGGTCACTATGTTGTAAGTCATCCAATACAAATCGCCTCTATACTCGTAAAAAACACTTAAAACATCGCCAACCGGATGCCAACATATTACTGGAAAAGAATGATCGGGAACGACATCTAATTTTTGACCAAGTGTTAAGATTACCTTTTGATTTTTTTTATTCCCAATTTCAGTAACAATAACTTTTTGCTGACTTAATTTATTAGTTGTGAAAGCAAGGTGGCTTTCTTTTGAGTTAAGACAAAGTCTATCATATCGTTTTAATTTTTTTATTTGAACAGGAACACTTTTGTTGTTTTGAATGATTTCTTTTCCTTTATTATCTGATATAAATCTTGATTTAAAATAGTTCTCCCAATCTGTCACCAAGTTATCAGTACTTTTTCCAAGTATAAAAAGTAAACCATCCGAGGTATTTCTACTTACTTTCGACATATACAAAACATCAGATACTGCTTGCTCTCCATACACATCTGCAATATAATACCAAATTGAGTGTCCAGCATAAATAGCCTCTTCACCAGCAAGCCAACTAAATTTCTTAAACTTATTCAACTTCATATAAGACTTTACTTTATTTTCAGTCTCTGTACTCCACTTTTCACTTAAGTAGGATATTAATCCATCTTTAAACCAAGACGGGAAATTTATAATTGCTCCATTCTTTATCTCATCAGATAACTCATCTCCGTAAATAATCTCATTTACTAAAACTTTGGCAACCCCACTTCTTATTTGTTTGTCAAAATTCTTATGATTTCCATCAAAATAAACAAACACCTTATTTCCTGATATCCGTGCAAATCCCCCAGTATTTGAATTTTCATTTGGATAATTTCCGATATTACTTTCTCTAGATTGATTCTGTGTATTATAAATTACAAATTGAATTTTTCGTTTTAATTTGTACTCAAATTGAGTTTCTAGTGAAGAAAGTTGAAGGTGAGCTGATCGAGCCAGATAATCTGCTATATTCTTTCCTTCTTCATAAAAATAAATATTGAATTGCTCATATTTATAATGACTCCAAAGGTAATCGTTAAACTGAACGCGGTTTTTTCCGAAATCAACCTGAGACCCATTATAAAACTGCCCCTTCGATAAATTCCCTAAAAGAATAAGTATGATAATTATATACCCTTTTGACCTCTGCATAACAAAGTCTAAAGTAACAAATATGTTTTACAAATATTGTTACCAATTCGTGTAATTAAGAATTAACTTTAGAGCATGATTACTATTAAAAAATTTACATTTAATCCTTTTCAAGAAAACACCTACCTTCTTTTCGATGAAACAAATGAATGTGTTGTAATTGATCCAGGATGTTATGGTCCTGAAGAAAAGGCTCACCTTGTTGATTTTATAAAAGAAAATGGTTTAAAACCTGTTAAACTTCTTAATACACATTGCCACATCGATCACATCCAAGGAAATTATATTATTTCCAAAGAATTCAATTTGAAGCTAGAAGCTAATAAATTGGAAACACCTGTATTGAAACAAAGCCCTACATGGGGATTACAATATGGAATAAAAGGGGATTTATCTCCCGAAATAGAAGTATTTTTAGATGAAGGTGATCAAGTGAAATTTGGGAATTCTATTTTGGATGTTATTTTCGTACCAGGCCACTCACCGGGGCACATCGCGTTTATTTCTCATGAAAATAAATTCATAATTAACGGAGATGTTCTTTTTAAAGGAAGTTTTGGACGATACGACTTACCTGGAGGAAATATATATACACTATCAAAAAGTATTCAAGAAAAACTGTTCTCATTACCCGATGAATATTTAGTATACGCTGGACATATGGGAGAAACAACTATAGGTGAAGAAAAAAGCTCCAACCCTATTTTACAATACCCAAAAGAAGCTCCAACTAATTCTTAATTTTAAAATTAAACATCATGAACAAATCAAAATCATCCGAATTATATAAAACATCTTCTAAGTATTTCCCAGGTGGTGTTAACTCTCCAGTAAGGGCATTTAAAAGTGTTGATGGAACTCCTGTTTTTATTACAAAAGGAAATGGGGCTTTTGTTACTGATGCTGATGGAAATGAATATATAGATTTTTGTGCTTCTTGGGGCCCGCTTATACTTGGGCACAATAATAAAAAAATTAAAGATGCTGTTATTGCAGCTGCAGAGCACGGCTTAACTTTTGGAGCCCCAACAATTCAAGAAAACGAATTGGCCGAGTTACTAATTAATAATAACCGTTTTGTTGAAAAAATAAGGTTTGTTAGTTCTGGAACCGAAGCTGTAATGAGCGCTATTCGACTGGCAAGAGGTTATACAGGAAGGAATAAAATAATAAAATTTGAAGGATGCTACCACGGCCATGCTGATCACCTGCTAGTAAAAGCAGGAAGTGGTTTAGTTACTTTCGGTTCTTCCTCTTCTGCCGGTGTTCCTGAATCATTTGTAAACGAAACACTTGTAGTAACCATTAATAACAAAGAAGCTGTTTTAAAAGCTTTTGAAGACTACAAGGATGAGGTTGCATGTATTATTATTGAACCTATTCCAGCAAATAATGGTTTATTACTACAGGACAAAGAATACCTTCAGTTTTTAAAAGACACAGCCAAAGCTAATGGAGCCCTACTTATTTTTGATGAAGTAATTTCTGGGTTTAGAGTTGGATTTGAAGGTGCTGCAGGATTATACAACATTCAGCCTGACATCGTAACTTACGGTAAAATAGTTGGCGGAGGAATGCCTGTTGGTTGCTACGGAGCGTCAGCTGAAATAATGAGCTGTATAGCTCCTGATGGAGATGTTTACCAAGCAGGTACACTAAGTGGAAATCCAGTTGCTATGGGCGCCGGAAAAGCTACCTTAGATGTTTTAATTCAAGATGGATTTTATGAAGATCAAGAAAAAAGAACGTTAGATTTTGTTCAGATTTTAAAAGATCACATTTCAGATAAAGGTTACAAGCTTAAAATCCCAACAGTAGGGTCTATATTTTGGATTACTTACGGGGAAAAAGGTAAAATTCAAAACCCCGATCAAATTGATTCGGAAGTTGGAAAATACTTTAATGCTATTTTCAGCAGACTTCTGAATAAAGGAGTTTACTTGGGTCCTTCGGGTTATGAAGTTGGATTTATTAGCGCTGCACACACTCCAGAAATTTTAAAGAAGGCTGCTTCAATCTTAATAGAAGTTTTAGACGAAGTAAATGAAGACATTGGCTTAAAGTAATTAAATTAATTTCGTGAAAAAATGGCCAACAGATGTGTTGGCCATTTTTTTTACACCTAAAACTAAAGTTTACTCAATAAACCTTTAATTGATATAATTATTAGCAAACGGAAAACTTTAAAATGTAATACACCCGTAATTATCCGAAGTTAGAAAGCAGGAAATTAAGGGTTATTAATTTGAAACGAAAATTCAGTATCGGAAAAATAACTGAGATCTAAATTATTGCATATTACAAGCTTCCGCGGGATTTTATTTCCCAAAAAATGAATAACAATTAAAAATGCTTTATTCTCAATTACAAGTCGCTTTAAAAAACACAAAATCATATTAATCAATTGCCTAAATAAAAAAAGCCTCCTATCGAACGATAAGAGGCTTTTTAGTGTTCTAATGAATTCTATTTCATTACAATTACTTTTTGCATATACTTTATTTTATCACTTGACACCTGAATTGTATATACTCCAGATTCATAACCTTTAAGACTCTGTATTACGAAACCTCCATTCATTTGGGATCTTGAGTAAACTAGTGCTCCAACGTTGTCAAACAACTCAATTTTATATTCTGTAGTTGTTCCAATTGGCAAATTAAATGCGATTTGATTGTTCGATGGATTTGGAAAAACTTTTAAATCCTTAACTAAATAACCACCTCTTTCTTCAATACTATTTACATTAACTTCTTCGGCTTCTTCACCTGCAAAAATTACTGTATCTCCCTCAGCGGTAACTCCACCTTCAGTGCTTAAAAGTACACCAACATTGGAGGCATTTGCTATTGCATTGACTCCTATCCTAACTAATACACCATTTCCTACTAACGAATTATGATCGATTCTAGATTCAGCAATGTAAATTGTCCTTTTTCCTGCATTTTCGTGTTCAAATGTAATTAATTCATCGTTAAAGTCATTCGTAGAATCTTTTAACCAAGCATCAGAATAGTCATATGTAATTGAATCGTAATCAAATACGTTTGGATCTAAATCAATCTCAAATCCTAAACCATACATCGAAACATCTATTGAATCGGGAACAGAAACCGTTAAAACGGCTTTTTCTCCAACGAAAATATCATCGACATCCCAATCAATAGATAATTGATTGGCTGCTTTAGCTCTTGCATTCGGGTGGCGAGAGTATGAAAAATGTTGTTCAATAATATCAATATCTGAAGTATCAATTATCCCATCACCATTCGCATCACCATTTTTGTTGTTTACATCACCCCAAAGATTAGATGTCCAATTTTGTGATTCATAACCTTTCCATATTATTGCATCAACCTTCTCTCTTGACGGGCCTGTTTCTCCATAGTGTAGTCCAATTGGTAATACATCATAATGATTCACTTCTAAATCTAGATTCGCATCTCCAGGCCAAACACAACTAACAAGGCATTTATTTTCTAAAGCATTACCTACTCTTATTTTGTTATAAAATGTTTTTACGCAACCTGAATCGTTACTTACTGTTAAACGCACTTTATAAAGCCCTGTATCGGCATAATAATGAGACGGTTGTTTTTGAATGGATAGAGCTGAATCTCCAAAACCCCAATCATATTCTAGATTATCCCCCAAAGATTTATTGTCAAAATGTGCTGTTGAGGTTAAAGCGTTTGCATAGTAATCAAACTTTGCAAAACATGCTGCCGATATATCCCCTACAGATATAACTTCACACTTTGTTTCCTGTCCTCCACTATGGTTTCTCGCTGTTAAACACACCTCATAATATCCATCTTCTTCATACTCGTAAATGGGGTCTCGAGTAACTCCTGCTGAATCGCCATCTCCGAAATCCCAATACCAATCACTTGGATTCCCTACAGAACCATCTTTAAAATGCACCTTACCGTCAATTGTATCTAAAAAGTAAGTGAAGTCTGCGTGTACGTATTCTTCCACTTCATTAATATCTCCAAGTACCGAAATATGATCGCAGTATGTATTAAAGCAGCCGGCTAAAGAATCATAAACTGTTAAACAAACTTCATACACTCCATCTTTTTCGTAAGTATGCGAAGGGAATGAATCGTTGGAGTTATATCCGTCATCATAATCCCAAATCCAACCACCTATCTCACCACCCTTTATTTCCGAATCAAAATAAACCGTTCGGGAATCCACATAGTATTCAAAGTGCGCATAACAATAACTTGTGGAATCATCAATTATTGGTACTTGTGCACAATGCTTATCCTGACAACCTGAAACGGAATCAAACATCGTTAAACATGCGCCGTTCAATCCTGTAGAGGTGAAGTTAATTGTTGGACTTTCTTCATAACTTGACGATCCATCACTAAACTTCCAAAAAGATTGCGTAAACGTTCCTTTGGATACGTTTTTAAATACTACTTCAGAACCGCTAGTTGGAAAAAATTCAAAATTTGCATGACACTCTACTGAGTCTTCGCCTACGGTAATAATCACTATTTCTTCCGTGTGAGAAGCTTGGCATTTTGAACTACTGTCCCAAATCATTATCGTTACGGGGTATACACCATTATTTGGATAATTTCCTATTGGGGAAGTATTATTCCCGAATATACCATTCCCTAAATCCCAACGAATATTCGTATAATCTCCTGTAGATGCATTGTTAAACTGTATCTCTCCATTGGATAATGGAATGTAATCGAAGTCAGCAGAACAGAAAACCTCACTCGTATCTTTTATAATGGAAACTTGCTTACAAACTGAAGCTTGACAACCTGAAACACTATCCCAAGTAGATAAACATACTTCATAGAGTCCTGTTTCCTCGTATGTATATGACGCTGTTAACCCATCATCATACGAATCTCTTTCGAAAGTCCAATGGCTGTGCGAATTACTCCCTAAGGAGGTATTAGTCACAGTTACCTCTTCATCGATTACAATAAATTCAAAATCTGCTAAACAGTTAACATCCAGTGAATCCAATTTTATGTTTACCTCTTCACAAGTGGAAGATTGACATCCTGATACTGAATTGTGTATGTTTAAACATATGTTGTAGTAACCAGAGGTAGTAAATTCATGCGTTGGACTGTCTTGAAAGGATTGAATGCCGTCACCAAAATCCCAATGCGAATGTGTATTTCCGATAGACTTGTTTACCGTATGTACAATATTTACCGAATCTATGAAACCATCCATTCGAGCCTCACAAAGCACAGAGGATGTATCCAAATTAACTAATACGGGTTTGCAGTATTGATCTTGACAACCTGAAAATGAATCGTAAACAGACATACATACGTTATAATTTCCTGAGTTTTGGTACGTATGACTAAATTGCTTTTTGTATTTTGAAAAACCATCTCCTAAAGAAAAATAAACAGCACTGTTAATACCTAATGCTTTTGAATTAAAAGACACATCTCCTGTATTTTGGATGAAATAATTAAAATCTGCTCGGCAGTCTAAACTGTCTATAACTTCTACTGCAACCGTTTTACAAATCGAACTGTTACAACCTGTCACTTCATCGAAAATACTTAAACAAACTTCAAAATATCCAGAGTCTGGAAATTCATGCACGACAGTATCCTCAATACTACTTGTATGTTCACCTCCGTTAAAATCCCATGTAACATCGGAGTGATTGCCTAAAGATTCGTTTATAAAACGAAATTTTTTAGGACCTATTTTTTTAACCTGAAATTTTGCTTGACAATAACCGCTACTCTCAACATCCCCTACCGTTACAAAATCACAAAACTCGGAAACATAAGATGTAGCGTTATTAATTACACGAATACATACCTCGTAAAATCCCGCTTTTTCGTATTCATGAATAGGAAAATCATTATTAGAGAAATTCCCATCCCCAAAGTCATATCGAACAGATGAATAATTTCCCTCAGATAAATTAATGAAATCAACTTCGTTACCTTCTCCAGCAATATTGTCAAAAGAAGCAACACAATTTCTTTCATTGAACAACTGTGTTACCTCTGTTAAATTTAAAGCTTTTGAGAAAATTTTTAATTCATCAATAGAACCATCGTAGTAGGCTTCATCAGCTTCTCCTTTTTTACCTAAAATTAATTTGCCATTAGATTGGCTAATCTTATTTCCATTACTTTTTTCAGCTTTTAATACATTATTTACAAATAGTTTATAGTGACCATCATTATACGTTGCAACTATATGGTTCCATTGATCATCATCAATGGTTTCATCAGATTTTACATTTTCACCATGTGTACCAGTGTAAGGTTTTCCATTTTCTGTTATAACACCATAATCCCACTGATTGTAATCACTATCCCCTTTAACTAAAACACATCCAAATCCATCATTATTTAATGTTTTAACCCACAACGAAATTGAAAAATTTGAAGTTTCATTAAAATTATATTTAGAATTGTTTCCCAAATCAACATAAGTCTCGGAATCGGAATCATTTTTAATTTTTATTGCCGATTTCGGTTCCCCGTTTATACCAGTAACGTATTCTTCGTTGCCATAGGGAATACCATTAATTATAATGTTATGAGTAGTTTCAACATTACAATTCCCATCAAAAGAGTAATGCGCAAGTAAATGATCCCCCAGTTGTCCCAACAAAGATGTAGAACTTAAAATAAGCAAGTAGATAATTTTTTTCATTGAAATAAATTTGACACTAAATTATTCTAAATATTTAAACATGACACTGAATTCAGTTTTTTTTTATTTCAAAATTTTATGACTTTCCATTTTAAAATGGAAAGATATGTTTGAACATTTATAAAAAAAAAGCCCCTTATCAAATGATAAGGGGCTTTTAAAAGTTTTGTTTAATGCTACTTCATTAAAATTACTTTTTGCATATACTTTACGTTATCACTTGAAACCTGAATTGTATAAACTCCAGAGTCGTAATCTTTAAGGTTTTGTGTTACTAAACCTCCATTCATTTGTGAACTTCTGTAAACTAATGCTCCAACGTTATCAAACAACTCAATTTTATATTCTGTGTTTGTTCCTATTGGTAAATTGAATATGATTTGATTGGTTGTTGGATTTGGAAAAACTTTTAAATCCTTAATTAAATAGCCACCTCTTTCTTCAATACTGTTTACATTAACTTCTTCCGCTTCACCTGCAAAACTTACCGTATCTCCCTCCTCGGTAACTCCACCCTCAGTTGTTAAAATTGCTCCAGTATTTGAAGAATTCGCTTTCGCAGTTACATAAATCTTAACTAGTTCACCATTTCCATTTAACTCATTATGATCATTTCTAGATTCAGCAATATAGATTTGACCTAGGTCTTCGTTTTCCAATCCAAATGTAATTAAGTCTTCTCCCTCGGTACCTAACCAAGAACTTTCGAAATCATATCTAATCGTTCCGTAATCAAATACTACGGGGTCTAAATCAATTTCAAATCCTAAACCATACATTGTTACATTAATCGAATCTGGAACAGATACCGTTAAAACCGCTGTTTCTCCAATATCAATGTCATCCACATCCCAATCGATAGATAATTGATTGGCTGCTTGAGCTCTTGGTTGCAAAGGATGGGAATAAGCAAAATTAGTTTCGATAATTTCAATGTCTGAGAAATTAATTACCCCATCACCATTTGCATCACCATGTTTATTGTTTACATTACCCCAAAGATTTGATGACCAATCTTGTGATTCATAACCTCTCCAACCATTTGATGACTCTTTTCTATTTGGACCTGTTTCCCCAAAATGCAATCCCATTGGTAAAATATCGTAATGATTTGCCTCTAAATCCAAGTTTGCATCTCCAGGCCATACACATCCAATAAGACATTTGTTTTCTAATGCATTACCTACTCTTATTTCATTACAGAATGTCCTTACACAACCTGAGTCGTTACTCACTGTTAAACATACTGGATAGAAACCTGTATCTGCATAAGAGTGCACTGGTTGATATTGGAAGGATGTAATTGAATCCCCAAAATCCCAATTATATTCCGTAATTCTGCCTAGTGTGTTATTGTCAAAATGAGCTGTGGCTGTTATAGCATTTGCATAAAAATCAAACTTAGCATAACAAGCATCTGAAACGTCTCCTACTGTTATTACTTCACACTTGGACTCTTGTCCGGTATTAGAATTTTTAGCCGTTAAACAAACTTCATAAAATCCATCCTCAGTATACTTATATGATGGATTTTGAGAAACACCTGCCGAATCGCCATCTCCAAAATCCCAATACCAACTATTGGGATTCCCAACAGACTCGTCCTTAAAGTAAACGTTACCATCATCTAAATCTAAAAAGTAAGAGAAGTCTGCCTTAACATAATCATCCAATTGAGTAACGTCTCCAAGTACCGAAATCTCATCGCAGTAAGTATTAAAACAGCCAGTTAAAGAATCGAATACCGTTAAACAAACATCATAAACCCCATCTTCCTCATAAGTATGCGACGGAAAAGAATCATTTGAATTGAACCCATCATCATAATCCCAAATCCAGCCTGTAATATTACCCTTTATTTCTGGGTGAAAATTAACCGTTCTAGAGTCCATATAAAATTCATAATGTGCATCACAATAACTTGTAGTGTCATTAATAATTGGCACTTCTAGACAATGTTTATCCTGGCATCCTAAAATAGAGTCAAATACGGTTAAACAGGCGCTATATAAACCTCCAGCTTCAAAGTTAACAGTTGGGTTTTCATCATAACTTGAAACCCCTGTACTAAACTTCCAGAAAGACTTCGTAAACGTTCCTTCTGATAAGTTATTAAATACTACTTCTGAACTATTGGTTGGAAAAAATTCAAAATTAGCATGACAATCAATAACTGCTGTATCTTTTAATAAAACTACATTATCACATACTAAATCATGACAACCTGTTTGATTGTCGTAAATACCAACACAAACAGTAAAAAAACCTCCGTGAGGGAAAACATGCTCAACTTCACTCTGACCTTCGGAAAAAGTCCCATCCCCAAAATCCCAATTTATATTTGTATAAGCTCCTTTTGAAACACTCTTAAACTTAACAAGAGAATCATTTATTGGGAAAAATTCGAATTTCGCATGACATTCTACTGAATCTGCATCAATAGCAATCGCTATTTCTTTTTTATAAGACGATTGACATTTCGAAATGCTATCCCAAATCATTACCGTTACAGGATATATACCGTTACTTGAATAAATCCCTTTTGGAGAAGTACTATCCGAGAAAATACCATTCCCTAAATCCCAATGAACATTTGTATAATCCCCTATCGAAGCATCCTTAAATTGTATCTCATTGTTGGATAACGATATATAATCGAAGTTAGCCAAACAAAAAACAGTATTCGTATCTTTTACAATAGAAACTTGTTTACTAACTGTTGCTTGACAACCCGAAATACTGTCCCAAATGGATAAGAATACTTCATAAACTCCTGTTTCCTCATATATATACGAAACGGGGGACCCATCATCGTAAGATCCATCTCCAAATGACCAGTGCACGTGGGAGTTGTCTCCTAAAGAATTGTTATTAAAAGTTACCTCTTTATCTATTACAATAAATTCAAAATCCGCTAAACAGTTAGCAGCCAGTGAATCCAATTCTATATTTACTTCTTCACAAGTGGAAGATTGACATCCTGATACTGAATCGTGTATATTTAAACAGATATTGTAGTAACCAGACGAAAGAAACTCATGCGTTGGACTGTTTTTAAAGGATTGGCTACCATCTCCAAAATCCCAATGTGCATGAGTATAATCTCCGATAGATTGGTTTATCGCATGTGCAATATTTTCAGAATCTACAAAACCATCCATCTTTGCCTCACAAAACCGAGAAGATGTATCAAAATTAACGACAACTTGCTCGCAATATTGATCTTGGCAACCAGAAAGCGCATCATAAACAGACATACATACTTCGTAATGACCAGAGTTTTGATAGCTATAACTAAATGTTGAGGTGTCTTTTGAAATCCCGTCTCCAAGAGAGAAATAAACAGAACTGTAAGAACCAGATGCTTTTGAATTAAAGAAAACCTCTCCTGTATTTTGAATGAAAAAATCAAAATCCGCACGACAATTCACACTATTTGTATCAACGACTTCAATTGTTTTACAAATCGAATTAAAACAATTTGAAAAAGAATCGTAAACACTTAAACAAACTTCAAAATATCCCGAGTTCGAAAATTCGAATTCAGTACTATCCGATCTAACTATATTTTCTCCTCCGTTAAATTCCCATTTCACATGAGTGGCATCACCTTTAGATGTATTGTAAAAAGCAAACTTTTTAGCTCCTATTGAATTAAATTCAAAGTCTGCTTTACAAAAAGCTTCGCTTGTGTCTTTCAAAACTGTTATTGAATAACAAGAGTCGGAAACACATCCTGTAAGACTATCAAAAATATTTATACATACTGAATATACTCCTGATTGATTATACGATTTAACCGGGTTATCAAGATTAGATGAAGTTCCATCCCCAAAATCATAATGAACATCTGTGTAAAGACCTTGAGAATTATTGGTAAAAGAAACATAAGTACTATCGGATTCATAACCAAAAGCGGCAAAACAATTGCCTTCGGAACTAAACGTAACAGTTAAACTATCACTAACCTCACATCCAAATGAATTCGTTACAGTAACATAATAAACGCCACCTGATTCAACAGTAATTACCTGAGTTGTTTCTTCATTAGACCAAACATAAGTAGTCCAACCCTCTCCTGCATCCAATGAAAAAGAATCTAAATTAAAAACAGTTGTATCATTGCCTAAATCGAAATCTTGTACTGAAACTAAGATATTAACATTTTCAGAGGCTTGACAACCATTAAAATCCATAACAGTGGCAGTATAAGTTCCAGCTTCGCTGACGTTAATTACTTGGTTTGTGGATCCTGTGCTCCAAGAATAACTCTCCCATTCTTCTCCTGCATTCAACAAAGCGCTATCTCCTAAACAAATTGTTCTATCTGGACCTAAATCAAAATTTGGAAGAGTATAAAACGACAAAGTAATTGAATCTTGGTTTTCACAACCATTAAAGTCCGTAACAGTTGCAGTATAAGTTCCAGCTTCGCTAACGTTAATTACTTGGTTTGTGGATTCTGTACTCCAAGAATAACTATCCCATTCTTCTCCTGCATTCAACAAAGTGCTATCTCCTAAACAAATTATTCTATCTGGACCTAAATCAAAATTTGGAAGAGTATAAAACGACAAAGTAATTGA
>Ga0209603_1002655_pt1 | contig 16170 bp, 26 predicted proteins | sample COGITO_mtgs_1206_FD_184812 | JGI IMG/M metagenome (GOLD analysis project Ga0209603, IMG submission 184812) | Pelagic marine microbial communities from North Sea - COGITO_mtgs_120607 (SPAdes) (version 2) | ecosystem: Environmental > Aquatic > Marine > Epipelagic ... | reverse complement strand
TATAACAAGATCTCCAAGTATTTCGTCTAAAGCAGTGTCTAAATTCATGTCATTGCGATCGTAGTAGTATTGAAACACATATTCCATAATATCTTCTTTCTCACTCTGTGACATCATTAGATAACCATCTAAAACTAGTTGACCTAAGTGATTTCTTCTCATCATCGATCGGCTTTTTTAGTATACCCTAAAGGTTCGCGAGTCATGTTAAAAGTCTTTTGACCAAATGTGTTGCGCAACCAATCTCTGTCATCGTCTTCATCTAATAGTAAATTGGTATTGAGACAACCTAACAGATATGCCCATATCATTTGTTGGCGATGGTCTACCAATTCTTTTTCTATTAAATTGGTATTTCTACTAGCTTTACCAAATTTATGTTTAGGTGGTTCTCTACGCCAATGAAATATTAAGACATCATCATATAGGTGACCAACATCTAACCACTCATTAAGTATAGGATCAGATTGAATCCATACTGCAAGACCATCTTTTCTTTTATTACAAATACGTGTGACGTCATCGATGTGTAGTGAGTAGGTTTCTTGGTACCCATAACGATCTGCAATGCGAGTGCAAAATGCTAATAGGGTTAATAAACCTTCATCTTCTAATTGCTCTGCAAATATGGGTACCTTTACTATCATGGGTTATTTATCAAAGTTTTCTGGTAACGGTGTCGGTGGTGGTGTTGGCATTGGAGTTGGGATTGGTGGTGGTGTTTCAGTTCCATTAAAGTAATCCGATAACGATTTAGTTTTGTGTTTTTTTGTCTTCATCTTTTTATTCTATTTTATTTTAAAATTATATGGGGTTCCTATGGTTTGTTTAATTATATGGCAATTCTACATCGTTTGCAGTTGGTGCGGGTGCTTGTGTTAGTGTATGATCATCTGTCCATTGAAATCTCATTTCAGAACCTTTACGTAATTTACCATATTTACTTTTCTGTACTGTTAAATTAAAGTTACCTAATATTTCTTCTAAAGGTCCATTATCATATTGTAATCTAGCTACTAAAGCATAGTTAACATGGTGTGTAGCTTCAAATGCACCTGCTACATCATGTAAGTCTGGTGTAGTACCTTTACTAACTAAGGCTTGACTAGCTTCTCTATTTAACTGAATAGAAGTCCAAATGTATTTATCCATTCTCATCGCTAAGCCTTTTAGTTCTGCAAATACTTTGCCTAGTCTTTCCCACTCTGCTTTAGTATTTGAACTAGTTTCTATTAGTTTAGCATAATCAATCACTATACCATTGATAATAACCTTTTCTTCTTTCTCAAAGTCTTCTATTTTCTTTTTTAGTTGATCTACTGTAATGTTAGTCCATTCTACTACCCAAATATTACCCCAACCTTTTTGATCTGCTAACAGATTGTACTGCTTACCAACAGATTCGAATGAGTCTTTTGTAGCTGTATGATAGGCTTCTTCTGATAAACCTAAAGCTTGTTGATGTATTCGTCTAACACAATCTTGATAAGGCTCTTCTTGTGCTAAGAAAAGTATGTTCTCACCTACTTTAACTAATTCAAATGCTAACCAAGTTTTTAAAATAGTTTTACCACCATTAGTAGTAGTAATAATAGCATAAAGTACTTTAGATTTAATAGGAACATTATTGTCTCTAAACCAATCTATCATTAACTCGACTTCTCTTTGTTCTATTTGTTCTAGTGTTTTATAATCTCTAACTGAAACTGGTGGACTAAACCTTTCTTCTGTTTCTGTTTGTAATTGTTGGATTCTAGCATAGAGTTCTTGTTGTTCTTTATATGCATCTTCATCTAGTTGTGCAAGTATCTGTACACACTTACGACTAGCTCTCATTCTAGCTGCTTGCATTTGTAAAGCTTGTGTAGCTGTATCTATCTTCTGTGCTTCACTAATCCTTTTGATACACTGTAAGAATTCTGGTTTTTCATTGGGTTTAAGTTCATCTGCTATAGATCTAGCTACTGATTCTAAACTAGGTGGTATACCTTGTGTTAATTGTTTTGCCATTTCTACTAGACATCTTTGTTGATATCCATCTAAACACTCTGTTGGTATTTCTTTGATCAAATCCAAGTTATTGAAACTTGCTTTGAGTAGTTGATTGATTTCTAATTTCATTTAGTTATTTATTTTTTTAGGTTCTTCCAGACTATAGTATCTGGCGGTGCAGTTAAGGTTTCATTTTTACTTATAGGGGGTGGAGTGGTAGCTCCATCCCCTATAATATTATTAATATTATTTACCCTACCTTGGGGAGGTACAGCTTGGACCCTCCGGGGGTACAGGTTTTTTACCCAGGGGGTACAGGCCTTGTCTAACTTATAGATCGCACTTGTCTGATCTCTTTGACTATGTGCCTTGATCATTTTAATATATTTATGCTTTAGTAATAACTTAGTAGCCTTTCTAAAGTCGTCTTGTTTGATGCGCCAATCTTTACTCAATTCACCTTGTTTAAAATGGACTATGCCTTCATGATAACACCAATGGACTATATAACTAAGAGTAATAAAGAGTACTCGATGTTCATGTGGTGACATCTTTTCTTCAAACAATGGTATATCTAATAGTATATGGTGTATACTGTAATTTCCTTTCATAGTTATTATTTATTATTTAACCAATTCCAACCTTTAGTAATTGGCTCTGTTATATCTCGATGACCCATTCCTGTTTCAACAGTTTGACCCCATTCTATTTGACTCATACTAATACCTTGTTGTAAATCACATTCTAATTTTCTGAGATTTATACCCAAGTTAACAAACCAAACCCAGCCACCAGTAGTCCAATAACTAGAGTAGATACCATGTTTTTTCTCAGTCCACTTACGTGCTATTCTCCATTTATCTAGATTAGATTTATCAGAAGCGATTGGTACAAATGGCTGTGGTGGTTTTGGTTTCTTTACAGTTTCACCATTTAGTTTTAACCATTCACCTAATTCAGATCTACTAATACGCTTGCGCACATCTATTAGATCTTGTTTAGTGGGTTCTTTCCAACCTATGGTTTTTTTATTATCATCTAAAATAGGATCCTTTCTAATACTCTCAGGCATACGACTAATTTGTGGTATCTTTTTAGTAGCAGGATCTATGTGACATCCATGTTTTGTTAGTACTCGTTCAATGGCTTCCCATAGAATTGGGAATAGGTCTTTAGGTATAGGTTCTTCCATTCTAACAATCACATGGACAGACTTTGTACCACTCCATGTCATAGTACTATAAGGTAAACCACTTGATTTAAACAGGTCTATTTGTGTGTCTCTGGGTATGATCTGTTTATTATGATCTTTGTCCATCTCGAACAACATAGAGTAAAGTCCAGCTTCTAATACATTTTGAGTATCTCTATTGTCTATAATAGGATTGATACTAAACTTAACACCATGATCTGATATTAAATCAGGAAATACTGGTTTTGGTTTTGTAGCACTCGCATCATTCCAACCACATGTACTAATATGGTCAACATCAAATAAGACTTCTAAAAATTGTTTTCTATTCACAAGATCCACATGTTTCACACTCACATACTGCAGTCTTCCAATTATCTATTTCATCAATAGTTTTTGCTTTATATAAATGCTTTTTAATTTGGCGTGCTTCTCCATTAGAAATATTAGGCCAAACAGCTTGCGCATATTCATTATCAATAGATTCATATATTCGATAATGGGAATTTCTATTTGCTGTAGGTGTTTTATTTACTTTTATTTCATCGATCTCTAATGTTTGTCTATTAAAGATAGCGTAACAAGTCCATGCAGTCTCTTCAGGTTCATGTTTTAACTCAAATACATGAGGTGATAGAGGTACTGTCTCTAGAAATGATTTTAATTTGGTTTCATTCTTAACTAAAAATGGATCGCCTTTATATAATTTAAATGCCATAATTATACTGTTTGTTTATTTTTCCAAAAAACTATTTCATTTTTTAAATAGTCTATAACTTCATGTTCTTTTAAGCTGTACTCAACCATAATGGGATAATATGCATTATGACTAGAAACCTTTACTGCTAGTTCTATAGACCAACCTTTAATACTTTTGTCATAGTCAATTATGACTCCGCCAATATGATCTGCTACTTCTACTAAATAATCTGCGTATTTAGTAAACCCTGTGTAATTAGTGTCCATAATTATACTATTGAGACTGCTTTGTAGTTATGTGTGTTACCCACTTTCTTAACTAGACCTTTGTCCATTAGTTTAGCAAGATTCTCTCTAATACATTTACGTGTAAAGCCAGTAGTGTTTGTCAACCATTGATTAGTAAACTCGTCATTGCGCTCATCAACTAATTGCATAATGATACGCTCATTACTACCTAAGTCTGTTTGTTTTAACCAAGTATTTGATTTGTACACTGGTCTGAATTGCTCATCGATTGCTGCTTGCATGTGAATTCTAGTAGTATCTAAGAATTCTGCGATTTCTTGTTTTGTCATAATTATTTATTTATTTTTAAGATTAATTAAAGGAGAGGCTGAGTGCCTCTCCTTGTTTTGTTTAGTAGTTGAGGATTGTGTATCCGTTACTTAAGATTTGTTTTGTTAGAGTGTGATATGTATTGTAACTTCCCCACCAACTTGTTACCTCTATTGTTTTTCCATGAATAACTTTGTAGTTGAAGTCGAAGTTTGTAAAATCGTACTCTTTTAAAATTTGCTTGATTGTCATAATATTTATTTTTTTAGGTTAATACATCTATTATACCACAGTAGTTTAAACTGTTTCATAATATTAGTTACTTATTATATATCAATGTCTTTTGAGAAAAAAGACAAATTACACATATATGTGATAAGTTTATTTACAACATTTTTTAGATTTCTTTCCAGATCCACATGGACACGGAGTATTTCTACCAACCTTTGTTGATGTTGCTGGCGCATATGATGGTGTGAATGCAGGTCCATATGACGTTCTTGTTCCAGGCGTTAGTTTATCTAACATGATAGTGTATCTGTTTCTTGAGCTATGTATTTTTACATGTCCACTAGCCTTAGACATCCCTATGACTTTTGCTAACCCAGTTGATGTAGATTCTGTAACTGTTTCCATATTACCAGCTCCAAGTATTCTACAGCACGTGTCACCATTCGGTGTATATTCTACAGCAACATAGTAGGCGTTTTGGCCCATTAGACTACTCATTTTATATGTCTGTGATGAGTTGATATACTCAGCGACAGTTTTCCCAGCAACATGCATATAGTCCATTTCTTCTTGACCCGACATAGTAGTTGCTATTTCCATTTGTTTAGCAATTAACATTGCATGTGCACCGAGATCTACTTTAGATAGCTCGTCCATTTTAGATTTTGGATAGATCCAGTGATATGTTTCTTGTGTTAGTAGGTTAGTTGCGTGGATGACAATTTCGTCAGACTTAATTTTGTCAGACATGTTGTGACCTTTTACATAAGCTACTTCTGTTGGCATTGTGTTTTGATTTTTCATTTTATGTTTTTTTTATTGATTATTATTTGTAGATGTTTACCTTCATTTCGAAGATGAGTATTTCGCTTGTTCCTGTCATACGTCCCATTAGAGATGCGAGAGGGTCCATGGGTTGATCTTTAGTCATGTCTTGATATGTATTGTATGTTAGAGATGTACAACTGTCACTGACCATATCGGGTGTGATTCCTACACATGGTTTATTACCTATGTACTTAAACCCTTGTGACTTATACAACTCGCGTACTTGTCTAAACTGTGCATTTGTATCGATGAACTGCATTTGTCCTGTTCCGTAGTGGTAGAAGAACCTTACTGTGTCATTACGTTTTTCTTTACAGTAGTCGAGTTCGTCTTGTAGTTTCTCGATGATTTCTTGTTTCGTTACCATATTTCCACTGTGGAAACTGATGATGTTTGATTTTGTTTTGAATGAATTTGTCATTTTGTTTTCTTTTTTATTGATTAATTAATTATTATATAGGGAATCTGATACTTTTTTTTGACATAAAAAAACTTTTATGCGTTTATTTTCGATTTATTTTTGTTCTTGTAAATTTACATTCATTGTTAGTATGTAAGCAGCCGCTCCAATTATTTTAGCAGGTTCACATGCAAGATTGTATTGATTAATTTGAAATTTATATCTTGCTTCTAATGTCTCTCCATCCATAAGGCCTTTAGTATAGGCTCCGAATTGGAGTTCAGCTTCATGCATCATATAAATGAAATGATTAATAAACAATTGTGATGTGCTATATCCAATCTTTGGCAAATGGTGTTTTGCAGCGCTAATATGATAATCTTTGATTAGCGATTGAATAGGTGTCTTGAATTCGTTGTTGTCTGATAATCCAGCCATGATGTTTTGTTTTTATTGATTAATTAATTATTATATAGGGAATCTGATACTTTTTTTTGACATAAAAAAACTTTTATGCGTTTATTTTCGATTTATTTTAAGTTAGGGTTATTTGCGCATTTTTCTCGATTGATACCTATTTGGTTGATCAAGTAGTCTGAGAACTTACGGATGTTGATTGTATTCCACACATCTTTTGAGATTTTACAGATACAGTCACTGAACCTATCGTCATATCCTTCGAGGACAATTGTCATATATTCGTCAGTCGATATCATCGTTGCATTGGTGCATGTAGGACGGCCGCTACGTTTTAGTACTTTCATCATATCATCTTTAGTAGAGATGATCATGGTTTCTGATTGCTTAGCAGGTTTGAATTGGTCTAATAGTGAATTTTTCATTTTGTTTTTACTTTTATTAATTATTATATAGGGAATCTACCACTTTTTTTTGACAATAAAAAATTATTGTGCGTTTATTTTCAAATTTATTTTATTCAAAGTCTTTTAGGTCTTCTAACTCACAGTCAAAGTAGTCTTCAGTTGTGTATCCGTTATGAAACTCATACATAGACACGAAGTATTCGTTCTTGGTTTCTTGTTCGACTACAAGTTTGATACCAGGTTTGTTAACTACGACAGTGTTGTCAAGTTGCTCTTGAACTTGGAAACCGTTCTTGGTTAGGATGTTGATTGCTTTTTTCATTTGTTTTGTTGATTAGTTAATTATTATATAGGGAATCTGACACTTTTTTTTGACATAAAAAAACTTTTATGCGTTTATTTTTTAAATTGTTCGTAACTTTTATGTTTAGTTTTTCTTGTATAGTGTTTTTTACTCTTGTATACATTAGGTCTTGTTGCCATTAGCACTTCTTGTCTTGTTACTTGTATTTTCTGTAGTTTCATGATATTTATTATTTGTTAAGGTTATAAAATTCTGTTGCCTTTGATAATTTATAAGTAGTCACTAACGAATTAGTAGAGTAGTCTACAATAATTACTTGGTCATAATATGCATTTACATACATCGCTTGGTTAGGTTTGTACTGTCTAAATGAATATAATCTATTTGAAATAGTCTTACCAAATTTTTGACAATTTGAATCTGTTACACATTTACTACGTGTAAAAGAATCTGTAAATGTTTTAACAGTCATACCAAACTTTTCATGAAATCTTTCGATGACGTGGTCAGTAATTGTAAATTCTTGTTTTCCTTTTTTAATTGTTAAATTTTCCATTTTGATCGTTTTATGCGTTATTGTTATTATTATATAGGGAATCTGACACTTTTTTTTGACATAAAAAAACTTTTATGCGTTTATTTTTTAAATTGTTCGTAACTTTTATGTTTTTTAGCTATCATTAGTGACATTTACAGGGTAAATATACCACAAATAGTTGACATAAAAAAATATTTGAGCACTTTTTTTAAAATAATTTGAAACTAATGAAAAGTAAGGGGTATAAATAGTATGTGAAGCAAATTGCATGGTAATTGTTTTTTTTCTTTTTTTACACGCTTCACATGTTATTATATCTATTAGGTAGCGGGGTTCTTGATCGTCCCCGCTATTTTTTTGTCATAAAAAAAGGAGGTAACCAACTTAATGATTACCTCCCGACCTAAATAAATAAAATAATAACTAATGGCAATAAGTTACTACTGATTATATATCTGTCTCTTAATTATACAATTCTAATTTTCAATGCTCCTGAAGTATGGTAAACACCACCTAAAGGTATATTACCAGTAGCTGCTGCAGCATCATCTGCATAGTTTAAAGTAGCATAGTCTAACAATTGCAACTTCTTGATAGTGACTGTGTTTGCAGTAGTTGCTTCAACACCTTGACCTAATGCAATAGCATCAGTTTCTAAAGCTTTAGCCAATCTTCCGATTGCAATAGCATCGGATTTACTGCCTGTTCCAGCTTCAGCATTTTTACCAATTGCAATACTATCTACATAGTTAGGATCTGCTTGACGACCAATTCCAATATTATCATTAAAAAAGCTTGAAGTTACTTGATAACCAATAGCAATTCCATATTGACCTTGTGCAGTATTTTCTGCACCAATTGCAATACCTTTTGCTCCAGGTGCTGTTGATTGTTTTCCAACTGCTAACGCAAATTCACCGCTTGCATTACAACCAGTTCCTACAGCTACACCGTATGAACCTCCAGCTTCACAGTATGTTCCCAATGCTTGTGCAAATCCTCCAGTTGCTGATGCTCCAGACCCGAATGCGTTAGCATTAAACTGGTTTGCAAGAGCACCTTTACCGATAGCAATGGTTTCATTATTTGATGCCGTTGCTGGACTAGAAGTTAAAACCGAAGCTATACTGTCTGTGCCAGTACCAGCAGCTAAACCACCTCCAGTATCTAAACCAGTTACTGTTGCTGAAGTAAAGTCTGCGTTACCTGTAAATTTAATTGTTGTTGTTGATGCTTCTAATGGTAGTGCGTTGCCTACACCATCAGAGATCACTCTGTTTGTTCCGTTAATCGCTGCATTATCAAGAGTCTTTAAAATACCTTGATATGATGTATTAATCGCGTTTCCTGTTAATTGGGCCATAATTTATTGTTTGTTTGTTTTTTTATGAATATATTGGTGTTATACTGTCAATTAATACTTCACATGTATCATTGTTATCAGCGTTTGCTTGTAATGCAAATGGTAATTGTACGTTCGCGGGTAAAGAATTAATGTATTTACTCATAGTTGATGTACCCAAAGTGACTGTAGAATCAGCGTATGCTGTATTAGTAAAATTAACACTGCCTACATCATTATTATATCTACCCGCAACGTTGCTAGTAACCCGAAAACCAGTAGCATTACCACTTATCTTTTTATATCTAAAAGTAATACCGCTTAATCTTAGACCTCCATTGTTTGTTGGGAAACTAGCTACGTAACCACCAAATGTAGTACCTGAATAACTTTCACCTGGTGCTTTATACACTTCTAAACAAGAAGTACCAGTTTCTTGACCAGTTGTATTTTGTTTATAGAATACACCACAACCTTGAGATGACCAAAGACCATCTACATCTTCAAATGTTACAATATTATTAGAATTCATTTGTGGACTATTTCCTGTCGCTATCAGATAGTAATCTTTAACACTTGCTCCTGCTGGTAATTTAACATAAGAATTAGTAGCTATAAGACTCTCATCGTTAGTTACTATAAAGTTAAATGGTGTTTGCTCAGCAGTTAAACCATTTCTAACTATTTTTAAGCTAGATAAAATTAATTGACCTGAACCTGTCATAGCAGCGGGAGCTCTATAATAGTCAGCTGTATAATTTTGATCATCTAATCCCATCATAACCAAATCACCTGTAATGTATAGGTTATAAGATCTATTAAATAAACTGGCCATACCAAATACTCTACCTTTTATAAAATAACCAGTAACATTTTCTATAGTACCACCATTATCTTCTAGTTGTCTATCTCTGTTTTGATTAGCAAAAACATGTAAGGGTGCACTATTACCAACAGCATTGTCACCAAACAATCCATACTCATAGTAATTTTTATCTAATACAGCACCATCACAATCATTTATATAAATCAATGTATTTGTATCTGTCCCAGGAGCCATATAAAATTGTTGTCCTCCAGCTTTGGCAGAAGCGTTTAATAAAATGATATTATTAGCATAAGCTATTCTACCAAATTGCATTTGAATACCATATTCAAATCTAGCAAATGCAATATTTCTAAACAATGGCATTCCATTATCCCATTCACCTATACTTCCAGCACTTGATATTGAAAATTTAGTACCAGATCTACCACCTACACCTACTGCATTATTTACCCAATAAGTATGGCCAATAACAGATGTAAATGTAGCGTCATATCCACACTCTATAATTGCACCAGCATAAACATCTGGTGTATTAATTGTTTCTTGAGTATTGCCTAAGACTGGATCGTTTACTTTAGTAATAGTCATACTTAAAGTAGTTTGGTTAGGATATACATGATACCCTCTAGTAGTCAAAGTAGTTGCAGTAATTGCTTCTACTTCTGTGTGCATCCAACCATTGAATTCTGCACCATCTGTAATGTTAGGTGAAATAATAATAATGTCACCAACAGCTAAAGACGATGTTAAGTCTGTACTAGTTGTTAATTGGTTAGTTCTATCATTAGTACTAACAGTTGCACCTGTATCTAAATCTGTGGTAGTTGAACCAACAACCTTTACCACATCCCCAGTAGTTGCACTAGATGTTGTTAATGCATGACTAATAGTCTGCCATGGAGTTGATGTTGAGCCATCACCAGTGATGTCTGAACCTGTTAAATAATTTACGTGATAATTAGCCATTGAGTTCTTGTATTTTTTGTCTTGTTAATTCATCCACTTGAGTTACTGTTAAACCTGAAATATCATATGTATAATATTCAACAGTTGTTTCGTGTGGTGGTTCTTCATTTACTGTTTCTTTAGTAATAACTAAATTGTAAATCTGTGTACCATCTACATGTAAGGTGCCTTCATTGACATTAGCATAGAATGGCGCATCCGTGTAATTATAATCCATATTATGTTGTTTGTGTTATATTTTGTGCAAATAATGATGTTGCGAATGGTTCAGTTGATATTGGGTTACTAACAGTTGTATAGAACAATCCAGTATCAAATTCTGTAATAGGCGATACAGTTGCAGGTTCAAATACTTGTATGTAATCTGTTTTTACTTCAGTATCTGAACTACCTGTTTTAGAAGCTTCTAGAGTAACTGAATATGTTCCAGTAGTATTATATACTACACTTGGATTCTGATCAGCTGAAACTGATGGGGTAGCTCCTGGTAATGTCCAAGACCAAGCAGTTGGCGTTCCTGTTGAGGTATCAGTAAAGTTTACTGTATCACCTTCACTTGGAGTAGTTGTATCTGCACTAAAGTCAGCAACTACTGGTACAACATTAACTGTCATATAGTTAGGAACTGTTTTAGTATCTGACCCTTCACTATTAGAGACTTCTAATGAGACTTGGAATTGACCTACTGTATTGTATACTACAGATGGATTTCTATCAGTGGATGTACTCGGTGTGCCTCCAGTGAATGTCCAAGACCAAGAAGTTGGTCCACCTAATGAAGTGTCTGTAAATTGTACAGTAGCACCTTCAACAACGGTTACTGCGTCTGAAGTAAAGTCTGCTGTTGGTACAACTGGTTGTCCAATTTCCCAAATTCTATCTTCTGCTTCCCAGTTGTTAGTATCTTCATTCCAAATAAATGGAATAGCAGGAGCTGGTTCTGGTAATTGTGATAAAGCATACCACCATGTTCCATTAACTGGTTGAGTAATACCATAATAATTTGCCAATGCAATAGTCCAAGAACTATAAAGAGGTTCAGTTATTCCAAAATGATTACAAAGTGCTTGCAACCAAGATGAATTTAAAGGTTCTGTAATACCTAAGAATTCACAATAAGCTTGCAACCAATTACCATTGACTGGTTGAGTAACTACTCCACCAGATTGATTAAATACGTATTCTTGTTGTAATGATTGCATATCTATGATTTTAATTTAGTGATTGCATCAATTGCGCCCTGGGTGCCGATATAAACTCCCGCTATAATAACCCAATCAGATGACGTTAAAGTGTCTGTAAAGAGCCCAAATGAAGCCACAACGAATACCATCAGCTTTCTACTGATATAGTTATTTAGTATTTTGTCTAGTCTTTGTCTCATTGTGTAAATAAACTTTTAATTTCTTGACATTAATTTGTGTGCTTTTAGTAGCAATTGGAACAATCTCCGCCACATTCTTCACATTCGTTTGATAACCACTTTTCATTTATTCGTAAGGGTATATTTGTTTGTAATCCACTAAAGTAAGGGTTTCTTTTATTAGGTGTCATCCCATCTTGTGCAGTAGGATTTGTATATAGAGGGAACATGCTAGGATTATCACATAAAAATTCTAACATTCTCTTATTATAAAATTGTGCTGTGTCTAATGCACTTTCTCTTAAATACTTCATTTCATCTAAAGTAGTTGGTGCAGTCTCTTCACTCGTACCATTTAAGATACCTTTTTCTACCATTTTATATTTTAAATTAGGTAGTAATAAGTATAATGCATATTGAATTAAAGTAGGACCAATATAATCCTTTAAGAATGCTTCTTCATTTGTAGTTAAATCATCTGCAACAACACCTTCTTTTAGTCTTCTATAAAAAGGAGTACCTAAAGTGTCTTGTATATAAATGTCTTGTGCTTGCAAAATAGATGGTGTTAAGACATCAATACGAATATTGTTGTCTAACGAAGTCCATTGCTTCATTCTTTGTTCGCTAACTAATAAAACTGTTTCCATTATAGTGATTCAATATTTGTTTGAGGTGCAGTATCAACTACTTCTTCTTCATTCACTAGTTTATTAGGTCTAATCTTTATACCTACATTATAACCAGCTAATCTTAACATGTAACCAAAACCACTAATTATCTTCTTTCTTTTAGGTTCAACTACTGTACCTTCAAAGTGTGCGTATGCTACCTTGATTTCGTCTGCGTTATTTGAGAATCCTGATGAATCTTTAATTCCCAACAGGAGCGGTGAAGTTATTCTATGACTTGTGAGGATAACTGACGCAATGCGCTCTTCTAAAAGTATATAATAATCATCATTGGAATTATCAAGAGGTGTAACTTGCATTTCTTTACCAGGTTCAGAGAATGATAAAAAGAATCTGCCTGCCGCTTCGGGACCTGTGAAACTTTTTTCAATTTCTTTGTATACATCGCGTCTTTCTTCTGGACTTGGCACACCATTTCTAAATTGAATAAACATAGAAGGTGTGAGTGAATTTGCAATATTATTTGCATGAAAGCGACCAACTTGTGCATCTAATGAAATCGTATTCATAGCTGCAACATATGATGGTAATGGATAAACTTGATTACCAGGTGTATAGTTGTAACAGTAATAGATTTGAGATGCATTGTCTCCTTTATTATCAGAAGCATCAAATGATCTGTATGACTGATATGGATACTTTCTTAGATTTGACCAATCAGCAGAGTACATATACTCTTCAACTTCATCTTCTTCATTTGGTTTACCAGATCTAACATTAGCAAAAGGTAAATGATACATTTCTGCAATTTTTGTTCTTTCTTTGTTCCAAATTACATTTAATGCATAGCCTTGATACAGTGTGTAATCTAGAGATATTTTTTCAAATATTTCATCAATGGTTTCACCTTTTTGGTTAACATATTCATCACCGATGATTTCGATACCATCACCAACGATACCCGCAGTAATAGCGTCAATGCAAGTATGATGTATTGCTGATGTGTCATATAATTCTATTAATGATTGTGGAAATAAGTTAAGTGCTCCATAGTACATGTATTCCTTGCCACGTACTTCTTTGATATTTGGTAATTCTACTGCTTGGAACTGTGCTCCGTTAACTGCGTAAATTCCTTCTGGTGTTGATCTCATATTTATATTTAATAATTTGGTCTATAATATACTTCTGCTTCTCTATCTTCAGTAGCTGGTGTAGATGTGTAATCTATTATACCAGTTCCACCTCCAGGATTACAGATAATTTTAACTAAACCTTCTTCAATAACAGGACCGTCGACGGTAGCTAAGCTCCAATTATATATACCATTTTTGTGGGTGTCGTAAAATTCAGGCCACAAAACAAAGTTTATAGCACTCCATCTATCATTACTTGTTTGTAAACCACCAGCAATTACTACTGGTTCATGTGAATATTGAGACGTGAGAGTCCATCTATACAATGTAAACGGTAAGTTTGGTATATTAAAGTATATTGGTATTTCTACCGTTTCATCTACTACTACTGTCATTTTCGTGCTGTATAATTAAGTCGTATACATATAAATATAAAAACATAGTAAATTGACATGACATATAAATACGAAACAATAGAGTACGGTAAATTCAGTAATGATCAATGGGAAACCTTAAATGGTTTAGCATCAGCACAAAAGACTTTAGATAGAATTAAACAAGAATTAGATTGGGATGGATTTAGTCTCTATGTACACGGTTCTATACTATCAGATGTTGATACACATGATATTGATCTAACAATACAAGGTGATATGGAACCTACCAGAATTAACCAGTTATTAGAAGGGTGCGTTCGAATTGGATTTGAAGAGAAACAGTTAGTAGATGTAAAATACAGTGTCTCGTATGATCTGTATGATCCTGAGATAGATGGAACTAAGACTATTCTATATGCATGTTACCAACCTAAGATAACTGTTAATGGTACCACATTTGATTATGGTAAAAAAGTAATGGATCTTTATTTAAAAGAGACTAAATACCCAATGAATAAAACTATTAATAATGGTATTGAGTATAAATCACCACAAAAATTGATATAAAAAAAGGTAGCCATTTCTGACTACCTCTTTTAATGGGTGTATGTTTGAAATTATTCTACAATAGTAGATGTAACTTCGTACATTGGGCTTGCTTCCAAACCACCTAATACGATTTCGTATCCATTTCTATCACCGTAAGCAACTCCCGATGTAGCTGATCCTGATACCATAAAGGCACCTTTTTCAACTCCTATCGACCAGTACTTACCATTACCATCTTTTGCAACAACTACCATTGTAGTAGCTTGAGCCATCAATAATAATTGATCTCTCTTAGCAGCTTCCATTTTATTGAAAACCATAGTTAATTGTTGGTCAAAGAATAATGTTCCGTTCTCTTGAGAAACTGTAGTGGTTTCTGAAGTCGAACTTGATTGGCGAGGTGTTTCAAATACGAAAAAATCAGATGGAGTTAAAGCAGCACCACTTACAGTAATAGCGGTGATAACACCTGCTGATTCTGTGATTGATTCTACAGGTCCATTAGCGATAAATATCTTTTCGATACCTGCGGTACCGTCATTACATAAATCTAAAAAACCTGCGGTTAATGCTGAACAACTCATATTTTAATTGATTTTTTTAGTTTGTTAAAAACTAGGAGCCGAAGCTCCTAGTCTTGAATTTGTATTGCTTACGCCATATCGTTTGTAGCGAAAACGTCTACTTGAGAAACGCCTACACCTAATCTATATGCAGCACGGAACTTCATTGTATCTTCTGACTCATCATAGAAAAATCTGAATGAATCTAACTCATCAGTTAATCCTGTTGCAGCCAAAATGAAAGAAGATGGACCAGCAAATTTGAAATTTGAACCAGTCAATCCTGAAGATTTAACTACAGTTACATTCGTTCCAGGTAACATTAAGATTTCGTTACCTTCTACTGATTTGTAGTGGTAAAGACCTGTATCACCTTGTGCTACTAAAGCTCTTGTAAGTGCTCTGTATGCTTCTGGAGAAACTACCATGATTAGATCGTCCATATCTTTTACAGATTCGTCGATTGCATCATATAAGTCTAAAGCTTGTGAAATTGCGTTTGCTACATCCCAAGCAGCTGGAGTACCACCTTGAAGGTTTGCACCGTTAGCAGAAGTGATTTGTCCTTTAAGACCAGTTGCTCCTGTTGAAACGTTACCATTGATTAAGTAGTTTTCGTTTTCCTTTCTTATGTTCTTAGCATAGCTCTCAGAAATTACTTCCTCAAATGGGATAGCGTCGTTAGACATACTTGGAGACATGAAAGCAGAAATATATTTCGAGCGAAGTGATTCGACACATAAAAGTGCTTTGCTTTCAAGTGAATCCACCTGAACGTTAACTTGAGAGTAAGTTACGTTGTTGCCTGCTGTTGGATAACCATCACAACCTGCTGCTACGATTGGAG
>Ga0209603_1002654_pt1 | contig 16174 bp, 11 predicted proteins | sample COGITO_mtgs_1206_FD_184812 | JGI IMG/M metagenome (GOLD analysis project Ga0209603, IMG submission 184812) | Pelagic marine microbial communities from North Sea - COGITO_mtgs_120607 (SPAdes) (version 2) | ecosystem: Environmental > Aquatic > Marine > Epipelagic ... | reverse complement strand
AAATCATGGGGGAGATCTGTTTGGGCTTTTTCACTGAGATATTTAGCAATACTATTAAAAGATTTTCCAGTAAACTCATTAAACGCTTTTTCAAAGCTAATGGATAAACCAATTTTTCTTGCCATTTTTTCCTTTCTGAGAATTGATATTTCTTCCAATCAAATAGTTTTAATCATTCATAACTTATCTGGACAAAACCAAAACGATATTAACGTAAAAGCCATTTCAAGCAATATTTCGAGTGGCGAGTATGATTTAATTGACCTTCTTAGTTCAAATACTTTTGGTAAGCTTACTATTAATTCCAATGGAAGTTTTAATTCTAGCATCAACAGCCTGACTCTGGCTCCTTACTCATCCATCGTTTTGAGCTTGCAAAAGCCATAAGCTAATTGTCTTTGACCAGTAAACACTCTGTTTCATATAAAAATTAATCGACCAAAATAATTGGTTTGTTAAATTATCGGTAGGTTTTTATATGATATTTGAATGGGTCTAACCTTTGAAATTGGAATTATTAGAAGATCTCTTTTAATTTGATTTTGTGGAAAAGACTTATTAGGTATAGTCTATATCTTGTTTAAACTGTATATTCGGAACTCACAGTAATATACAATGAAGAAATCTTATCGTTTACTGCTAATCATTATCAGTTTTGTTTTGATTTTAAACGTATGCAGTGCTCAAAATAAAAGTGTTCTAAAACTCGAAAGTCTTAAATGCGAATATCAAATTAGTCCAAGAGGTGTTGAAAAAAATCAACCCTTTTTGAGCTGGGAAATTAAGGCTTCAGCAAAACGCAATGTCGGCCAAAGTTCATATAGAATTATTGTAGTGGAATCGAATAATATTCCTTTAGAAAATAAACCGTTTTTTTGGGATTCGGGAGTAGTTCCCTCGAGCCATTCGGTCAATGTAAAATATAATGGGAAGCCTCTGGAGTCTGCAAAAAAATATTATTGGAAGGTTCAGATTCAAGATATGAAAGGAAGTAAAAGTGAGTTTAGTGAATGGGCTTCGTTTGAAACGGGAATTTTAAAAGAAGAGGATTGGATTTCAAAATGGGTTCACACTCCTACCGCTGATTCGAGTAATTACCCATTCCTCAAATATAATTTTATGATTGAAAACATCCCAGATTTTGCACCTGCTTATGTAGCATCTGTTGGTTTTCACGAACTATACATTAACGGTAAAAAAATTAGTGATGCAGTTCTTAGTCCTTCAGTTTCAGATTTAAGAAACCGGGTGCTTTATTCCAGTTACGATATTGCACCCTATTTGAACAAAGGAGAAAACAATATTGTTATATGGCTGGCTTCTGGCTGGGCAAATTTTAGGGATGGAAACCCAAAGGTAAGTTTTAATATAGATAAAAGTCCTTTGTGTAAAGCGCAAATTAAAATTAATAACAACTGGTTTGCAACAGATAAAAGCTGGAAATTTACATCCAGTAATACCTCTCATTATGGCGGTTGGCACAACAGTAATTTCGGTGGTGATTTTATAGATGATTCGGGTCGAAATATTATGTGGACTCAGGACAGTAATAATGAAAAATTTTGGGCAAATGTGGATGAGATAAAATTCGATTTGAAAGTATCATCCGATTTTGTAGAACCAAACAGAGCGGCTAAAAAAAGAAGCGCAATAGTGGTAAAAAAATTGTCTGAAGGAAAGTATCAATTTACCATGGATAAAATTTACACGGGGTGGATAGAGGCTGCACTAAAGGGTAAGCCTGGGCAAGAAATTCGAATTTCGGCTTCATCATGGCCTGATAAAGAGGAAGAATTTAATCAAAGAAATACGGTAGTGCTTGATGAATCAGGAAAAACTATTTTCTGTAATCGCTTTACCTATCATCAGGTGGAATACATAACCATTAGCGGTATAGATTATCAACCAGAGCTGGCGGATATTCGTGGATACCAAGTTACAAACGACAGAGCCAGAATAGGAGATTTTGAATGTTCGAATAATCTACTCAATAAGATATACAATTACACTTGTTACACCTACGAAAGTTTATCCACAGGAGGAATGACAGTGGATTGTCCACATCGAGAGAGGCTTGGTTATGGGGGTGATGGACACGGCAGTTTGGAAATAGCCCTTGATGCTTTTGCTTCCCATTCCTTTTTTACCAAATGGGGACAAGATTGGGTAGACATTCAGGATAAGAATGGAAGAATTAACCATACTGCGCCAACACTTGGAGGGGGTGGTGGGCCAGCATGGAGTGGTTTTATTCTTACCATGCCTTGGGATGTATATTTAAACTATGGCGATACCCGAATTCTTGAAACTACTTTTTCTACAGCTCAAAATTGGTTGTCATATCTCGAAAAAAACGAAAATGATAAAGGGTTACTTGATATCGTATCTCCAGGAGATTGGGAGTATGGCGGAAATAAAGAATGGTTGTTTTTAGGCGATTGGGCAAATCCAAGGAAAGATGAGGGAAGCCATACTCCCGAGGCTGCACTTTTTAACAATTGTTATTACGTTTATGTTTTAAAAATTGCTGCCAATATTGCCGAAATACTAGAGATGGAAGAAGTGGCATCAAAGTATAAGACTAAGGCTACGGAAATAAGCGAGGCCGTCAACCATCATTTTTATAATCCTAATAACTACACCTATATAGACAGCAGACAAACGCATTTGGTCTTACCTCTTATAGCAGGTGTGGTTCCAGAAAATGATATTTCGAAAGTTGAGACAAAACTCAAAGAAGAAATACTTGTATCACAGGATGGACACTTTGACACTGGAATTCATGGAACCTATTTTTTAGTTAAATATCTTACAAAAAAGAACAATCAGGATTTGTTGTATACACTTACCAGTCAAACTACTTACCCCAGCTATGGAGAAATTATAGAACGAGGAGAAATAACTTGGCCAGAATATTGGAGTGAATGTAATTCTCGGGTGCATGGCTGTTTAAATGGAATTGGTGGATGGTTTCAACGTGGTATTTTGGGCATTCAACCCGATCCAAAAAAAGTTGGATATAAAGAGTTTATTGTAAGGCCTGCATTTCATGATTCGCTTCTATGGGCAAAAGGATACCATGTTTCTCCCTATGGAAACATTAATGTAAGCTGGAAAAAAACTGATAAAATCTATTCACTTGAGTTGACAGTTCCCTACAATACAACAGCCACAGTATTTATTCCTGCGAAAGTGGAATCAGATATATGGGAAAACAACAAACCCATTGCAAGTGCTAAAGAGATTCAATTGCTTGGATTTGAAAACAATATCGCTGAGTTAAAGTTAGGATCGGGTACTTATCAGTTTAAAGTGGTTCGTGCCAAATAAGTAACTAAATTGAAATCGTTTTCCGCCATTTTTATCAATTTTGAGAGCATTTGATGAGAACTAGTGTATAATTTTCTAATCCAAAAACAAGCTCTTTGAACCACCTCATTAAAGCTCTGTTTGATCGTGGATTATCAGATACTTTAATTGTTCACAATGGTAAGAATCGAAATCTTAATTTATTATTTTTTTATTTCAGAATTAAACCGATAAATCATTTTATATCAAGACAATTTTGGCATTTTCCTTGAAGTAAAATCTGAGATGACAATACTTCATGATAAGGAATCTCTGGGATATTGACCTCTAATTTTATACAATCTATTTTACCACATTCAACACATTCAAAATGAGGATGTATGTCATCATGTTTTGATTTTGAACAATTGCTACACAATGCATACCACTTAATACCATCTTTAGCTAAAAAAGAATGTAATATTCCATCGTCTTCAAGTTTTTCTAAAACTCGATATATAGTAGTTTTATTTAACTTCGAATTAAGTCTTTTTATAAGTTCAATTGTAGAAATTGCTGTTGTTTCGAATCTAAATTCATTCAACAATAATTCTAGTGATTTGGTTTTTCTAACTATGCCCATAAATCATAATTGCAACTTTGTTGCAATAAAGGTATTTCTTTATTATTTTTGCAAGCAGCAATTGTGTTTACAATGAAAAATATTAAATATTTGACAAATAACTCAGATTTTCTTGGTGTAATTACGTGTTCACTTTGCTTACTTCATTGCATCTGCACTCCCCTAATACTTATTTCATATTATACTCTGATTACAGAGTTTTCAATATCATATTCATGGTGGAAAAATTTAGATTATGTATTTATATTCATTTCCTTTTTTATGGTTTTTTTCTCAACAAAAATAACCAAAGTAAAAATAAAGAAGTATTTATTTTGGTTTAGCTGGATTATACTTTTTATGGTAATAATCAATGAAAAATTAGCATTATTTCAATTATCAGAGTATATAACTTACCTGGCTACTGTAGTAATTTCTTTGTTACATATCTTTAACCTAAAACACTGTAAATGATTGATCAAAAACTTCCAGTAACGGTATTAAGCGGTTTTTTGGGGTCTGGTAAGACCACGCTGCTCAACCATATTCTTCATAACAAAGAAGGATTAAAAGTCGCCGTTATTGTCAATGATATGAGTGAGATAAATGTTGATGCTGATCTTGTAAAAAGTGAAAACACCCTTTCTAGAACCGAAGAAAAATTGGTAGAAATGAGTAATGGTTGTATTTGCTGTACACTTCGAGAGGATTTAATAATAGAAGTAGAAAAATTAGCAAAGGAGAATAGATTTGATTATTTACTAATTGAAAGCACCGGTATTAGCGAACCCATTCCTGTAGCGCAGACATTCTCTTTTATTGATGAGGACAATTTGATTGATTTGTCTCGCTATAGTTATATAGACACTATGGTCACGGTAGTAGACTCTTTTAATTTTTTTAAAGACTTTGGCTGTCCCGAAACTTTAATGAATAGAAAATTAACAGATATGGAAGGGGACTATCGTACTATTGTAGATTTATTGACAGACCAAGTTGAGTTTGCCAAAGTAATTGTTCTAAACAAAGCCGATCTTGTAACCAAACAAGAGTTGTCTTTTTTACGCGAAACGATCAATAAATTAAATCCTTCTGCTAAATTAATTGAATCAACTTTCAGTAAAATAAATCCAAAAGAAATATTACACACAGCTATGTTTGATTTTGAGAAAGCTGAACAAAGTGCAGGTTGGATTGAAGAACTAAAAAAGGAGGAACACACCCCTGAAACGGAAGAATATGGCATCTCTTCATTTGTTTACAGAACTAAAAAACCTTTCGACCCTGTTCGCTTTTGGAAATTCGTACAACAAGGTTTCCCCCTCTCTATAATTAGAAGCAAGGGTTTGTTTTGGTTAGGTTCTCGACCCGATCAGGCATTGATTTGGGGTCAGGCTGGTGGATCACTTAAAGCGGACAGTGCAGGAGTTTGGTGGACTAGTATGCCTTTTGAAAGCCGAATACAACAAATGTCATTTGTAGAAAATCAACAACAGATTGAAAGTGATTGGGACATCAATTTTGGAGATCGTAAAAATGAAATTGTATTTATCGGTCAAAATATGAATGAAACACTTATAAGGTCTCATTTAGATAGTTGTTTGTTAACAGATAAAGAATTGGCAACTCAACAATGGAAAAAAGGTTATGAGGATGAATGGCCCGTTGAAAGAGCTTACACTCACTAAATAAAAAATAATTTAAAATTATTTTTCAAATGGCAACAATAGAACAAGTGTTGGAGGTTCAATAAAATTGGAGCCGGCTAAAGCAACTAGATTCTTGTTTGATAGGTATGTAATTCGTAATATCGTCCCTTTGCAGTAATAAGTTCCTGATGCTTTCCTTGTTCAATTATGGCACCATTTTCAATTACTAAAATTTGATCTGCCTTTTGAATAGTACTTAATCGATGTGCAATCACAAAAGTCGTTCTGTCGTGCATCAACGCTCCTAAGCTTTTTTGAATAAAAGCCTCACTCTCTATATCTAAATTGGAAGTAGCTTCATCTAAAATAATAATTTTTGGATTAGCCAATAAAGCTCTAGCTATCGATATCCGCTGTTTTTGTCCCCCCGACAACTTGACCCCTCGTTCTCCAATAATGGTGTTTAAGCCTATTTCAAATCGATCAGCAAATTCGTCAACATAAGCTCCTCTTACCGCAGCCAGTAATTCATCCTCACTTGCATTGGGACGAGGAAAAAGAATGTTTTCTCGTATGGTGCCTTCATATAAAAAATCATCTTGAAGAACTACTCCTAATTGACTTCTATAACTATTTAAATCAACTGAAGACAAATCAATTCCATCAATTAAGACTTGTCCAGCAGTAGGATTTAAAAAAGCTGTAACCAATCCCGCAATGGTTGATTTTCCTGATCCAGATGATCCTACTAATGCGGTGATACTACCCTGGGGTGCAAAAAAATTAATATTTTGTAATACTTCCATTTTATCGTCATAACTGAAAGAAAGATTCTTAAAGGTCACTTCTCCTTTTATACTTTTAATTTTTTGAGTTCTGAGTGCAAGGTTATTTTCCTCATCTAATTGAAGTAATTCTTGTGTTCGATCAAGACCCGCAAAAGCTTCGGTCAATTGACTGCCTATATTGCTCATTTGGACAATGGGTGCAATCATAAAACCCAGAAAAAGGGTAAAGGATACAAAATCGCCATAAGTCATTGTATTTTGCATGATGAAGTAACCTCCCATTCCCATGATTCCTGCAGAAGCCAGTCCCAATAAAAAAGTTGAAGAACTCGTGATCAAAGCAGTTGCAGTCAGACTCTTTTTTACATTTTGAAATAATTGGTCAACCCCTTTTTCAAATACACGTATTTCTTGTGCCTCTGCATTAAATCCCTTAATAACCCTTACTCCATTCAAGGTTTCTGTAAGCCGACCTTTGACTTCTGCATTTATTTTTCCTCTGGCCCTAAAAATGGGGCGGATATATCCAAATGCCTTCAGGGCGATAAAACCAAAAACAATCACCGGCAATAGGACAAACGAGGTCATTGTTGCATTGATCCTAATCAGAATAACCAAGGATAGAACAGCGGTTAAGCTCCCGCCAATGAGCTGTACCAAACCTGTACCTACTAAATTTCGAACTCCCTCTACATCGGTCATCACCCTGGAAACTAAGGCTCCAGACTTTTGATTGTCAAAAAAAGAAACAGGAAGTGTCAATAATTTCTGCTGTACTCTGGCACGTAATATTGAGATCAATCTTTGCGCCTCTACACTCAAAATTCGGGTTAAAGAAAAAGAACTGACAGATTGTAATAACAGAGCTATACATACGACAGTGATCAATAGACGAAGGGCATCCATATCCTGGGCAGGAATAACCTCATCGATCAGATTCTTACTGGCATATGGAAGTACCAAAGCTGCAGTACTGCGTATAATTATTAATAGAAGTCCAAGGGATACTATTTTTCTTCTCGTCCAAATAAATTCTTTAAATGCCCAGCGAAAATTGACTTTTGTTTTTTCCATGATTTATATGTAGTCCAAAATTAGACTAATCTTTTTAGTATCTGGTGTAATCTAACTTTGGAATCCTCCATTTTTTAGTTTACTCATCTTTTAAATGATTGGGGTAAATTACAGGATAGAAATGCGGCTGTAAGGTTAGTGCACTACTTTAAATTCATTTTATCTTATACATCCTTGATGAGATGAGTCGAACAGACCCAATTAATCCAGAACACCTCCAAGATATAGAGAATGGATTTCATACCAAACCCCCATGATTCAATAAAAAAATCATTCTCTAAAACCTACCAAGATCTCCTACACCCCTATATAAACACTCCCCTTTTTGAGTATCACTAAAAGCCTATATACGCAACCTTCGTGCCTCTTTTAAATGATCACTGACTTAATATCTGCTTTGAATTAATTGTCAAATAAACTATTCAAATTGATATCTTTATCAAAATAAGGTGCCGTGCCAATGACAGAAATCTTATTGTTTAACCAAGTAATAGAATAAGGGAGCGGTAATAAAATCTAGATTATAAAATTAATCAAATATGAGTAAAACGGAGCTGACTAAAGTACTGAGTCCTCTAATGTTATGGGGGCTTGGCGTAGGCTATGTGATTTCTGGAATGTACTTCGGATGGAATTTAGGCTTGGCAGAAGGTGGAACTTATGGGTTGGCAATTGCTACTTTTTTTATCATCATTATGTATGTCACTTTCACATTTAGTTATACCGAAATGGCTTGTGCGATACCCAAAGCAGGAGGTGCTTTTGAATATGCTAATCGAGGTTTAGGAAAGCATTTTGGGTTTATTGCAGGAATTGCACAAAATATTGAATTTGTATTTGCACCACCAGCTATTTCTGCTGCAATTGGAGCCTATTTAAATTTATTATACCCTACAGTTCCAATGCTTGTTTTTGCTATTGGAGCTTATTTAATTTTTACCCTTGTAAATGTTTTAGGGGTTAAGATTGCGGCAACTTTTGAATTGGTGATTACCATTTTTGCTGTCTTAGAATTATTAATTTTTGCAGGTGTGACTTTACCAGAATTCGAATATAGTAACCTACAAATAAACCCAATGCCAAATGGCATTTCAGGCATTTTTGCTGCAATTCCTTTTGCTATATGGTTTTTTTTGGCCATTGAAGGTGTCGCTAATGTAGCCGAGGAAGCAATAAACCCTCAGCGAAGTATTTTAATAGGGTTTGGATCCGCCATAACAACATTAGCAATACTATGTGTTTTAACCTTTACTGCTGCAGTTGGTGTTGGTGGTTGGGAAGCGATTGTTTACCCAGAAGGGAGCGATATAGCTTCAGACTCACCGCTACCATTAGCCTTAGGTCAAATTGTAGACAGTTCAAATGTGCTGTATAAATTATTAATTGGAATAGGATTGCTAGGTTTAATAGCCTCTTTTCATGGAATTATTTTGGCTGGAGGAAGAGCTATTATGGAATTTGGTAGGGTTGGGTATGCTCCCGAATATTTGGGGAATATTCATCGTAAATTTAAAACACCTGCAAATGCACTAGTCGTTAATATGCTCATTGGCATCGTTGCATTGTTTACAGGAAAAACAGCTGAAATAATCACAATGGCCTGCTTTGGAGCATTAGTGTTATATATAGTTTCCATGATTGCATATTTACAATTAAAAAAAAATGAACCAGAAATGGAAAGGCCTTTTAAGGCTCCTATGTATCCTTTCTTTCCAGCAACAGCACTTATTATTGCATCGGTTGCATTAATCGCAATGAGCTATTACAATCCAGTTATTGCAACTGTATTTTTTGCATTGGTAGGGCTGTCCTATCTTTACTTTATAATTTTTTTAAATAAAAAAATGACATCCTGAATATTATGAATACAAAAGAAATCATAGCACTATTAAGAGAGCAAAAACATGAAAAAGTTAAAGTGGCAATTATTGATATTGATGGTGTAGCACGTGGGAAATTTATGTCTAAAAATAAGTTTATTTCAGCATTAGAGTCCGAGTTTGGTTTTTGTGAAGTCGTGTTTGGATGGGACATGAATGATGCATGTTATGACAATGTGAAAATTACAGGTTGGCATACTGGATATGGAGATTTGAAAGCTAAGATTGATCCTGCTACAATTAGAACAATTCCGTGGGAAGATGATGTTCCTTTTTTTATAGCCGATTTTGATACTGCTACTGAAGATAAAAGTTATGTGTGTCCAAGAACCCTACTAAAAAAAGTAATCTCAGAGGCGGAGGAGATGAACTTTAAGCCTTTATTTTCTCAAGAATTTGAATGGTTTAATTATAGAGAATCCTCTACATCTTTGTATGAAAAGAATTTTCAAAATTTAAATCCAATTACATCAGGAATGTTTGGATACTCATTGTTAAAAATTGGAGAGAATGATGCTTACTTCTCTGATTTATTTGATTTAATGAGAGATTTCAATATTCCACTAGAAGGATTGCATACCGAAACAGGTCCTGGTGTTAGCGAAGCAGCGATAGAATACATCGATATTTTGGAAGCTGCAGATCGAGCAGCACTTTTTAAACTTGCCGCCAAACAAATAGGATTTATACATGGTATTATTCCTAGTTTTATGGCCAAACAGAATAGTAGTTTGCCGGGTTGTAGCGGACACATACACCAAAGCTTGTGGGATATGGAAAAGAAAAATAACTTGTTTTACGATCCTAATAAGGCTCATGAAATAAGTGATATTATGAAGAGTTATATAGCAGGGCAATTAATTTGTTTACCAGAGATTCTACCCATGTTTGCTCCAACGATAAATAGTTACAAACGACTAGTTGAAGGAGCTTGGGCACCTACCAATTTAACTTGGGGGATAGACAATAGAACCACTGCTTTAAGGGTTTTAACAACCGGAAAGAAATCAACTAGAATTGAGCATAGAGTTGTTGGGTCAGACACCAATTCCTACCTGGCTATGGCAGCGGCTTTAGGAAGTGGATTATATGGAATTAAAAAAGGGTTGAAATTAGAAACTCCATCAACTAAAGGCAATGGTTACGAGAATAATAGTAATGAGCCATTAGCCAAGAACTTATGGGAATCTTCCCAAAAAATGAAGCAATCTAAAATAGCTAAAGAATTATTTGGAGATGATTTTGTAGATCATTTTACCAAAACTAGGGAATGGGAATGGAGAGAATTTTCAAAAGAAGTAACCGACTGGGAAACAAAAAGATATTTTGAAATATTATAATACCTATTAAAATGTTAGATATTAATCAAGTTTATAGCTTTAATTTTCCAACTGCTATAAGATTTGGCGCGGGAGTAATCAAAGAGTTAGGATCCTATTTAAAAGATAATAATTTATCAAGTCCTTTACTGGTAACCGACCCTAATGTAGCAGAACTTAAATTTTTTAAAGAAATTCAAAAGGATTTAGAGCAACTAGGATTAAACTCAGAGGTTTATAAAGAAATGCATAAGAATCCGATTAAATCTGATGTATTGCATGGAGGAGATATGTATGATAAAACCAAAAGAGATTGTATAATAGGTATTGGTGGAGGCGTATCACTTGATGTCGCTAGAGCTATCGTTTTGAGAGTAAATCACAAAAGAGATTTATTTGATTATGATGATTTAATTGGAGGTGACAAATATGTTACCAAAGACGTGCCTCATTTTATTACAGTACCTACAACTTCTGGTACTGGGAGTGAAGTAGGTAGAAGTGCCATCATCTCAGAAGATAATTCAAAAAAGAAACGTATCCTTTTTTCACCTAAACTGTTAGCTAGAATCGTTTTTGCCGATCCATTACTTACTATGGAGTTACCTAGTTTTATTACCGCAGCTACTGGTATGGATGCGCTTACACATAATATGGAGGCATATCTAGCAAAAGGGTTTCACCCGATGTGCGATGGTATTGCTCTAGAAGGTATTTCACTCATTTCTGATTCTTTGGTAACAGCAACTAAAAAACCCGATGTTGAGTCAAGAGCTAAAATGTTATTGGCTTCATTAATGGGGGCTGTGGCTTTTCAAAAGGGACTTGGGATCGTTCATAGTTTAGCACACCCAATGTCTAGTTTATTAGATACGCATCACGGATTAGCCAATGCTGTTAATTTACCTTATGGGATGGAATTTAATTACAAAAGATTTGAAAACAGTTTTGATAAAATGGGAGTAGCACTAGGACTTGGGTCTAATTCTGCGGCAAAAGTAATCCCATATTTATTTGAGTTAAATTCTGAGTTAGGATTGCCTACTCGATTGCGAGATATTGGTGTGGAAGAATCTCATATTGAAACGCTATCTCAATTGGCGATAGAGGATTTTTGTCATCCTTCTAACCCTAAACCAGTAACAAAAGCTGATTTTGAGGCAATATATATGAAAGCATTATAATTATAGAAAATGATCAAGTTAGGAATATCATCATGTTTTATGTATCCTGATCTAAACAGAAATGTTTTCGGGGCAAAATCATTGAGCTATGTTGAAAATGATATGGCTAATTATGTGACTCGAAAAGGGGTTCTACCAGTTTTGATTCCAGACATTAAGGATGAAAAATTAATGACCGATATTTTGAATGAAATGGATGGTTTTATCCTTCAAGGCGGTGTAGATCTAGCTCCAGAAACTTATGGGGAAAAGCCCATAGGGAAATGGAAAGGAGATGCTTATAGAGATGCTTTTGAATTAAAAATTTTGGATTATGCAGTAAAAAATTCAAAGCCTATTATGGGAATATGCAGAGGGTTTCAGTTAATGAACGTATATTTTGGCGGAACATTATACCAAGACACATTGACACAAAAAGAAGGAGCTAATGACCATCGATCTGCTGTGTTATACGATAGCATAAAACATCCTGTCGTTTTTACAGAAGGAGGGTTTTTAGATCAATTATATATTAATGAAAAAGATCCTTACGTAAATACGGTGCATCATCAAGCAGTAAAAGATTTAGGAAACAATTTAGAAGTGTATGCATTTTCTGATGATGGTTTAATTGAAGCATTCGGATATGTTAAAGAACCCACAGGAAAAATTTTTGGAGTGCAGTGGCATCCAGAATTTTTTCATACGATTAAAAATGAATTAGTGGACGCAGATATACTTTTTGATGCCTTTTTAAAACAGTTCAAATAAATAATATGGATATTACTAATCCTGCCACTGGAGCAGTTATTTCAACTATAAAATCAGACACTAACGAAACTCTAAATTCTAAATTAGAAACCTTGCGAAAAGGTCAAAAAAGTTGGAAAAAAACAGTTGTTGAAGATCGATTAAATTGTATCAAAAGGTTTGGAGAATTGATACAAGAAAATAAAATTGAATTAGCCCAAATATTGACTTTAGAAACGGGCAAACCATTACAACAATCACTAAACGAAATTCATGGCGCTCAAAATAGAGTAGATCACTTGTCCGAATATGCCGAACAATGGTTGGAACCAGAAGTATTGGTTGATGAAGGCACAACCCTGGAGCATATAAAATATGAACCCCTTGGAGTTATCGCCAATATTTCTGCTTGGAACTTTCCGTATAATGTTGGTTACAATGTATTTCTATATGCCTTAGTTGCAGGAAATTCAGTCTTATATAAACCTTCAGAATTTGCCACATTAACGGGAAAGCAGTTTGAGAAGTACTTACACCTAGCAGGTATTCCTAAAGATGTTTTTCAATGCGTAATTGGTGATGGAAGTATAGGGCAGCATATTTTAAAAGCTAATTTAAATGGGTATTTCTTTACAGGTTCTCATAAAACAGGATTACACATCTACCAAACAGTTGCCCCTAAAATGGTCCCTGTTCAACTGGAGTTAGGAGGCAAAGACCCCTTGTATGTTACTGAAGATGTCGTTGATGTCAAACAAGCTGCTATCAATGCAGCTGAAGGCGCATTTTATAATAACGGACAAAGTTGTTGTGCTGTAGAGCGAATTTATATCGCTGCAAGAATTTATGATGAATTTGTGGACGCTTTTACAGAAGAAGTGAAATCATACAAGATAGGAGATCCAAAAGATTTATCGACTTTTATTGGTCCCCTTACAAGAGCGCAGCAATTGGGAGTATTAAAAGATCAAGTTGAAGATGCTGTTGTTAAAGGTGCTACACTATTAACAGGAGGAAACATAATCGATGGTCAAGGTTATTATTTTGAGCCTACAGTTTTAGCAAATTGCAATCATGATATGAAAGTTATGATGGACGAATCATTTGGACCTATTATTGGGTTACAAAAAGTGAATTCCGATGAGGAAGCTACCACACTTATGTTAGATACAGAATATGGGTTAACATCGGCAGTTTTCTCACACAACGAAGAAAGGGCAATACGCATTTTAGACAATATGAATTCTGGAAGCGTCTACTGGAATTGTTGCGACAGGGTTAGTCCCAAAGTACCTTGGTCTGGAAGAAAGAATTCTGGATTAGGAAGCACCTTATCTTCCCAAGGCATTCGAGCATTTGTTCAGCCAAAAGCATACCATTTAAGAAAAACCAAGGGTGAGGAATTAGAATCATAACCAATTAAGTCTGGGATTTCGCTGTGATCAGTGCTGTGAACTTGGGTAGTAAACTTTAATCTTCCCTCAAGTCTGTTTTCAAACGCATTGATTGATTTACAAAAAACCTTGTTTGCTTCATTTGATCCATTAGAATAACAAACAAAGCTTCAGATACAAGATTTTCTTTTTGAGTAACAAATCGTTCAGCACGAGACCCTAATAGTGATTTATTCATTTTTATATGTATAAACTATATATGAACCTTTATTGAATTATGAGTTTGAGTTATATATAATATTAGGAGCACTGACCTTCAAAGAATCCATTCTACAAAACCCATCCCTCCGATAGGTAATTTGACAGTTAGAGGTAGGGAAGTTTTTAGGTTATTTATTGCTCCAACAAATCATTCATGTCCATGATAAAGATAAACAGCTCCATAGGACCAATGTGGGCCTACTTGACCAGGGTATTGATATCTGTCCATCATTAATGCTACATATCTAAATGGATAACCCTCAGGCAACTCAACGATATTTGGCCAAACCCTTGTTCCCGAGGTTTTACCCCATGGAGGCAGGTCCATTTTTAGAATGCCAACTTCCTTCAAATCAGGGTAGGTATAGATAAAGATCTTTCGCTCCGAACTTCCTGAAAAACAATACCGCTTACCTCCTATTTTTTGAATGGATGTTCCGGTTGAGTCATGGATTACAGGTCCGGCAATTTTCTGATAGCCACTGTCCCATTTATCAGATTCAAAAACCACGGCTTTGTAACCATTGATGTATTCGCATGTCAGCATCCTCCATTTATTTGCCGAACTGTCAAACAACAAATGAGGATCTTCCATATTTCCAACCATTCCAAAAGGTGAAGCTTTCATGACTGAAAAACCGAATCTAGGATCTGTTTTGCTTTCAACAGCCAAAAGTTGTTTTTTTTCTTTTTCGCGATTGGCATAAGCGGTGAAACCGGTTGTTAATCCGCGCCATAAGTTTTTATTCCTATCATAAAACAGATGCGAGGCAATCTCATTTCTAAGCAAACCATCATCCCTGTCAAATAGGATTATTCCCTCCAACTTAAGGTCAAAAACTGTAGGATTTAAACTAAAAACCCCCTGAATATGATGAGGCAAATTGCGACCTCGAATAGACATGGTATACCACAGCCGACCGTTTTCTATATAAGGATCTCCATTTTCATAGGTAATCGCTCTTATATCAGCCAAACCAATGCCGGTATTTATCTCCATTTGGACTCCTCTGATTTGAACCTCCCCCTTGTTGAGCGAGACAAAAAGGTTAGATTGAAAAGTATTCAGATACTTTTTCAACCTCAGATCAATGTACTTGTTAAAATCACTCTGACCAATAACCTTTGGCAATCCATTATCTCTATGAAAAAGGGTAAATCCACTTCCCAACATTTGGAGCGTGATTTTACCTTTCATGGTTTGTCTCTTATCAAGGCTTATCGCAACCGTTTTATTTATGACTTCTTCTTCATTTTTAATTAAATTGAGTCTAACCCCATCAAGAAAATTGTCTATAAATTTTATTTTCACGATGAATCTTTCTTTTCCGTCAGCATCCGAAAACTCAAAGCCAATCTCCCCGTTTCCGATACTCGACTCAAGATCGATGGTGTAACTTACAAAAGGATTAAAACCACCAAACCAGATATTGGTTTGGGTTTCTTCGTGAGATTTAATTTTTAATTTATCCTGAAGGAGTTCCACATCAGCACGTTCCTTAAAATAATGCCTCTGAGGGTGCATTGATGTCAATCCAATAATGTTTTTTGGCTCGAGTTTCGCCATAGTAATGGACTGTTGTTCATCAAATATCATTCGTTGAACACCTTTACGGGTAAAATTTATTTCGTCAACCGGAGTTTGAGATTGTCCGCTTTTAAAAATTAGAACAAAAAGGAACAAAAAAAATAAAAGATTTGAGAGGGCTTTCATAACAGCAGTTTTTTCATAAGATAGGGAGCAGAGAAAAAATAAATACGCAAAGCAACCCACGTTGGTCTTAAAAACTATGGGCAGCGAGATATCTAATTATCTTAAATTTGATCCTAATCTACAAGATTTATTGAAAAGAAAAAAATATAGATACTTTAACCTCTTTTCCGGAGACAGTCTGAGAAAGAAGAAACCGGAATGTTCTCTAAAAAAATCAGCATGATTTACTGAACTAAAACGATGAATGATCTCGTATCCAAATTAGTTTGAAA
>Ga0209603_1002650_pt1 | contig 16195 bp, 13 predicted proteins | sample COGITO_mtgs_1206_FD_184812 | JGI IMG/M metagenome (GOLD analysis project Ga0209603, IMG submission 184812) | Pelagic marine microbial communities from North Sea - COGITO_mtgs_120607 (SPAdes) (version 2) | ecosystem: Environmental > Aquatic > Marine > Epipelagic ... | reverse complement strand
AGGGGTGGTGGACGTTGTGGGGTCGAGACCACTTCGCAAACTCGAGAAGTCTTCATCGCTCTAGCCTCGTTAATCCGTGCTGGTCGTCATGAAATGGCTTTGGCAATTCTTGACAATGAACTTGGAGGTGGTTGCTGATGCCTGCCGAGAAAGGCATTCCGAAACCTGAAGCTTCAGCGAAGCGAATGGATGTTCGAGACTACGATTCCCGTACCGCCTGGGGCTGGTTGTCTGAAGATGGTCAGATGATCATGAGCAAGGAAGGTGTCACGTACTTGGATGTAGAATTGGTTCGGCTTTCCTTTGATGCGTTTCTGCAACAATACAACCTGTCCATCCATCAAATCGATGGAAGACGATTGCTGCGCTGGTTGCGTCATATTAAGGATCATCAGGGCGAATGGAACATGGATGATATCGAAGCACTAGAATGAAGTTGGTAAATGTCGTTTTAGAATATGAGCGATGAAACTATTAGACTAGGAAAGATGGACTGTTTGTGAAGGTGATGAAGAGCTTTATGCTAGCGTTAATTGTTACAAGTCTTAGTTTCAGTGGATGCTTAAATTCTTCTGTTGAGAATGAATCTGCAGGATCCAACTCGGAAGAAACACTAATTACGGTCACGACAAATGAAGCTGTGTCTTGTGAATTACTTGCGAAGGGTGCTAGTTATTCTGTGAACGGATTAACTACTGTAGAGTCGAGTTACAATGGATGTTCCAATCCAAACATGAGTGGTTTACCAACCTTGATTTCAAACCTAGCGATTGGTGATGTTGTCATACTTTCTATCGACAACGATTTAGCCTGTAAAGTTGTAATTACTGAAATGAACTTAGTACTCAAAGGTGCATTATGTAACATTAATATTGACCCAAAATGTCCTGAGAAGAATTGGGAGTTAGGATCTCCAAATCCTTCTTGGCACGGTAATCAAGAGCCTAAATTGATGCATAGTTATTCTCCAAATGAATTCTGGTTTGTCGATTATTCAACATGTGATCTATCGAGTTTTGACCTAAGTAACACTAATTTTGGTCCATCAAATTTTTCATACACGAATCTAACTGGTGCGAATCTTGAGAATTCCGATTTGTCTAAAGTAAAATTAGAACATTCAAAGGTTACCTTCATCCGTGGATGTCCGGCTAAACTTCCTTCCCAATGGTCTTGTGAGTTTCAATCCTATAGTGGAGGAACTTCAATGGATGCTGATAGTCTGGCCTTCCATTTTTTGCTTGGTCCCAAATCTAATCTCTCCGGATTAAATGCTTATATGGATTATTCTAGAAATTATCAAGGCAGAAATCTATCTGGTATTAATTTGAGTGATTCCAGAATCGGAACATCTACTGAACCATGGAATCTTGCGAACGCAAATTTGGAGAATGCAAATTTTTCCAATTCAGATGCTGTTTTAGAACTAAGTTTCGCAAATCTGACTAATGCCACGTTTGTTGGAGCTATACTCGACGGGAAGATTACCAATGCTGATATTTCGGTCACAGATTTTCAAGAAGCAGTATATTTTTCCATGGATGGTCGAAATTTGATTAATTGTAGTAATGAACTGTTACCTGCAGATGTAAAATGTGCAAATACTACTAACTTTGGATTAGTGTTGCTCGGTTCAAGAATGAACTTGTCTAGAATTGATTTGGTTCCAGGTCAAAATTTTGGCTATGTAAACCTAGAGTACAGTGATCTTAGTTATACTAATTTCACTGATGCAGGATTGAGTAATGCAGTCCTATACAATACTAATTTTTATGGTTCTAATTTATCAGGAACCATGTTCCCTGCTCTTTTCCACATTCCCAATCATTGGGTTTGGGCAATTGAATTAGAAGCATGCCCGATTTTATCACTGTCTAATGGTGATGCCTATTGCTTGAACAACAACATAATTTCTCCATACGCTCATTCGTATCTAGCAAACCTGAGTAATCTTGACCTAACAGGAATACAACTGAGAGTTGATCATATAGACAATAATCCATATTCTCCGTTTTTCAGTTCTGGATGGGGAGAATTTCCAGACGGTTATGATTTTGCCTTAGTTAACTGGGAAAATACAATTTGCCCTGACGGAACAAACTCAAGTGACAACGTTGATCTGTGGGGATTAGGAATCTCTCCTATCTGTACCTTAGAAAATATGTAATCTGAATAGAAACTGAAAATTCCTTAACATTCCTAGATAACAACTTCATCCAGTTCTAATTCTTGTGAGTCCGAACCTACAATGCAAAATCGCCCGCCATGCATCATGCAGTTGAATTGCCGTTTGCTAGTGCCATCAAAAAGTGGGACCCCCGGGCGAACCCAACCACGGTTGATGTACTTCCTCAACAGAGTATAACATGAGAATACAATGCGAGGAAAAGGCTCACAAAAAAAGGCTCGGCTGGAACGACTGAAGAACGAAATCATCGATTACGTAGGCACATCGCCGGGCGCATCTGCGGCGGACATCGTTAGTTTTCTATCAAACGATCGTAAAATGCGAAATCATGGCTTGACAACCAGAAAGGTTGGATTGTTCATCCCACGTCACCTCTCCGAACTGATTGGATTTCACCTGGATTCCTCTACTGGAAAGCGAATCTATCATTTGGTCGCTTGATGAAGCACCACATTCATGCTGAGGTGCTTGGTGCGCCAACACATGAACTGGCCAACCTCTGCCCAACCTGAGGCGTTGTTTCCTTCATTCAGCGGTAATGAAGACGGAGCAGTCCCTCAATTTCCAGCAGGAGAACCGGCTTGGCGAATTCTTGACCCAGCTCATCCAATGGGCATCAAATCCCAAATGAGCCAACTTTCTGGAACAATTGATTGTGAAAACCCTGGATTCTTTACGGGGGGAGAAGGCATTATCATCGACGCTACTGCTACGGTTGAGGCCGGTGCTTACATCATCGGCCCGTGCTACATTGGCCCTAGAGCTGTTATTCGAAGCGGCGCTTATGTCCGTGAATACTCGTGGATTTGCGCCGATGCCGTAGTCGGACACGCCACGGAAGTGAAGCATTCCATCTTGCTACCAGGTGCCAAAGCGCCGCACTTCAACTACGTAGGAGATTCAATTCTTGGAGCAAACGTCAATCTTGGCGCTGGAACCAAACTGAGCAACCTACGAAATGACGGAAACGAAGTCCATGTTCGAATTGACGGAAAACGAATCGGAAGCGGGTTGAGGAAATTTGGCGCCGTGTTAGGGGAAGGTTGTGCCCTTGGGTGCAACAGTGTCACCAACCCCGGAGTTGTCTTGGGCTGTAACAATGTGGTGTGGCCTAACGCAACCGTTACCGGAATCCACGGCCCTGACGTTGAACATCGCTGAGGTGGACCGTATGACGTTCTCGTATTTCGGAACCGATGGAATCCGTGGGGAAACCTCGCTTGAGAAGGTGGATGAAGAGGAAGCAATTCTTGCTCTCACAGAGAAAAGGACGCTTCATCCTTCGTTGATGCGGGTGTTAGGAGAGGCGTTAAGCCACGTTCAATCTCTGTTCCCGGGGCAAGGCCATACGGTCGTGGTCGGATGGGATGACCGGCCGCATAACGAAGCCATCGTTGAAGCGCTAACCCTTGGACTTCAGCTCAGTGGAAGCAACGTTGTTCACATTGGTTTGTGTGCTACACCAACGCTTCACGCGGCAGTTCTGCACAACAATGCGAGAATGGGATGCATGATTACCGCAAGTCACAATCCCGTTTCAGATTCTGGAATCAAAGTCTTTGACGCTCATGGTTTCAAAACAACGCCTGAACAGGAACAGGAAATCAGTCGAACCTTGTTGGCTCTAGCAAGCGAAGAGCGTGAAGTCAACTTGGATGAACAAAAGCGACTGAGCGAGCCTGCGGTTCGGATGAGTGAGGAATGGGCTCAAACCTTCCATCAAGCCTGGCTTGAAGCTCGTTGGGCAGACTTTGAAGGCGTATTTGGAGGATGCACGACTTCTGTTCAAAACGGAAGAATTGCTACTCCGTTCCTCCTCGATTGCGCCCACGGTTCAGGGGCTTCATGGCTCTCGGACGTTCTCACAAAGCGTGGCATAGAAACACGCGAAGTGAGTGGGAGCGCGCTCGCCCTCAATGCAAACTGTGGTGCTGGGGATTTCTCTCCAACACAAACATGGACGGTTGAGGAAGCTGCTTCGTCCTCTCATGCACTCCTTTCAAACCTGAAACCAGCACCTATTGGAACTCTGGTTGGAGCCGCATTGGACGGTGATGGCGACCGGTGTTTATTGATCGAGTCAACAGAAGAGGGTTACAAAGTAATTGACGGAGACGCCATGGCTGCAATGTTGGTCGAAGCAGGACAGCAACAGGGGCCGTGGCGTTTTGCCGCAAGCATCGAATCTGACGTTGCATTAACAGGATTTGTTTCACAGTTCCACCCAGATACACAGTGCCTCGAAACAGCTGTTGGTGACCGTTGGCTCTCGGTTGGATTACGCCACCCTGACGGATTGATGGTCAGCGATTCCATGCCTCTCCGGCTTGGAGTTGAAGATTCGGGGCATCTTGTCATGCCGGCATCGCACCCTGGCCGTGAAGGAGATTGGAGTCTCGTTGGTGACGGTGCTGCTTCACTCTGCGCCTTTTTACTGGCCCAAGACGGTTCCAATTCTCGTTCCTTCAATCGCGGATGGAAGCGAAGAGTCTCGGTGAAAGAGAGCCACCGTGAACGCTGGCAGCGAGGGAATGCGCTGCAAGAAACTGTCTCTGACAAGATCTTAACGACGCTCAAGGACAAAGGCATTGAAGCCGGAACACGAACCATTGAGGGGGAAGAAAATCTCCTCCTCGTTCACGGTGAAGGGTTAGAAGGTACGCTCTCGTTTGGTATTCGCAACAGCGGAACTCAAGCAAAGACCAGTCTTTCCTTGCGTCTTTCTCCTGAGTTGAACGCAGAGACCTTCCTTCCCTTGCTTGAGGACATCGAGCGTGTGTTGACCGAGGCCCTGCAATAGGCTTCAATCCTCAGCAAGTGCTTCTTGACGGCCTTGAGTCAGGGCTGTTACTGCGAAGAGAAGAACGGCTGAGGCTGCAAGCATTGCAAGAAGGTACCCGACTTGAGCACCAGCAACAAACGAGACAGCAGCAAACAGCCAGGCGATGCCCAGGTCTACAGCGCCGATGACGCGCCATGATTTGCGGAGGGTGAAAATGCCAGAAATCCATGCAGTTGCCGATGCGGCGAGACCTGCAAACACCATCAGAGGAAGCGATTGTCCAAGCAAGGCGGCAGGATAGAGCATGATGTGAACCCCCCATAATGCACTTGAGAGCCAAGAGCCATGCTCTTGAGCAACAATGGAGGCAGTCCAAACCATGCATCCGATTCCGACAATGGACGCTGAAAGAACAGGTTCAAGCGTCATTCCTGCTGGTGTGAGGGCCCATGGATTGAACGATTGTAACGCAAACGGTAGGGCAGCGATTACGGCCAACATCACAGCAGGCTGCGCCCATGCAATGCTTCGCCGAGCTGCGAACAGAACCACGACAAGACTGGCGGGTCCAAACGACAGGAGAACGCAACAAGCGAGCCATGCGCTTCGTCCTAAAGCACCCCGGTGGTCGTCGAGGTCCCGCCGAAGGCGCTCGCCTTCAACCCAGTCAAACAACAGAACAAGAACAAGAAGAACAAGTTCAACACCGATCAGTGGTAGAACCCACTGCATGGTATCTCCTTCCAGGGGGTTGAAGGAAAACGGGACTGGAACCTCTCCTCCAACAACCAGTGCAAGGACGCGGTCAACGGCAAAAAGGCCGACAACGGCTTCAAGTGCACTGGGTAAACGAAGTCCCAGATCATTGCGTCCAATCAATCCCATTCCACCAAGGAAACCGATTGAGCCCATGAGAACGAAGAGGTGGAACGCATCCTCTCCATCAAGAACACCGGTGGTCATGCGTCCAGCAAGGTGAACAACGACCAACCCTGTCATACAGAACGCGATGGGAGATTCCACTCCTGCAATGTCGGGAAGGCGTAGCCCGATGGAATTCGCACGCAATCGAGAAAGGCCGACCATGAGAACCGAAAGGACTGCGCTAAACATGAGGGCTTGCAGCCCACCGTCTGTTGCAAAAGAAACCCATGCAGCTCCCAAGAAGGCCACTCCAAGGAACATGAGAATGATCACCGGGCGGTAATGAATATCTCCGATGATGAGGTCGTCTGCGGAGCCTGTATCGGTTCGTTTGGACCGCTTTCGTTGTGCCTCAGCAAGACGTAACATCTCCGCATCCAGGTGCTTGAGTTGAACCGAGGTTGTCTTGTCTGAAGTCATTTCTTCGGCTACCAAGTGGCGAAGACGTTCCCGTTTCTCATCAAACTCTTCTCGCCGTTGTTCTTGGGCTGCAAGTGCTTTCAATCCCGACCGCACTTCTCCTTGAAGAGCCAAGTAAGCACCGGTGAGGACGAAGAGTACCAAGGCTGCAAGTTGGATTTCTGCTTGGTCCATCCCTTGACCGGCTAGCGCCATGCTGACCAACAGCCCAAGTGCACCTATGGTCGGTGTGAGTAACGATTCAATCTTCAATATGCGATTCATGTAGATGACCAGAGAGATTGCTCCAAGGACCGTTAACATGCGAAGGTTTTCGACATCGTTCAGCCATCCATCTTGACCGGTGAGAACCGCCTGCCGTTGGGGCTCAAGTCCTATGATGAGAAACAGGCTGGTGATGATACCAAGATGGAGGGTGAGCAGTCGCCCAGGAAGTGCTTCCAATCGCTCCAACTCTTCTTTTGTTCTCCCTTCTTTTTGGCGTCGCTCTGCTGCGAGGAGGAGGAGCACGCTTGCAAGAACGAGAATCAGGGACCAAATTGCTTCCTGGCCAAATTTCCATGAGAGGGTCATGGCGGCTACGCACCATACGGTAAACAGCGTTCGCGGTTTTCCTCTGTGAACGTCTTGTAGCACAAGGAAAGCATGGGAGAGGATCAGCAGCGACATGCCGCCAAAGAGTCCCAATGCAGTGAGGCTGCCCGGGCGAGCCATCGAAACGAAGGTCAACACGGCCAATACAAAACTAAGGTTCCAGAGGTTCAGGGCTTTCGAATCTCGTAGCCGTGCACTGATTTCAGAAAAGCCCCCAAGGCGCCCAGCAAGGTTGAGGTTTGAACTACCGAGTGACATGTTCACGCCGACTTGTTGAACCACCAACAGGGCCATCCAAACCGCTATGTCCTGCTCCGCAAGAACGATCGGAAGCACGTCCGAACTCACAAGCCGTGATTCGAAGTCTGTGGCAAAAACAAGCAACCAGAGATAAGGCGTCAACACAGCCACACCCGCTATGCTTGGCGAGCGCCGAAGCAATGCAAGCCCTGCCAGTCCCAACCACACAATTCCTTGTGTAGCGAGAAGGATTCTCGAATTCGTTCCACCGTCTTCGGCAGGGATCAGCAAGGTGAGCAAAATCACCACGGCAATGCCTCCAACCCAAAGCACATGGTCGGATACACTGGTCTGATGCTGCAGAAGAACAATGACGGTTAATCCAGCCAACAATGAGGCAAAGATGGAATATGCTTCGAGACCAAACGGCCATTCGATGGACACGGTGCCCGTAACCATCAACGCCAATCCAGCCAGTAAGAACGGCGTGGGGCCAAGAACATAGGGCATCAACGTCGTCCAAGGAACGCCTCGAACCACAAGATAGGACGCACTGAACGCTGTAGCGATAAGCATCAATTGGGCAAGGGCATACCCTGTTTCGGAACGGTGAGCGGCGATGGCCATGAGTGCGCCGATCATACCAATCGATACGGACACCGCCCAGAGGCCGGGTTTGCCCAATCCAAGGGCGTTAGCAGCAGAACTGAGCCAATTCTCATGATGAACGAAAACCGCAGCCATGGCCGCATTCGCAGCACTGACCACTGCTAAAAGGAGGAAAAGTGTGAGGTCATTCTCAATTGGAATCAGGGTCAAGGAAAGAACGGACCAATCGTTTGAAAGTGCGTGAACCCCTACCCACAGATAAGAAATGGATATGCCCAAGCTCGCCAAATTTCCTGATGAGCGTAACAGAGCAAGGACGTGCATCAACGCCATGGCGAGCAGAATGAAGACGGCCACTCCTGCGCCACCAAAGACGGCTCCTGCAGAACTCCCAACCGCAAAAAGGACCAGCGCGGACTGTGCGGCGATGGCGTCTTCATCGTGGCGAAAAGCAACGGCGACGTTGAGACCCACCAGGCCCAACATTGCGATGCCTAGAGTTTCACTGCTTCCGATTGGGCTGGAATCGAACCAACCCCAGCTCCAAGCGTCAAGAGCCAATCCGTAAAGCAACTTCATTGAGATGATGACCCAGGTGATTCCGAGTAGGTGCATGGATGGCCGTGGAATCCATCGCTCACCCAAGGCAAAACCAAAAAGAGCCATTGAAAGAAGACCAAGAGCGCTGAGGAGAGGAGGGAATACGGTCCCCACCAGCGCCCCGATTGCGGTCCATATGAGGACCATCATCACCATCATGGCCCGACTGATTTGTTGTTCGCCGTGCACGGCAATTTGAGTGACGGAGTCTGTCGCTTCATGATCATCATCGGAGGGTTCCAAATCGGCGGTGAACATTTCATTCAACGTTCCGACAGCGGCATCAATTTCTTGCTCTCCGACCTTCACGTCATCTTCGGGAGTTTTCTCGATGGGTTCTGTGTCTTCAGAAGCCACCATGAACGTTCCAAGATTCAATCCACGTGCGCGCCCAAACTCCTTCTTGCGCAAGACTTCATCTTCCCCCGCAGGACCCGTTTGGGTTCCGCTTCGGTCGTCCATGGGACTTGGTGAGGCCTCGTCGCCTTGAATATGCCCGTTGTTTGTCAGGGAAACGGTTCAAATCGTCGTACATCGCCGTTATGTCGGCATGGTTTTTATGAAACCGGGGGGGTGGAAGATCAGAAAAAATGCTCAAGGAAGAGGAATGAACAGCCAAAAGGGACAAAGAGGGGCGGCAGAAACGGTCGGCATGGGCGGCGTCCACGGCACCCCTTCAGGGGACCTCGGAAAATACGGCATTACACCATCAGGAGAGGTTTATTGGAACCTCGCTGCTGGCGATTTAATCAACCTCGCAGTATCTCGTAGCGAAGGAAATTTAAGCGCCCACGGTGCTTTAGTTACTGAAACTGGGGAGCGCACAGGGCGGTCACCAAACGACAAATTCATCGTTGATGAACCAACGGTTTCCGACGACATCAATTGGGGCGATGTGAACGTCTCAACCAACCTTGAAACCTTCGAGCGGATGCGAGCAAAGGTGGTTGATTACCTCTCAGCCCAGGACGCTCTTTTTGTTCAGGACCTGTATTGTGGGGCTGACTTCTCAGAAGCGCTCCCCATTCGCGTCATCAACCATAACGCATGGCACAACACCTTTGCGCGCAACATGTTCATTCGGCCCGATGAAGCCCAAATGGCTGACCACACGCCTGAATTTACCGTTCTTCACGCACCGCATTTCGAAGCAGATGCTGAGGCTGACGGACTGAATTCACAGTGTTTCGTCATCGTGAATTACGCTGCAAAAGAAGTGATTATTGGCGGGACACGCTATGCTGGAGAAATTAAGAAGTCCATCTTCTCGGTCATGAACCTCATTCTTCCTAAGAAAGGCATTCTTCCAATGCATTGCTCTGCAAACACGACCGGTGAAAACACAGCAATTTTCTTTGGACTTTCAGGAACTGGAAAAACAACTCTCTCCGCAGACCCCAAACGAGCACTCATCGGTGACGATGAGCACGGCTGGGGCACCAACGGTGTGTTTAATTTTGAAGGAGGATGCTATGCAAAACTCATCGACCTTTCCGAAGAAGACGAGCCTGCTATCTTTGGAACGACCCGCCGATTTGGAACGGTTTTGGAAAACGTGGTGTTGGACTCGGAAGGCGTACCGGACTTCCACGATACTTCAAAGACGCAAAATACGCGTGGATCCTACCCGATTGAATTCATCGATAACCGAACAGGAGACTCAAAGGGTGGCCACCCTCAAAACGTGATTTTCCTCACCTGTGATGCCTTCGGAGTTCTACCTCCAATCTCCCGACTAACACCCTCTCAGGCCGCATACCATTTCATATCGGGCTACACGGCTAAAGTTGCTGGAACAGAAATCGGAGTCAAGGAACCTCAAGCAACCTTCTCCGCTTGCTTTGGAGAGCCTTTCATGCCCATGCACCCTGGTGTTTACGCCGACCTTCTATCCGACAAGATGGCCGAACACGGTTCCACTGCTTGGCTCATCAATACCGGTTGGTCTGGTGGTGCTTACGGTGAAGGGAACCGAATGAAAATCAAGTACACCAGGGCCATGCTCAATGCTGCCCTTGATGGTGATCTGGACGCTGTTGATTACATCACCGACGGACGATTTGGATTTGAAGTCCCAACCAGTTGTCCTGGCGTGCCATCCGAAGTCCTCCAACCGCGAACCACATGGACCGATGGTGAGGCTTACGATGCTACTGCAAACCAACTCGCTGAAATGTTCAATGACAACTTCAAGCGCTATGAAGCAGGCGTTTCGCCTGCCGTGAATGCCGCAGCACCGGCTCCTGTTGAATGAAAGGGCATCAAGCATCGTTTGATGAGGCTTGAAGCATCGCTTCATTTTTGCCTTTACCTTGGTCGATCGGAGTCAGTCCGTCAAGTAAGGACCGCAGTGAAGAAGCGTCTGGATGGTCGTTTTCTAACAGTGCTTTTTCGGCCTGAAGCAGTCGTTGAGCGATGGCTTCAAGATGAGTCTCATCGTTTCCAATGAGCGCAAGTTCCATCGCTTCATCAAACAATTCAACAGCCAATTCTGGGCGGTCAATGGCGAGCAATATACTGCCCAACCTGTCCAATGAAGCTGCGCCTTCAACCGGCGAGGTTGAGAGAAGGGCTGAGGCTTGTTGAACACGGTTTTGCGCCTCTGCTTGTTGTTCAAGGAGCATCGCAACAATGGCTGAAAGGACAAGCGAAGGTATGGTATCTACCGGATTTGATGTTGGTTGGTTGGTCGCTGCAGCAAGCAGGTCAAACGAACGCTGCAGGTTGCCTTCGTAGAGCGCTAATACTCCCAGCCTTCGCATCGCCTTGCGTTCTGAACCAACATCGTCGACCAGTGTAGCAAGATGAAGCGCACGAACAAGATGGCTGCGAGCCTGCTCCATTTCTCCTTCCATTCCTTCCAGGACGCCGAGGGCGGATTCTGTTCGGAGTAAACTTCCAGCCATCGCTCTGTGGGCGATTTCTGCCTTGGCCTCGTCAAGTGGAGCCAGGCCCAAACCGACCTGTTCCATGACGTCGGTCAGAAGGGCCTTGGTTGCTCTGAGGGTTGTTGGTATGTCATCTTCAGCGGATGTACGCAAAGAAGAGAGGTGCTCGTCCAATCGTTGGACGGGTTGACAAATGGTGGGAAGGTCGCCAAGGGCCTCAAGCCGTTTAGGTTTGATGCTGTATCCGCGGATGGTACGAGTCAAGTCTGCAATCAGGCGGCTTTCATCAATCTCGACCTCATCCGATTCGGTTTCATCGGCCATAGCGTGAGCAGAAGCGAGAAGCGAGTCCACCATCCAAGTCAGTTTTTTCTGCACGTCGTATTGATCTCGACGGCTGATGGCGTACTTCATTTCTGAGGCTCTCACTTGCCTTGACAAACTGCGTAATCGTTCGTCTCGCCCTTCTTCAATACCTCCGTCAATGAGCCGTTCAATGAAGGTCGAAGGGGGGCATGTGGTGAAGGCAAGACCCGCGGATTCGGCGGTTGTCGTCATTTTGAAATCATCCGAAACGAGAATCACCTCTGCCCCGTCACTACCCAACTGGTCTGCGAGAACCATCAGGGATAAATCGACATCTTGAGGGGCTGCTCGCTCCCCAATTTTGATGGCGAGTTTTCGGACATCTTCTTCATCTACGGGAGCGGAGTGCAAGAGTGTGTCAAACAACACCAAGAGGTTTGGGCGGCCAGGTATCTTGCGCATGCTCACCGTGGCGACCTCGTCTCTTACACCAGGAGTAATGAGTAATTTTGCCCCGTTTAATGCAATTTTGAGGTCTTCAACAACCTTGTCTTTTGCTTTTTGCCCCAAGTGGATAAAACAGTTCGAATCCACCACCCATGCTTGGCCCATGGATGATGCTTCAGCAACAAGGGCATGGTTCTTACTGCTTCAAAGTGAAATGCTTTCGGGCGTTACTCGAGTAGAAAAGCGTTGGATGGTACCGTCAGATTCAATGAGGAACTTCTCGAAATTCCACCGGATGTCGCCTGAATATCCGTCAGCATCAGCAACTTCGCTTAAAATGGAATAGAGTCCTGTTTTTCCGTCTCCTTTGACATCAATTTTGGCCATTAAAGGGAAATCCACGTCATACTTTTCAGCCGTAAATTCACATATTTCAGCGTGAGTTCCAGGCTCTTGTGCTCCAAATTGATTGCAAGGGAAACCAACCACTGTGATGTTTTCGTTTCCTGAATGAATCTCTTGAAGCCCTTGGTATTGCGGGGTTGCCCCGCATGCGCTTGCAACATTGACAACGAGCCAACGGGTTCCACCAAGTTCCCTCAAGGTGGTTTGTGTTCCTTCCATTGTGGTGATGTTGGTATCGAGTGCTTCGGACATAAGTTCTCCTTCAACTTGGGCGTTATGAAGATGTGGTTCGTGGCTGAACCAACCAAAGCCTCTTCAATCCCCGCCTTGTCGCCCGACCATGCAAGTTCTCATGGAAACCAGTGCAGGAAACATTACGATTGACCTCTTTCACGGCAGCGCCCCCGATACTGTGGCCAACTTCGTGAAACTCGTCAACATGGGGCACTACGATGGCCTCCACTTTCACCGCGTCATTGAGGACTTCATGATTCAAGGCGGCTGCCCTCATTCCAAAGACCCGATGCACCGACGCGCCGGTACTGGCGGACCTGGCTGGCAAATCCCCTGTGAGCCTTCTGCTCTCGCTCTCAAGCATGACAAGCCAGGAGTCCTTTCCATGGCTAACGCAGGACGAAATACTGGCGGCTCCCAATTTTTCCTCACCACCGTGGCGACTCCTTGGTTGAATGGAAACCACGCTGTCTTTGGCGAAGTGTCTGAAGGCATGGACGTTGTCAAAACCATTGAAAACTGTGCAAAGCTTCCTGGAGACCGTCCTCAACAACCGCAGCAAATCGTCCGCTGCTCTGTCATTGATGACTCGTAATCTTTTGACTAAGATCGAACCTACGGCACGCATAGAATACTGCCCGTAGGTTCTTGACCCATAACCAAAGGGAGGGCCATGGCTGTTGACGCAAGTGAAGCGCTTCTGCGTGCTACGCTGATAAGAAGCGACCCCTCCTTACGTGGCGTTACCCGTGAAAATGGCTCTGATGTTGAAGGTGAATACGACTGGAACTATTTCTCATCAAATGGAGAGCCGATCACGGAAGAAGACATCGTAGTCCGATGGAATTCTATGGCCCTTCCGCCAGGATGGGTTGATGTTTGGATTTGTCCAAATCCAAGAGGGCACATTCAAGCCACTGGAAAGGATACAAAAAATCGACTTCAATACCGCTACCACCCGGACTGGATAGAAATTACTGCGGAAATGAAATACGACGACGTTGTCTATTTTGCATCACAATTGCCCCGTCTTCGAAGACAGATTGATCGGGATTTGGAGGAACAGACGATGTCCCTTGAGACCGTTTCTGCACTCGTGGTCAGGCTTATTGACCTCTACAATATTCGGGTTGGCAGTGATGAATATGCCCGCTTGAACGAATCCTATGGGCTCACCACCCTCAAATCAATGCACGTCAAGCACATTCGTGGAGCAAAGGCGGAAGGGAAGCACGACGTCGTCTTCACGTTCACAGGAAAGTCCAACAAAGAGTGGGAAATTAAAGTCGAGGACGACCGTTTGGTTGACCTCATTTTACGAACCAATCGTCTCGGAGCAAAGGACGCTGATTTATTCATGTACATTTCGGAAGCCGGCAACGAAGTTGACCTCAAGGCCGAGCACATCAATCAATACATTCGCGCCAGCAGTGGAGAAGGGTTCACTGCGAAAAATTTCCGTACCTGGGCTGCAACTTCCCGTTGCGCTGAACGTCTTGCATTCCTGTCCAAAACCCAAACCCCACAAGCCATGAAAAAATGGTTGAAAACCCTGCCTGACGTAGAGTCAATGGGCAACATTTGGACTGAGGGAGAATGGAAGTGTCCAGAATCCGAAGCGCAGCGTACCAAGGTGATGCTCGCTGTTATCGATACGGTCGCAAGTGATTTGGGCAACACTCGTGCTGTATGCCGCTCGTCCTACATTCATCCGTGGTTTATGGATGCCTGGATGGAGGGAACCCTCGGAGATGCGTGGGAAAGTGTTGATTCTGAACGGAAAATACAGGGCCTTTCTCAAGAGGAAAGTGCAACGCTCCGGCTCTTGAAAACGATTTGAAGCGGCACTTATCTTCTTAGGATGGCCGTTCCAGCATTATGGTATGGGCGAGATGCGAATTGAGAAGGACACGATGGGCGAACTCGAAGTGCCGGTTGACCGCTACTATGGATGTCAAACAGCTCGTTCGTTGTTGAACTTTGATATCGGGGGAGACACCATGCCCGTCGGTGTTGTTCGTGCGTTTGGTATTCTCAAACAGGCTGCTGCAAAAACAAATGTTGCGCTTGAACAACTTGACCCTGAGGTGGGCGACCTCGTCATAGCGGCTGCCCAAGAAGTCATTGACGGGCACCTCAACGATCACTTTCCACTCCGTGTATGGCAGACTGGAAGCGGCACGCAATCCAACATGAATTCCAATGAGGTCATCGCGAACCGAGCCATTGAAATCGCTGGAGGCGAAATGGGCTCAAAGCATCCCGTGCATCCAAACGACCATGTCAATCGCGGTCAATCTTCGAACGATACCTTCCCCACCGCCATGCACATTGCTGGTGCTGAAGCCTTCACGCATCGCTTGTTACCGAGTGTTCGCGCCCTTCGAGATGCGTTGGACGCTAAAGCCAAGGCTTGGACGGACATTGTCAAGATCGGCAGAACACACTTGATGGACGCTGTACCGCTCACCCTCGGTCAAGAAGCGTCTGGATGGGTTGCTCAGTTGGATGCTGACTTGCGTCGCTTGGACTTTGCGCTGGACGACCTCTTTGAATTGGCTCTTGGAGGAACCGCAGTCGGAACTGGCCTCAACGCTCATCCACTCTTTGCGCAAATGGTTGCGGATGAAATCGCCAACATCACCGGATTGACCTTTTGTTCAGCAGAGAATAAATTCGCACAGCTCGCTGCCCACGACGCCATAGTTGCAGCGTCTGGAGCATTGAATACGCTCGCAGTATCATTAATGAAAATCGCCAACGATGTCCGATGGCTTGGTTCTGGGCCACGTTGTGGCCTTGGTGAACTGGCTCTACCAGCAAACGAACCGGGTTCCTCGATCATGCCTGGAAAGGTCAACCCCACACAATCTGAAGCATTGACGATGGTTTGCTGTCAGGTCATGGGGAACCACACGGCCATAACCATCGGGGGAAGCCAAGGAAACTTTGAGTTAAACGTCTTCAAACCGATGATGATTCACAACTTCTTGCATTCAGTGGACCTTCTCACCGATGCTTGCCGCACCTTCAGAACCCGTTGTGTAGAAGGTCTTGAACCCGTTCGTGCCAACATTCAGTCCAATCTTGAGAACTCGCTCATGCTGGTGACGGCTCTCAACAACCATATTGGATACGACAAATCAGCTAAGATTGCGAAGAACGCTCATGAAAAAGGGACCACTCTTCGGGAATCGGCTTTGGAACTTGGATACTTGACCAACGAAGAATTTGACCAATGGGTCCGTCCTGAGGACATGACGGGCCCTTCGTGACGAACATTAAAGGGAACCGTAGGCCGACACGGAAAGGACCTCGGACCTGCTTCTAATGGAGGCGCATACAAAATTGGCGTTGGGGGCTCAAAACGAGCATCCAAAGAGCATTCACAGCGATATCTAAGTCATAAAAAAACCAGATTCGTGAATGAAAGAATTTTTTATAAACGTTAGAAACCACCGAATGTGCAAACATCACACACCCTGTTTGCAAGGTCGATTCATTGGAGTTTTATTGTCCTCTATCTCTATGGGCTGTCCAAACAGATTGGTGAATTGG
>Ga0209603_1002643_pt1 | contig 16228 bp, 14 predicted proteins | sample COGITO_mtgs_1206_FD_184812 | JGI IMG/M metagenome (GOLD analysis project Ga0209603, IMG submission 184812) | Pelagic marine microbial communities from North Sea - COGITO_mtgs_120607 (SPAdes) (version 2) | ecosystem: Environmental > Aquatic > Marine > Epipelagic ... | reverse complement strand
ACCGCAATATGTTTATCGAAGCCGTTGTACCCACCTCTATTATCAGGGATCTGACTGACACAGAAATGGAAGCCTATCGTGCACCCTTTGCTTCTCCGGATGATCGTCAGCCGACACTCAACTGGCCCCGCCAGATTCCTATTGAGGGAGAGCCTCCTGAGGTGGTTGCCCTGGTGGAACAATATGGGGCGTTTATGGCCGCTTCAGAGTTACCCAAGTTATTTGTCAACGCTGAGCCGGGTTCTATTTTGGTCGGTAGGCAGCGGGAGTTTTGCCGTAGTTGGCCGAACCAGCAGGAAGTCACAGTTAAAGGCCTGCACTTTATTCAGGAAGATTCACCGGTTGAGATTGGTCAGGCTGTTGCCGGCTGGCTCGAGACCATCTAAGTCTTAATCTGAGCACTCAAACTCATTGTTCAACCTTATTATTTAAAGCAAGAGAGAAACCTAAAATGTCAGATATCCCTGTTTATATGATTGCCAATTTCCATATCCAAGATGCAGATACTTACAAACTTTAAGAGAAGGGTTTTTTCCCTCTTTTGAAAAAGCATGGCGGTTCTTTTCTAAGTTATGACGACAGCACTGTGACCTTGGAGGGTGCTTATCCTAGGGAAGGTCGTATTGTGCTCTTTCAGCTTCCCTCTGAAACTGCCGCTCAGGCTTGGTTTGGCGATCCAGAGTATCAAGCGATTGCAAAGCACCGTCGTGCAGGTACAGACACGCAGTTCCTAACGATGGTCCACGGATTGCCTGCAAGATAGTTAATCAGGCCCGTTAGTGTAATTGTTATTCCGTAAAAGGTTGATCTTGTCAAAGAAAGATTTGGCTGCCCCGGCAATGCTGATTTGATCTCTTTTGGGAAATCCTATCTCCTAGGTTTACTATCCAATTGCCCTCGACGCCTCAAGGTCTGTTCGGCAAACCCCGGCTCCCATTCATGGGTTGAGGTGAAAATCGCCTGTCTAGGTGCTATTGCCGTAAAAGCGCTATTAACAAGCACGTTTGACGAAACTTTGATGTGTTTTATTGATGAAAGGACCAGATTGATATATCAAGCGGCTCTAAATCGCTACTTGTAGTCCCAATTTTTTCAGAAAATTTTTTTAGACCCTAGTTAGCGCTCAATCCCGAAACAGAAGAGAATTCCCCAGATTGCTAAAAGGATATTGGAGCAACATGGTGAGGAGCTCCTATCACTCGCTATTTCAGCCGCCTCCGAAGTATTCGCAAATGGGGGCTATTCCATTCCCTCAATTGTCTCACGAGATACAGACGCTTGGTTCCTTGAAGCAGACCTCGTCCGTTCTTGGATCGAAGAGGGCGGGCTCGAAAGCAAAATATTCCCAGAAGGAACACTCGTAAAAGAGCTATATGGTTTCTTCAAGGAGGACACTTCTGATCTCGCCGATACAAGATATCAGATCAGCTACGGAGGATTCACCTCACGCCTAAGACAGGCACTGGCGGGGCATCCAGACTTTAGAATGGGTCGTTCAAACAAAGCGCAGATAGTTTTCCGTCGCAGGCTTGTCTAACAGTGTTGCAGTGCTGGTACTGAGGCTAGATTCCAATCACCTCGTATTGATTATTGAATTTATCTGAATTCACCAGCACTGCAGCACAAAATGTTACTTTTTGTTGCCTTTTGCATTTCAAATGAAAATAAACGGCCTTAAGAGCCCGCACTTTTTTAGAAGCAGGGTGGCTAAAACACTTAATTAACATTAATAAACGGCAGGGTCAGCAGGGATAGCAGCGTTTCTGAGGCAATAAGACCGGCCGTCAAATCCGCGAATATAAGGAAGTTGACGACCTTTGCATCTCATTGCTTACGGTTTGGCCTATCGGCTTACAGCCCCAAATCAACCTCGAGCCGCGTGATGGAATTGACGAAATTATTCGCCGCATGACCCTGCTTGCCGGTCCAATGGATATTCGGGAAGCGGTCGAGGATGCGCTGATAGGCGGTCTCCAATTGCATCACCGCAATGCGTTGACCGAGACAGACATGCGGGCCCATGCCGAAAGCCAAATGGTCTTTGGCATTGGCGCGGGTGATATCCATTGTGTCGGGGTCTTCAAACACATCCGGGTCACGATTGGCAGCGCCGTAATACATCAGTACTTTCTCGCCGGGCAGGATTTCTTGGCCGGAAAAAGCGGAAGCGGCAGTTGCGGTGCGCCGCATAAAGATAATCGGCGAGACCATCCGCAGCGCCTCAGGCACCATTTGCGGTATCAGACTTGGGTCATCCAGCAGCATTTGCCTTTGCGCGGGAAATTGCGTCAGCAGCCGCATCGTGCCGGATAGCGAATTGCGCGTCGTATCATTACCTGCAAAAATCAAGCCCAGCCATGTGCCGTCGAGATATTTCTGGTTCAGGGGTTCACCGTGAATTTCGGTTTCGGCCAAAAGCGTCAATAAATCATCGCGCGGGTTTTTACGCCGATTGGCGAGTACATTTTCGCCATATTTAAACATTTGCCGAATATTCCAGAGAAACTTGATGATGAACCAAGGCGTCACCTTGGCCTCGGGGTCAGTGACAATATATTGCGCGTTTTCGAGATAATGCAGCCAACGCACAATGCGCGGGCGGTCTTTTTCATCAATGCCCATCATCTCGCATAATGTATAAAGCGGCAGCCATTGCGAAAAATGCGCCACCATATCTACGCGCCCGTCATTTTGTTTGGCCACGGCTTCCATATTATCGAGCAGACGGTCGACTTCTTTTGCGACACTTTTTTGCAGCTCGGCAATAAATTGCGGCGTAAATGCCGGGCGCAGCGCCATGCGAAACGGCACATGGTCGGGATGGTCGAGACTGATAATCGTGTTCAGTCCGGCATCTATCAGCCGCTGCGGGCCTTTGGTTTTGGCGCTATAGCCCAAATTGATTCCACCCGCAAAAGACGAAAATGTCCTCGGGTCCATCTCGCATTTTTTCACATCCTCATAGCGCGTCAGCGACCAGAAACCGGCAATATCAATTGTGTCATCGGGCTGCCACCACGCCACCGGCGCTTCAGCCCGCAATTTATGAAAATACTCATAAGGCTGGCCGTGTTCTGCAAAAGCCAGAAGATCCATCGGGTCAAACCCGGCCGGCGCCTGATATTTCTGCGTCGGCGGGCGGTAGCTATTATCTTCAGCCTGGATAATTTCGGACAGGGTTTGCATTTTTCTTTTTTCCTTATCAGCTGCGGGCACGCAATAAATTGCGCTGGATTTTGCCTGATACGGTTTTCGGCAGCTCATCGACAAAGGCGATGCGGCGCGGATATTTATACGGCGCGGTTTGTTTTTTCACATACTCTTGCAGCGCGCCGGTCAGCCTGTCATCGGCTTCAAAACCGTCATTCAGAATAATCCACGCTTTGACCAATTCGCCGCGCTCATCATCCGGCACACCGACCACGGCGCATTCTTGCACCGCCTCGTGTTCGCTCAGCACATTTTCGACCTCTTGCGGGCCGATGCGATAGCCTGATGAATTAATCAAATCATCGACGCGCCCGGTGTAAAATACATAACCCTCAGCATCGATATCCACTGTATCGCCGGTGGTGAAATAGCTGACTCCATCAACCTCGATTTGCGCCGCTTTGGTGCGCGCCGTGTCATCGCGGTAGCCGGTCATCACTTGCGGATTGGGCAGTTTAATCAATAATTCGCCACCTGCTTGCTTGGCGGCAAAAGTGCCATCGGCAGTGCGCACCCCAATTTCGACACCGGGCAATGGCACACCCATTGAGCCGGGCTTCACCGCCATGCCCGGGCGATTGGTAATGGTCATCAGCGTCTCGGTCTGGCCATAGCCATCGCGCACCGTAATGCCGGTCAGTGCCTGCCAGCGATGAATAATCTCCGGATTGACCGACTCGCCAGCCGAAACCGTGGTTTTCAATTGGCTTAAATCATAGGCGCTGACATCTTCAAGGATAAGACGACGCAATTCTGTCGCCGCCGCGCAATAACATGTCACCTGATAGTCTTGCAGCAATTCGAGCCGCATCTCCGGCACAAACGGCCCGTCATAAAACAATACGCTGGCGCCTTGGCTCCACGGCCCGAACAATATGCTGGTGCCGGCTTTCGACCAGCCGGTATCGGCAGTGCACCAAATGCGCGATTGCGGCGTCAACGCCAACCAATGGAGCGCCGAACTGGCCCACGCATAAAGCGCGCGCGCCGCATGGCTGACCCCTTTCGGCTTACCGGTTGAGCCGGAGGTGTAATAAAGAATGGCCGCGTCTTCGATGCCGACCCGCGCCGCGCTGTGCGTTTCAGGCTGTGCATCTGCCTCGCTAAGGGCTACCCATCCTTGCGGCGCGTCACCCGTGCAGGCGCGAATTGTTACCGAAGGAATATCGTCAAACTTTGCCGTTTCACTATCCAATGTAATGACCGCCCGCGCCCCCGAATGCGCGGCCCGATACGCCAAATCAGCCTCGGTTAACATGGTAATGCACGGTATCGGCACACAACCGGCGCGCAAGACAGCCGTCATGGCAATCTGCCATTCGGCAATGCGCGGCAACATGACAATGACGCGGTCGCCCTGTGCGAGGCCATGCGCTTCCAGCAAATTGGCATATTGAGCGGCATGTTGAGAGATGTCGGCAAAGGTATAAACGCGCTCGCGCATGTCTTCATCAACCGTAATGAGCGCAATTTTCTCCGGCTCTTGCGCCCAGTAATCAACAATATCCGTGGCAAAATTAAATGTCGCAGGCAGCTCCCATTGGCCGGTTTGGGTATTGAAAGGTGGCGGCAAGACAGTCATTCTCATTCTCTTACTGATAATCGGCAAATAGCGGGCGTTTATTTCGCTTAAAGTTTTTCACCTATTGGATTATTGTTCAAGTGAATAGTTTTTGGAGAGGGCAAACTATGAATGAAAGATTTTTCTCGCTATTGGCGATGGATGGCGTGCATATGGGCGTGCCCGCCGCGCGCGCCGTGGCCGAACTGGCAGATAAATACAGTGCCAAACGTGTCGCACTGGTTGCCTCTAAAACGCTCAGTCGCAAGACCGATGAAGTGTCCGCCATTGCCGCTGCGCTGGGCGATAAATTTGTCGGCACATTTGATGAGACGGTCGAGCATGTGCCGCGCGCTTCGGTGATTGAAGCGACGAAATTTTTGCGCGATAGCACCGCCGATTTGGTTTTCACCATTGGCGGCGGCACCCCAATTGATACGATGAAAGTGTCCCTGCAATGTCTGGCTGCCAATGTAACCAGCGCCGATGAGATTGACCGCGTAATGGTAGTTACCAAGCCGGATGGCACGCGCATCATGCCCGATATACCGACCCCGCCCTTGCGCCAAATTGCTGTGCCGACCACATTGTCGGGAGCCGAGTTCAGTGATCTGGCCGGTTGCGTCAATACTGAAACCAAGATTAAGCATATGCATACTGGCCGCTTTATCGGCCCGATGAATGTCGTGCTTGACCCGCGCATAACCTTGCACACGCCTGACAATTTATGGCTGTCGACCGGTGTGCGAGCGCTTGACCATGCGGTGGAAACGATTTGCTCATCCGCGCCTGAGCCAATGGCTGATGGCTGCGCGCTGCACGCCATTCGCCTGCTCGGTAAATCGCTGCGCCGCAATGTTGAAGCGGCTGATGATTTGCAAGCGCGCCTCGACAGTCAAATCGCGGTTTGGCTGGCCTGCATGGGATTGAACCGCGTGCCCTATGGTGCCAGTCATGGCACGGGCCATCAGCTTGGTGCGGTGGCCGGTGTGCCGCACGGGCTAACAAGCTGTGTGATGCTGCCGCATGTGATGCGCTATAATGAACCGGCAACGGCTGAAAAACAGGCATGGATTGCCGATGCGTTGGGCTTTGACGGCAGTGCCGCCGATGCGATAGCTCATTTAATCGCCGATTTGGGGCAACCGACAAGATTGCGCGATGTCGGTGTGCGCGAAGACCAGCTTGACCAGATTGCCGAAGGCTCCATGCAAAATAATTGGGTGCAGGCCAATCCGGTGCCGGTCAACACACCGGCCAAACTCCGCGCCATTCTTGACGCCGCTTATTAGGACATAGACATAAAATGATTGATTTTTCCATGACACTGCGCCAATCCGAAATTAAGGCACAGGTCGAAACCTTTATCGCCGATAAGGTGATACCGATTGAACAAGCCTTCGGCCCCAATCAAGTTGATGACAAATTACGCATTGAATTGAATGCATTGGCGAAACAGGCTGGCGTTTTCGCCCCGCATGTGCCGAAAGAATTTGGCGGCATGGGCCTCAACCATATCGATATTTCAATTGCTTTTGAGGCGGCCGGTTATTCTCTGCTTGGGCCGATTGCCATGCATTGCGCCGCCCCTGATGAGGGCAATATGAACATGCTCGCACAAGTCGCCAATGAAGCACAAAAAGAGCGGTTTTTGCGCCCCTTGGCCAATGGCGATATGCGCTCGGCTTTTGCCATGACTGAGCCGCAACCGGGCGCCGGTTCCGACCCGTCGCTGATGGCAACAATGGCCGTTAAAGACGGCGATGATTATATTATCAATGGTCAGAAATGGCTGATAACGGGCGCTGATGGCGCGGGCTTTTTCATCATTATGGCCGCCTCGCCCAATCCAGATGGCGGGCGCAATGTGGCGACCATGTTTTTTGCTGATGCCAACACGCCGGGCATTGAGGTGGAACGCCATGTGCCAACTACCGACCGCACTTTTACCGGCGGTCACGGGGTGGTCAATTTCAAAGATGTGCGCATACCGGCCAGCGATATTCTCGGTGAATTCGGCAAAGGGTTTCAATATGCGCAAGTGCGCCTTGCACCGGCCCGCCTGACCCATTGCATGCGCTGGCTCGGCGCAGCCAAGCGCACGCATGATATTGCTTTGGCCTATGCCAAACAGCGCACGGCGTTCTCCAAACCCCTGATCGACCATGAGGGGGTCGGCTATATGCTGGCCGATAATGAGATTGATTTGCATCAATGCCGCATGGCGATTTGGCACTCGGCTTGGCTGCTGGATAATGGCGATGAGGGCGGGCGCACATCCAGCATGACCAAAGTGCTGTGCTCTGAATTGCTCGATCGTATCGCCGATCGCTCGCAGCAAATCATGGGCGGCATGGGCGTAACGCATGACACAGTGGTGGCACAAATCGCCACTGAGGTGCGTGCTTTCCGCATTTATGACGGACCGTCAGAAGTGCATCGCTGGTCGCTGGCCAAAAAACTGGCGCGTGACTAGGCGTTCCTAGCCTTTACCGTGCTCGGCCTCAACCCAGTCGAGCATGACTTTGCGGAATAACAGACCGGCCTGGTCGCCGGCAATAATCATTTCCTCATAATCGACATTATCGCTATTGAGCAGGGTCTGCATATGTTTACAGGCCCATAAATCCTCGGCGAAACCGATATTGGAAAAGGCTTTCAGCCCCTCATAATATTCATCGTTTTGCAGCGCGTAATTATTCGAAATCGACCACCAATAATGCGTGGTGGTGCGCGTTTCGGGTGTCAGAAAATGCATAATATAGCTATCCAATGAGGCGCGGTTGCCTTCCGCATCCTGATAAAAAGTCGGGCCATAGCCTTTGAACACGCCGGGTGAGACCGCCGTGCCGCTGGCCCATACTTCCAATTCTTGCCCTTCCAGCATCGGATAAACATCCGGCGGCAGCGCTGCCTCCATCGGATTGCTGACATGGTTGACGTGGCGGCAATGAATACCCTCTTCAGTTTTTTCAACCACCCGTTCGGCATCCAGAAAGCTGTCATCAAGGCCGAAACTGTCGCGGTGCAAATAGGCAAAATGCGTCAAATCATTGAGGTTTTCGAGCATCAGCAAATAATTGCTCTCAAGGCCGATCTCATCGCCGACAGTGCGGAAAGCCGGGTCGTCAAGAAACGGCAATTGAACGAATTTCTCTTCCTTGTCAGTCGTATCCTCATCGCCCATCCAGATAAACACAAACGGCCCGACCTCCTTCAGCGCATATTTATGCAGCTTACGATCGGCCAGTTGCGCCTGACACGGAATACGTGTGACCGCGCCCTCCGTATCATAGCGAATGCCGTGATAGCGGCAGACGAGATGGTCGCCGTCGAGCTTACTTTCCGAGAGCGGAAAAGAGCGATGCAGGCAGCGGTTTTGAAAAGCCAAAAGCTCACCCGCCTCTGTGCGATAAAAAACAATCGAGCGCTCAAGCAGTGTCTTAGCTTTCGGCTCACGGGTAAATTCGTCTTTGAAACCGGCAATATACCAATGGTTATAGACAAACGGTAATTGCACAAAATCTTTCACACTTTTGATTTGGTCCGCATAACTCATGGTAGAACTACTATAATTGTTTACGACACCACGCATCAATGGCGGTCGAATAGTCGGCTGTATGAAACAGCATCAGCTGGTGGCTGGCACCCTTGAAACAATTAACTTCAGCATTTGGTCCCAGCGCAGGCGTGATCATGTCGATGACACCCTCTGGAAACATCGGGTCGTTTTCGCCATAGGTGAAATAAATCGGCTTATCGCTATCGCCCGGCAATACAGGCGGGTCATATTGAAAAAGCGACGCCCAGCTCGCCAAGTCATAAGCCCAGCTATTATCGCTATCCAGTTCCTTTTGCGCCTGCGCGCCTTTCCAACCATAATCCGTGTCGAAATCAAAGAAGGTGCGGATATCCAGCTTGGCCGCGCGGCCCAACGTCTCGATCAATTGCTTGACCTCGTCTGAGCGGTAAAAGCCGCCCATTCCTTTCAGCAAATCACTGCCGGGAATGGCTGCCGAGCCCATACAAATCACGCCCTCAATATCATCGCTATCAATGGCGGAAATGGCGGCTCCGACGCCGAGGCTGGAGCCGAGCAAAAAGACCGGCTGGCCGGTTTCTTGTTTCACATGTTTGGCGATGTCGCGCGACGCTTGCGCCCAGTCGGCCATATGCCATTGGCCGCGCGGGCTGTTAATTCGCGATTGCCCATGGCCCGGTGCCGAATAACTCCAAATGTCGCAATTCTTATCGGCATGGTGTTCGCCGAAAATATCATAAATGCCGCCATGACCGCCCAGACCATGCGACACAACCAGCGCATAATCAGCCTGCTTCGGCTTATAACGATAGCAGTGCAAATCATTTATCCGGTGTTGTTCGACATGCATGATAATCTCACCCCCCCAAAAAATTTATTCAATCGAACAAACTTTGGCATAATCAAATAGTGATAACAAGCGCGAAAGCATGTATTGGTCTAGAATGAACGCTCCGGAGAAAACAGCAGCGCAAACGCGTCGTCGCATATTGGCCGCGGCCAAGGCCTGCTTTGCCCAGCACGGTTTCCTCGGCGCCTCGACGCGGCAAATTGCTGGGGGGGCCGGTGTGGCGCAGGGTCTTTTGCGCTATCATTTCGAAACCAAAGAAGCGCTTTGGAAAGCCGTCATGGATGATATTTTCGCGGCAATGGCGGCAAAATATCCGGCAGATACGGACACGAGCACCTTGTCGTCGCACCAGAAAGTCGAAAATTTTATCTCCGGCTTTATCGATTTTTTCGAGCTCGAGCCGATGCTCTATGCGCTGATGACCAATGAAAGTCGGTCACCCTCGCCACGCCAGCAATGGCTTTTGGACACCCATGTGCGCTCTTATTTCGAGGCCGTCCAAGACGCCTTTCAAGCCGGCCAGCGCGAAGGCGTGGTGCGCGCCACCGATCCGGTAATGCTGTATTATGCGATTATCGGCATTGTTGGCGCTGCTTATTCTTACGCGCCGGAAATCGATACTTTGCGGCCGGGTCATTCGATACAAGACCGCGAAAAACTGCAATCGCTGATTGCCGATTTAGTATTCATCTAAACCGCAGCGCAAATCATCTTCCACCCACATTCACAAAATCTGCTTTTTCGCGCTTGTGCGAAATGCTCACTTATGGCAGAATTTTTGTTCAATTGAATAAATTTGCGTTGTCTATTGGCGCTGCTTGGGGGACAAAATGAGCAAAATTAACGGACTTCACCACGTTGCGGTTTCAACCGCCAATATGAAAGAACAATTGACGTTTTTTAGCGACGTACTTGGCATGCGGCTTTTGGGGCTTTATTGGATGCATGGCGTGGAAGGCGCGTGGCACGCCTTTATGGAAATGGGTGACGCGCAATTTGCTTTTGCCTTTGTGCCGGGCAATGAGAATATCGAGATTGAATATGGCAAGACGCATGCCGGCAGTGGCGCGGGTCCTTGCGCGCCGGGCGTCATGCAGCATATCGCGCTGAATGTCGACACGCCGGAAGACTTGCTCGCCATGCGCGACCGTATTCGCTCGCGCGGTGTCAACGTATTTGGCCCGATGATGCACGGCATGTGCCAATCAATTTATTTTGGTGGACCGGAAGGCCTGGCATTGGAAGTTTCCACCTCGGGCAACGCCACTGCACCGCTTGACCATGACGGCACGTGGATTGACCGCGACGTGCAAGAATTGGCCGGTATTTCTGACGACGAATTGGCTGCGCTGATGAACCCGCCCGCTTATGAGGGTGAAGAGGGCACGGTTGCCCAACCGGCTTATGATGAAAGCAAGCCGCATAATGCCTATCCGAAGGAAGTTTATGACATGATGCTGGCGACGCCGGATGAGGCTTTTGCCGAGCATACATTGCCATGGGCAAATCCGCCGGAAAATAATGCGGCCGGCAAGAAATAGCCAGTCGAACACCTTTCAAAGCTTGTATTTGTGGGAGACGCTAATGTTTTTTTCGCGAGCATTTGCACTCGCTTTGCTGGTCGCCGGTCTGACCGCACCGCTTCATGCAGCCGACAATAAACCGAATTTTGTTATTGTCGTCGCCGATGATATGGGCTGGTCGGATATGGGCTGGCTTGGCAGTCGCATCAAAACGCCGACGCTTGATGGGTTGGCAGAAAACGGCACCTTCATGGCTGATTTCTACGTCGCACCAACGTGCTCGCCGACCCGCGCCATGTTGATGACCGGCCTCAGCAATCACGCGGCCGGTGTCGGTTCGATGCACCATTTGCAAGCCGAAAACCAGCTCGGTCATCTCGAATATGGGGCGCAATTGCATGATGGTGTTGTCACCATTGCCGAGGCGTTAAAAACCCAAGGCTATCGCACCATGATGGCCGGTAAATGGCATTTATCGGTTGATGAGGAGCAAAACCCGGACAAACGCGGCTTTGACCGTAGCTTTGGTCTCGTGCAAGGCGGTGCAAGTCATTTTGCTGATCAGTTGCAAATAACACCGCTGGAGAAAGTCGAGTATAAAGAGGATGGCAAATTCATCGGCTTGGAGCCGGATTTTTACTCCACCATCAAATATACTGACAAGCTCATCAATTATATTGACGAAGCAGGCGACGCGCCGTTTCTGGCTTATTTGAGCTACACGGCGCCGCATGACCCCCTTCAAGTGCCGGATGATTGGCTACACGCTTATAAGGGCGTGTTTGATGACGGCCCACGGGCCGCACGCGCCGAAACCAAACAACGTTTAATTGATTTGGGCATTATCCCGGCGGATGCAAAACTGCCGGAGGCACCCAATGCGCCAAGCTGGTTGCCCTCGCATAAGAAGCCTTGGAGCCAACGCAATAAAACGGAAAAATCTGATGCGACCCGTCGCATGGAAGTCTATGCCGGTATGGTCGAAATTCTCGACCAGCAAATGGGGCGTCTGATTTCCCATTTGGAGAAGACCGGCAAGCGCGACAATACCTATATTATCTTCATGTCCGATAATGGTGCCGCGATTGGCACACCCTTGACCTATATCGGTAACAGCCGTGAATGGGTCGGCCAAATGTTTGACCTAAGTGTTGAAAAAATGGGTCAGGCCGGTAGCTATACGACCATGAGCGCTGAATGGGCCTCAGTCAGCAATACGCCGCATCATTATTTCAAAGGCGTAACCGGCGAAGGGGGTGTTCGCTCGCCACTGATTGTTTCCGGGCCCGGCATCGACAAAGGGATTATTCAGCGCACGCCCGGGCATATTATGGACATTACGCCGACCCTCTTGGAACTGGCCGGCATCGACCCGGACGCCCTGCCCCTTTATGCAGGAAAACGCCAGCCCGAAGGCACGTCGCTGTTACCTCTATGGAGCACCACGCAGCCGCAAAGAACCAAGGAATTTGATGCCGACCGCATGTTGGTGACTGAATTATTCGGTAATCGCATGGTGCGCGCCGGCGCTTGGAAGGCGCTTTATCTCCGCGCGCCTTTCGGACCCGAAAAATGGCAACTTTTCAACCTCACCAACGACCCCGGCACGTTGGATGATTTAGCCAGAACACACCCCGCGCAACTGGCTGACATGGTCGCCAGCTACAATCAATTCGCCATTGATAACAAAGTCATTGACCCAAACCCACGATTTACCCTCCGCTCAAATACCGGCTATGAGGGGGCGTGCAATTGGTGGTGTCAGACCAAATTCGGCCTTGTGGATATTCTGATCAATCCGCATTTACGCCAACCGGCTTTTATCATTATGCTGGCGGTTTTCGGGTTGGGCATAGCGGGCGGCGTGGCGAGCTGGCGCAAGCGACGCAGCCATCGCCAGGGGTGAGACCGATTGAGGCTAAGTGGAAGCCGTTGGACGCAAGTTAAATGGGAAAAGATAAAAGAGAGAGTGCAAAAATGCGTAGATGGATAGTCGAACGGTTTGGCGCGCCGAAAGATGTTTGGACGCTCCAAGAGCATGTCGAAAGTCTCGAACCGGGACCCGGTCAAGCCAAAGTCAAAGTCGAAGCCTGCGGCTTGGGCCTACCTGATGTTTTGATGAGCCATGACAATTATCCTCTTACGCCGCCGCTTCCGTTTACGCCTTCTCAAGAGGCAGCGGGCGAAGTTATCGCCACCGGTGACGGGGTCGATGAAGCGCTGATCGGCAAGCGTGTCGTTGGTCCAACGCTTTTTCAAGCACAAGCCGGCGGATTGGCTGATGAGTGTTTGATGCAGGCAACCAGCATCAATGATGGCATATTATCTGCTCTATTGCCTATCCCCGATGAAATGACGGGAGTTGAGGCGGCTGGTCTTTATATCCCCTATCAAACGGCATGGTTCGCACTCGTTCGGCGCGCGAAAATCACAGAAGACGATGTGGTATTGGTTCTTGGTGCATCCGGCAGTTCAGGTAATGCGGCGGTTCAATTGGCTAAAGCCAAGGGCGCTCGCGTTATAGCTGTCGCCGGCGGATCGCAAAAAGCCGATTTCTGCAAGAGCATCGGCGCGGACGAAGTTATTGATAGAAGTCAGCAAGACATTACCAAGTCGGCTCTTGAACTTACTGATGGGAAAGGCGTTTCAATTGTCTTCGATCCCGTCGGAGGAAAAGCCGCTCGCGCTGCTTTTAAGGCGACTGCTTTCGAAGGACGATTTATTGTCATCGGTTATGCGAGCGGTGATTGGGCGCACATTGCTCTACAAGAAACACTTATGAAAAATATTTCATTACTGGGCGCAATGCCAATCGGTTTTGCCGCAAATGAGGTGCTCGCTGCGCATCAAGATTTGATCGAGCACTGGCAGGAGGGCGTAATTGACCTCTCGAATAGTCAAGTCTTTGATTTTGATAATGCGCTGACAGCGGCAACGCATATCGCGGATGGAAAAGTCGAAGGTAAAGTCATTGTCCAGCTAAATGGAAAGAAGTCGTAGGACACTTATGCCCTTAATACTGTTTCACACACCAAAATCTCGCTCACTCCGGCCACTTTGGTTGCTCGAAGAGATCGGACTGGATTTCGTGTTGAAAACAATAAGCTATGATGCAGCGTATTTTGCATCTGATGCATACAGGGAAATCAATCCCATGGGAAAAGTGCCAGCATTCTATGATGGCGATTGCCTTGTTTTAGAATCGACGGTTATTCTCCAGTACATTCTGGCTAAATTCGGGCCATCTCCTTTAAGCGTAGAACCCCATGAGAGCGACTTTGGGTCTTATTTGACCTGGTTGCACATGGCTGAGAGCGGCCTATCGCACTATCTGGCCGTGTATCTTGGTCAAATGACCGGCCGCGATAAATATGCGGTCTCCGAGGGTTTCGAGTCTTATGTGAAATACCAAGCCGAGAAGGCTTTTCAGATGTTAGATGAGCATCTTATCGGCAGGTCATTTATGGCCTCCGACCGGTTCACGGCTGCTGATATTTCAGTTGCTTACAGCCTGTTTCTGGCGAATACGCTTTGCAGACTGCCCTTACCAAATCGCGTGCAGGCTTATTTTGACAGCTTGCAAGAACGCCCGGTTTGGAAAAAGATTGTTGCGATTGAATAGGCTTGGTTGGGTGGCGTTGGAACGCGCTAGGAGCGGCCCCTGAAATTTGCGATGCCGTCGGTTTAGAAAGTTACCTATGATGATTGAAGGAACATAGATATGAAAGCTCTTGTCTTTAACGGCCCACGCGATATTCGCTACGAAGATTTCAAAGATCCCGAGCGCACGATCGACAATGCATTGATTTTGCAGGTCAAAAAAAATGTAGCAGTTGTGGGTCGGGCCTGCACATTTATCACGGCGATTATATCGGCACGACCAATTATGATGCGGATCAACATCAGTTAGGAATAGGCCATGAGTAAGTTTTACGGAGATGTGCGTCAACTTGGCTACGTTGTTCCCGACATTAAAGCCGCAATGCAACACTGGGCAGACGGCTTGGGTGTTGGGCCGTGGTTTTATTTGGGAGAGGTTGCGGTAGAAGACGCTATCGTTAAAGGTAAGACAATGTCGGGCAGCCTCAAAATGGCGCTTGCCAATAGCGGTGATTTGCAAATCGAATTAATCGAGCCAGTTAAAGGTGCTTTGCCATATCATGATTTTCTCGATGAGACCGGCGGCGTGGGCGGATTGCAGCATCTTTCCTCATGGCCAGCGCCAGATCAATTCGAAAAGATCGTTGAGGCACATAAAAAATCAGGTGACGATTTCCTTATCGAGGGTAAAATATCAGGTACAAAATTTGTCTATCTGGACTCTCAAACACATCATGGCACTCTGTTTGAACTTGCTTCGCCCTCAGATCAGTCAAAGCGTTTTTTCAAGCGCGTGAAGGATGCCTCGATCGACTGGGATGGGAGCGACCCAATTGTGCCCATAGGTGCGGGTAGGGCTGAATATTTATGAACACACATAAAGAATAACTCCGTGAAAGGAATAAATCTGTGAGCTGGAAAAACATCAAACTAAATATCGAAGACAATATCGCGGTGGTTATGCTGTCGCGACCGGAGAAGATGAACGCGTTGACCGCCGAAATGATCCTTGAGTACGTTGATGTCCTGGATCGGTGCGACAGCAATGATGAGGTTAAGGCGGTCATTGTCACCGGCGACGGCCGGGCTTTTTGCGCCGGAGCAGACATTTCGGGAGGATCGGAGAGTTTCGCAGATGTGAGCAATGATGATGCTCTCAATCCGGATGGCAGTATCAACTATTCGGCTGAGGCTGTTCGTGACGTTGGCGGATTTATAACCCTTAGACTATATGACATGAAGAAGCCTGTGATTGGCGCAGTTAATGGAGCCGCCGTCGGAGCAGGCTCTACGATGCTTTTGCCGATGGACTACCGGATTGCGAGCGACAAAGCGAAATTCGGATTTGTATTTGCGCGTCGCGGCATCGTGCCAGAGTCAGCATCATCTTTTTTCCTACCCCGTTTGGTGGGTATCAGCCAAGCCGTTGACTGGTGCATGACAGGCCGAGTCTTTGGCCCTCAAGAGGCGCTTGAGGGAGGGTTGATTTCGAATATTTGTTCACCCGAAACGCTATTGGAATGCGCTCACACGATCGCTCGTGATATTATTGATAACACCTCTCCAGTTTCTGTAGCGCTAACCCGTCAAATGCTTTGGAAAAGTCTGGGGTGGAGTCATCCGATGGACGCCCACAAGCTGGAAAGCCGCAGCGTCTTTTCGAGATCAACATCCGCCGATGCTCAGGAGGGCGTCGCATCATTCCTTGAAAAAAGACCAGCGAAATACCCGCAGAGCGTAGCGAAAGATATGCCTGACTTTTATCCTTGGTGGGAGCCCGCGCAATATGACTAATAGTGGTTTTTCTTTAATCGAATTATTGGTGGTTGTCGCCATTATGAGCGTCTTGGCGAGTGTCGGCATGGTCGGCTATGTCAGCTATATTGACACGACCCGCGATGAGGTGACCCTGTCTGATTTTTACGCGCTGGAAGACATCCTCG
>Ga0209603_1002642_pt1 | contig 16229 bp, 9 predicted proteins | sample COGITO_mtgs_1206_FD_184812 | JGI IMG/M metagenome (GOLD analysis project Ga0209603, IMG submission 184812) | Pelagic marine microbial communities from North Sea - COGITO_mtgs_120607 (SPAdes) (version 2) | ecosystem: Environmental > Aquatic > Marine > Epipelagic ... | reverse complement strand
CCGCATACTGATATAATGGCACATGGTCATCATAGATCAAAGGACCAACTACACCTTTAAAAGCATCTAGTTTTAAAGTTTTAGCCCTATCCCATAATTTTCGAATTAATTGACCGTGAAAATTTAAAGAATTCCGTTCAATGGGTAGAGAGAGCTGTTTATCTCCCACCATATCTAAGATTATTGCTTCTTTTATATTTTTTATCGGTAGATTTTTCGCAAAGTAAATAGACCCTTGGCAATAGCTTTCATTTTCACCAGAAACGCCGCTATCCTCTGCGTCAAAAAAAACGAAATTAATGCCAATATCGGGGCGATTAGCTTTTAATAGATTAACCAATTCCAAAAGAACAGCTACACCCGATGCACCGTCGTTAGCACCTAATATAGGCTTTTCATAGTTTCTACTGTCTTCGTCTTGATCAGCTAGTGGACGGGTATCCCAATGCGCGCCAATTAGAATTTGAGTATTACTTGTTGGATTAACCCTCGCAATAATATTTGTTCCTTTATGGTTTTTGTTTTCAAGAGCGCTTTTAAATGAGAACTCTTGAACAATAACTGTGTCAGCTCTTTCCTGAACAAAATTCAATATATATTTTTTCGTCTTCATGTGCCCATCTGAGCCCGGATTTCTTGGACCAAATTCACATTGAGCTAAAAGATGATTAAATGCTTTATCCTCATTAAAAATAGGCATAACAGTTTCACAACCGAGGTTGGCCATTGATATAATAAAAACTATTATTATTAACCGCATCACCCTGTTATCGCAATGTTAATGTCAAAACCAAAATCTCTGTCCACTTTTTCCCCCATTGTTCGACTATCACTTTCTCTGTATTCATACCTCAAACCCCCGGAAATCTTATTTGAGAATTGATATGAAATCCTCAAACCCGTTTTCCAATTTGATGAAAATGCGCCTTCCTCAAGATCTATTTTATCGCCCGATTTAAACTCTTTGCTATCATTCATATCGAAATTTAAAGTAAAACTTATATTATTATTTAATTTGATATTCCCATAATAAGGCAATGGTATAGTCATTCCACCTCTATGTGTATAAGATGCAGTAGACGTATAACTATGATCTTTTCTTATTGTAAGCCCGGTTGGAAGCTCATCTAATGATAAGTTTCGGTTGTGTCTAAACGTAACAGAAATATTTTTCTTCAAACTCATATTAAAACCAATTAAAGGAGAAAAATTCATGTTAATCCTTGAAGATCTTTCATAATCTTTATTGTCATCAACGAAGTTGGCTAACTTAAAAAAATTAATATTATCAGGCGTAATGTCTTCGAACTGCCAAGATCGAGTTTCTTTCCCAGCATAACTATGATCAATGGAAGCAGACTTTGCTACCCATTTAATTATTGGCCATTTTTCTACACCAGCTAATCTAAAACTCCACCCTGGGAAAGGCATGCCAGTACTAAAAAATTCATCAACCGCAATATAATCTCTTGACATTGTTCGTTGTTCAATTCCCGAACCGCTTATAACACTAGAAAAGTTTTGAGAAAAATTAAAATTAACAGTAATTAATCTAGAAAGCTTAATCCCTGAGCGAACAGAACCATCTCTTTTATGGTCCCAACTACCAAGGTTTGAACCTACTTCAGAAGATTGAACTAAACCATGCTCTGGCATCCAACCGAACTTATAACCTACCGGCACATCGCCAATAACTTGGTTTGAGGACCTATTTAATGTTTCAGTATAGCTTAAAGATATTGGATTTACTTTATCTACTATACCATGAACAAAAGTAAGCGACTTAATTTCTTTTGATTCTTTCTTTTTCTTTGAGCTCTCATTTTGTTTAGCTGCCCTTGATCGTGACCTCGATCTACTGCCCCTGGACCTTATACTATTTCTGCTCTGTTTTCTAGGCGGTTTATAAAAAAATTCAAGTATTTGAACTGGAGTGATTGTAAAGCTCGAATTAAATCTAAGGTTTGAACTAATATTTTGTCCTTCTCTAGATAAATCATTAGTCCAGCGATAGCTAGCAGAATAACTCAAATTTGGTTTTAACCATTGTAAAAATTTAGGACTGTATGTTGTATTCATCGTTTCAGTCACGTTTGTAACCAAACCTGGGTCGAGGTTCTTTAAAGCAACCCAGGCATATCCTCTGTAATCATTTAATTTACTAGAACCTGTCCAAGCATATTTTGTTGCTAAATTATTTGTGATTTTATAATCCAAGTTCATATTCCTACTCAAGCCAAAGTTATAACTATCTGGAGACCTTATTGATGATCTTGTCTCATTCCATGATAGTTTTTCTGTAAAACTCATAGTTGTATTAAATCCGGATGGAGTATAATAAATTTGCCAGTCACTTAAAGAACCAACCAACGGAAATTCTTTTACCCACTTCAGAGGGCTTACATAATTATCTCTTCCAAAAGGTAAACTATAACTAACCTTTCCTGAATACGATTCTGACCATTTTTGAGTATAGGTTATATCTGAAGATCTTGATTGAGATGCGCTGAAGTTAGTTTTTATATTATCAATCGTATACTTTACTAGTTTATTATCTGATTTTGAAGTTTTTCCCAATGACGCACTAAAACTTATAGTTTGACTTTGTGCTATGATTGTATCGGGAGCAGCATTTTGATCTACTAAGATATCTTCTCCTGGAAAATATTTTGGTGTGTTTGTTGCACTACTGATAGAAGCATTTACGGGTAAAATAAACCCCCAGGACCTCGGTAAAAAACGGTGTAAATCTAATCGCCCAGAAACATTAAAGTTTTCAGCTGTACTTGTCCCCCTCGATAATCTTTCTTGTAATCGATGAAAATCTGCATCTTGCCTACTATATGTAAAGTTTGCAGAACCTAAGTCTGCAAGTTTCAAAGAAGACTGGACTCTCATCGCCACACCTCTGTCTTTTTTAACACCGCTAAGCCTCAATTCATCAACCCAGACCTCACCATCAACAATCTCGTCCGATGTATTTCTTACTCCCATTATAAAATACTGAATTCTGTTTAATGCTGGCTTGCCTTTGATATAAATTCTTTTTCCTGTTTGGATTCCTTCATCATCAGTATATAAGTATCTTTTTACATCAGCGGAGTCAATAAACACATCTGTCTGCTTATACCTTTTTACTGATGTAGAATCTTTTAATTTTAATTCAGCTAACCAATCCAGTTGAAGCTCAATACTATTTCTGCCTTTATCTTCATCCCAGCCACTGTAAACAGGTTGGGTTACTTCATAATAATCATCACCAAGACCAAAGCGAAGGAATAGTTCAATATCTGTATTAAGATGGGTCATCCATTGACTATTTCCATATACATACATCTTCATTAAATCATACGTCATGAAACTTCTTTTTTGATCATCATTTAAAGTATAAAGTGTCTTTTGAGCAGACCCAGAATGCAGCGGAGGCAAATTATCAAACTTCATCACGAGCGATTGTTCTTTTGATCTTATTTGATTAATCCTATCATACTCACCTTGCACTCCATCAGGAGGAACATATTCCGCATTATCCTCTGTATTGATAACCGCAATTTGAAATGAGGGAGTATCGTGATTATCCATTGAAAAACTAGAAGAAGAATTTAAAATTTTATTTTCTTTTTTTAAGTTTACCGTATTGTTGTCTTCACTATCGTTTGAGGGAGAAAAAACTCCTAACTCTTGCCATTCATTACCTACTATTTCAATTTTTGCAACCTGAATAGACGAGTAAATTGAATCAAAACCAGATACTGACATTCTTATATACCTAATCTCATTCCATTCAGTAGAACCAGAGTTCTTAAAATCTGAAAGAGGTATTCTAAATAATTTCCATCCAGTTTCTATACCGTTCTTTTCTGTTTGTCCAGCTAAATAAGTAGTGTCCGTTAGGTCAAAACTTGTAGAAAAATAATCATTCACTTTGTCAATAAACCCTGAACGGTCTAAATCTTCAGTGTCTGGATACTTCCCACCCTCTTGGATTTTGGAACCAGTTCCATTGCCTTCAGTTCCATTCGCTTTAGAATAGTTACTACTCCCCTGATCATAATTCCAGTTATCTCCATTCGGATCATAAGGGTCGACATCATAGCCAACATTAATAATATTAGTTTCATTTTGCTCTACGTAGAATTGGTAAGTATTGTCTTCTAAACACCCACCCCAACCATTTTCGTAATCATCAAAACAGCCATCAAGTCCGGTATCCTCAGGATCTTCAAGAAAGCCATTACCAAGTGTTAATCCAGCTTCAGGAATATCTTCTGTATTTAAAATACCATTCCCATCCCAATCTTCACTTATTTTACCAAGATCTATTGCTAGATTTCCTTCATTCCCTTTAAGCCATATTTCAAAAAATTTACTTTGAGTCTGATCATAATCTCCTGAATATAAAGAAGTTGAAATACCAACCCAGGATGAATCATTATCTATATTTTTTTGATGGGATCTTTTACGATATCGTAGCACTAAAACATCTGTGGTTTCATTTCCAGCTTGCACCGAAGTTGACTGATTGGGCCAAATTTCTCGTGTTCTTACAGGTATATAAGGATTGTACCAAAATAATTCACCTCGGTTTCTTTGAGAATATTCTCCTCCAAAAATATTTAATTCTGTATCATAAAAATTTGGAGCAGAGGACTGTTTCCAAAAACGTCTTTGAATAGATGGTGAAGTGGTCCTTTTAGAACCCTCAAAATCATCAATAAAGGCAACACCATTTGGGTCTCCAGTTGCCGAATTACTTATTGAATTGGGGTTTGGCAGAACTTGAGCAATTTCACCCTCAATGGATAAACTCGTCATTTTATCAGTTTCAATGATAGGAAAACGATCCAATAAACGAGTAATACCATCTAATTCCCATTCATACCTTCCGTTCAAATCCCATATAAAATTTCGCGTTGGCTCATAACCAACTTCAATTTTTTGATTCATAATTGATTGATTATAATAAAGTGCCGTAGCACCTATAAATGACTTCTCGCCTAAATCCATTTGAGCTCGTGTACCAAATATAGTTTTTTTGTCAAATGAAACAATTTCATGTCTATCATAACGAACTTTTAAATCAGCATTTGGATCATCAGCTGCACTTCCCATTAAAACGATAGTTCCTGTGAAGTAATCTATTTGATAATCCATACCTCTTTTTAAAACAATATTGTTCTGAACAACTTCTTCACTACCTTCAACCAACATAAATCCCAGGTTAATAGTCGAACTTTGGTTACTGTATTTAGTCTCGATAACAAATCTATTGTCACTATTTATTTCCGAAGATATCGAAGAAGTATACATCTTTCCTGAACCAAGTTGACTCTTCAAAGCTTCAACACTATTCCCACCTTCTAGTGAATCTATTAAAGCAAAAGGATGCAAGGAGGGTATTAGTAATTCGCCGTTTAACATATTGATTATATTCCCAGATTGAAAGTCAATGATCTCATCGTACTGACGAACTCCATTAACATCTAAACTGTCTAACCCAAACAGTGTAATATATGGTAAGCTTGTTGTTCTATCGCGCTCACTTTCAGGAGTAGACCTTTTATTAATTAGTTTAACTTCAAAGCCGTCCTGATTTATTTGCGTTGTGCCAAGGTAGTAAACATTTTTAAACATTAGTTCCCAGCTCGGGTGATTAGGATGGCTATTTCGAGGTTTAAGCATCATCAACGATAAGTTTGTTCCGAGCGAATCTGCTGGGGCCCCAACTTCAAGAACAGTTTGTCCAGTATTTCGATCTTCCAGGGTAAAAGAACAACCAAGGATTTCATTCATTACCATATCTCTTAATCTTATGTAACCTAGATCGGCACTCATTTCATAATTAGTTCCGGATTCTAATCGAATGAAATTTCCAGTCTCATTATCATCAGTATAGAGAGAATCAGTCGAATTCAGCGGATTAATAAATGCCGTACCTGTCACAGCTCCAGCATCATTTGTATTAATAGATTTATAGAGTTCAAAGTTTTTGACTACGAGGTTCCCAAGGTAATGAAGGCCATTTTTGAGCGGATAAAAAGAAGGAATATTTACATCGTTTATTGCCAAATTGTTAACAATCAAAGTATCAATACCGTTTCTAAACCAAGGATGGATAAAAAAGTATCTATTTTTTATCCAATCAACATCACGGATTTGCTGAGTACTTGACTGCGCTCCACCCTTATACTCTTCCTGTTCTTTTTTGGCTTTTTCAATTGAAGCAATTGTCGTGATATCAATTGGCCCCAATTTTGAGATTGATTTGATACCAAAAAGACCCTGATTTTTTCCTGAAAAGGTTACATACTTTGTTGATGGCAGAGATAAAGATATATTACCCGCCTCTACTTTTTGGATGATATCGTCTTCAAAACCTTCATAATTAATTCGAATATTATTTTCCCAATCAAATTGTCTCTCAGAATCTTGATCCATATTTACAGTAATTCTATCTCCAATTTTTCCCTGGATATTAAGATGTTGTTTTTGATCAAATTCAAGATGTGTATTTTGAGTTTGATTTAATGAAGACCTCACTAACTCTTGATCTTGAAAAATCATATTCCCAGTTATTGTAACGTTTCCATTTAAGCTCAAAGAAGCCCGCCCGAGATTTCCAAGGTCCATGCCGACAACTTCCATCATCTGTCCTTTTCTTTTGCTCGTACCATCCTTCGCAGATTGATGTACCAATTGAATGAACTTAGCATAACTTTTGCGTTCATTATATTTTCTTAGATACCATTCCACGTCAGCCGTAAAAGGAATTTTATAAGAATAGCCGTCAACATATTGCTTAATGGTAATTGTGCTCCAATCTTTTGCAAGAATGATATCTGTTTTCAAATTATCATATTTAATATTTAAAATACCTTTAGGGCTAGATGATGAATCGAGCGGCTGTACTAAATTAAAAATGTAACTAGGAAAAGGATTCACAACGAATTTAGACTCTGGAATATATAGAAATAATTTGCGTTCCTCAGTGTTTAAGGATGTTGCAGAATCTCCTTGAGCGTATATATTTTGATATGGGCATATCGCATTAGCCATTGCCAGTACAATGCCCAAGAGAAAAAGATATTTATATTTTTTAAACAAGATTTATTATTTAGTTAAACAATAGCGATTTGATCGATAAAACCTCCCTTTTTTAGTAAATGTTTTCTTTTAAAAGTCTAACCATCTTTTTTAAAGCTAAACCCCTGTGACTAATTTTATTTTTTTCTTCTTTTCCCATTTGAGCAAAAGTTAAATATCTATCAGGCACAAAAAAAACTGAATCATAACCAAAACCTTTTTCTCCAATCGGCTTTTCAGTTATAGTACCTTCAATACTTCCATCAACCCAAAGTTCCTTTTTAGCACTGAAAAAACTAATCACAGTTCTAAACTGCGCCACTCTTAATTTTTTTTCTACACCAGCGAGTTCAGATAGTAACTTCTTGACATTGTCTTTATAAGTGACATTTTCCCCCGCATAACGAGCTGAATAAACCCCCGGAGCTCCGTTTAAAAATTCTACCTCGAGACCCGTATCATCAGCTAAGGTCGGTATTCCTGTTTTCCGATAAACCTCTTTAGCTTTTATGAAAGAATTCTCAAGTAACGTAGAACCTGATTCTTCAATCTCACCAATTTCCGGGAAACTATCAAGAGATAAAATTTTAACCTCTAAATCTTTTAATGCATATTGCATCTCTATTTTTTTATCATTGTTATGAGTCGCTATAACTAATTCTTGCATTCGCATTGTTTTGTTTTATAAAAGTTAAAATGGAGCTGAAGTTAAGATTGCTAAATCAATATTTACATTAACTTGTGATTGAATAAAAATCCAAAAACAATAAAGTGTTTTTTTTAATTTTTAAAATCATTTCATAAGAAAAGTTGAAATACCAATAAAATATATTAATTTTTGAAGCTTAATTGATTAGGTCTGTTAATCATTTGCATCATCTTATAATTTTTGTTGTTGGCTCGGTAGCTCAGTTGGTAGAGCAGTGGACTGAAAATCCATGTGTCGCTGGTTCGATTCCGGCCCGAGCCACTCAACAGAATCTCAATCTAATTAAAACTTTATTGAACAGCCTAGTGCCTTCGTTGAGCTCAACGCAATCTTTTCGTTTCTTCCCAAAGCATCAAGTGCATCTTTTAGATAATTGTTTTTTACTTTTTTTGCGCTTTTAGCATTGTCATCAATAGCACCCTTGTAAAAAAGTTTACCATCGCTGTTAAATAAATAAACATGAGGTGTTTTTGCGGCGCCAAAAGCCTTTGCTAATTTGGCATTTTGATCCATCGCATAAGGAAAAGAATACTTATTAATCCTTGCATGTTTTATCATTTCTTCAATACTGTCAACACTGTCATGCAACCTAGCATTTGAATTGACGGCAACAAAACCAACTCCATTATCGTCACATGTCTTAGCAATAGAATTATATCTATCTTGCCACCTAACGACCCATGGACACGTATTACAACTAAAAATAACTAGGATTCCGTTTTCTTTTTTTAAATCAGAGATGCTTAGATTTTTCCCGTCAATATTATTTAACCTGTAATTAAGGCCTACAATATCATCTCCTATAGATAATTCTTTCGCACCTAAATTAAAACATAGTACCGTCAAGCATATTATAATTATGTTTTTCACAACTTTTCTCCTCTATTATTTATTAAAGAATCAATACTGCTTTTAAAAAAAGCTTCATCTTTTTTCCCTTCCCAGTATTTTTTTAGAACCATATCTTTGTTGTAGAGACCAGTAAAAGGGAGGGCTCCACTCCAAAACGATGAAAATTCATTAATAAAATTTTCATCGTTCCCCTCTTTTTTACGATAATGAATACCTGTAACACCTTCACTAACTAAAAAATCATAAACTACTTGAGAATTTTCATCCCAATCTGCGCTCACAAAAACCACCTTTACATCCTCATTTTTATACTTTTTCTCAAGGTCGACTATATAAGGAAATTCTTCAATACATGGAATACACCAAGTCGACCAAACATTAACTAAGACAATTTTTGAAGAATTATTATTTTTGATATCAACAAATAATTCATCAGCAGAAACTACTTTAATTTCCAGATTGCTTGTTAAACATCCGAACTGATAAGTAGACAAAAGAAGTAGAAATATTAATCGCATTAAGTGAATATAAATCATTGCACCCTAAACTTTACATCATAAAATGAGAAACAACATTTGATATATATTTATATTTATTCATATGTTTTAACGTGTGTAATTAATTAACTAAACGAAAGGAGGTGATCAGTTGTCTAATTATATTAAAACGCTGACCTCCAGAGGATCAGCTGTGTAACACACCTAAGAGTTGAAAACTTTTAGGAGGTCAGCGGTTACTTTGTATTAGAAACCCTCATTTTTTAATGAGGGTTTCTAACATCTAACATCTTTCTACATAACTCAAAACTGACAATAAACTGTCAAATACTGGGGGGCCTACATTTTTAAGCCTTTCTTTACTAACATGTCCAATACTTACCAATGCACAATCAATTCCCATTTCCGCAGCAACATCACTATCATGAATTGTATCTCCAATTAATAAAATTTTATGTTTTGAAATACCTGTTTGGGATATCCAGTTGAGTCCAGCTTCAATTTTACCATCAGCATTATCATTTTCAACACCAATCAAATCATTGAAATAGTTTTCAATATTGTGTGACTTAACCCAACTATACAATGAGGACTCCTTACCAGCCGATAAAATAGACTGGGACAATCCATTCATTTTGTTTTTTCTTAAAACTAAACTTGCATTTTTATGTAGGGAACATTTTTCAAAATACTTTCGATAATAATCTAAAAAACCAACAATGGGAAATTTTTCGTTTTTAAAATTAAATCCTAATTGTTCATAATAATCGATAACAGGGAATGTAAAGATTTTACGGTAGCTAATTTCATCAACTCTATTCATACCTCGAGAATCTAAAACAGAATTTATTGCATCTAAACACAACCAGAGGTCATCTAGCAATGTTCCATTCCAATCCCAGACTATGTGATTGTATCTCATTTATTAATTTTAAGTACAAAAAAACTAATTAGTTAATTTTGACTCTACCTTCTTTTCTATTGATTTAATTGCAGAATCTTTTACCTTTTCACCAGTCTTAGATACGGCTTCTTTTAAAATTTCTGCTGACTTAGAAACCGTTTTAGAAATTTCTGAAGTGTTTTTTCCTGAGTAATGTAAATAAGCAACGTACAAAATAAAAACTGCCCCAGTGACCAATGCCAGTTTTATAATTTTCTTTACAAAGCCATAGACGATGACAATTGCTAAAATAACAGCAATAGCTAGATACACTGGATTAGAAGTAATGAGTTCGATAATGTTTTCCATTTTAAAAAGCTTTCAGTTCTTATTTATTATTAGTTTTATCTTTAAAATTATGTTAATTAAATGATAGGCAATATGAAAAAGTTAATTTTATTAACATTACTCTCGTCTGCATATGCTAAAATTGAGTACCCAGCAGACTCATTATTAAAATCTAAAAACACCACTCTTTTACAAAAAATATTCATATATCCAGTAGCTCAGTGGCAAAAAATTTCATACAAATCGAGTACTTTAAATTGTCAATTTTACCCTAGCTGTTCCAACTACTGTAGCCTAGCTATAAAAGATAATGGTCCTTTATTTGGTTCAATAATAGCTATGGATAGGATAACAAGATGCAACCCCTCAGCATTGTCTTATCATCAAAAAATCAATGGTGCTTACAAAGATGAAGATGGGAGGTTAATTGACTACGTAAATCCTGCCTCCTACAATCAAAACTTAAAACCCTCATTATTAAGTTCTATGTTAGCATTTATACCCGGAATCGGAAGATTTCATTCTGGTAGATTCTATGATGGTATTTATGGCATGTTGAATTTATTATTATCAGCAAAAGCATACTCTATTGCAATTAAAACTGAAAATAAACCTATGGCCAATATTTTTGGGGGAACTTCAGCAATACTTTATGCGTCTGAAGTTTATGGATCGTTGAGAGCCTCAAAGTATTATCAACCAAAAAAACCCGATGAAAAAACGGGGCGGTAAACTGCCCCATTTCTTTACACGATAAACTTCAAAAGAAGTTTAAGAGCCGGACACGAGAATCGAACTCGCCTACTTCTGATTACGAATCAGACGCTTGAACCAACTCAGCTAGACCGGCATATTTTAGAAGTGGAAGTTGATAAAACAGCATAGCAAACAAATAAAATTTTAATATTCATATTAAATTAATATATGTTAATTAGAAACATAATTTAAATCATAACTTTTTGAACAAAAACATTATGAATACATTATTCTTAAAAACACAATCAACTCTATAAAAAGAATACTTTTGACATTTAACGTGAAAATTATTTTAACCCTTGGCTTTTTGATGACACTCGCTAATGCAGAAAAATTAAGATTAAAGCGGGCAGACGTTTTAGAGAGTAAAAAGATAGGCTTTGAAACTGTAAAACATCTTCAGGGAAACGTCCAGTTTCAAAAAGGAGATATTAAATTAACTTGCCAAAAGAGCGTTTATAAGGAACGAAAAGATATTGCATTTTTATTCAATCAAGTCAAAATATTCAAAGACGATTTAATTCTTGAATGCGACAGCATTACTTTTTATTCAAAAAAAAATAAACTTGAAAGTAACGGAAATCCAACAATTTATGATTTAGACTACAAGCTTGTAGCCGACAGTCTTATTTATTTTACAGAACTCGACAGTGGCATTGCTCTAGGCAACGTTGAATTGATTCAAAATGATCAAAAAATCAAAGCTGATAGAATTGAATATGTTAAAAATCCCGGATCTGAAGCTATATCCTACATAGCGATTGGCAATGTGGAAATCATTGACTCCCTTAGAACAGCTACATGTGGCCTCGCTAACTATAATGACATTACTGAAAAAACTATTTTAGACAGAGAACCAATAATTGTTGACGAACAAAAAACTATAGTTGGCGAACAAGTAGTACTACAATATGATAAAAAATCATTGATCAGAATCTTAATTCCTAAAAATGCAAAAATATCTAGTAGCATAAAGGAATTTGACAATATCAAAAAGGATTCTTCTCATACTGTTTTTAAAAAAAATGATGACATGACTAGCAAAAGATTAGATGGTTTTTTTATTAATGGTTCGCTTGATTCATTAAGATTAGTAGGGATGGCATCAACAACTTATCATATATTCGAAGACTCTCTTTATAAAGGTAAAAATATTACCTCAGGCGATACTATTATAATGAAATTTTACAACAAAGAGCTTAATAGTATAATTGTTAGTGGGGGTGCTCAAGGAAAATACATTCCAAATACAAAAGCTGACGGCTCTACTTTTCCACTGATTTATTCTGCTGATAAGCTCGATTATTTTATTAAAGATGAAAACACAAATTTGTCAGGAAATGCACAAACTCGGCATGATAATACAGACCTCAAAGCAGGATTTATAAAAGTAAACTGGAAAACTAGAGTTCTTAAAGCCTTTTCTAGAGATTGGGCTGATTCTACAAGCAGTTATCTAAAGCCGTCAATAATAGAAAAAGGTCGCGATCCAATGGTTGGTAATGAAATGACCTATAATTTAGATACCAGAAGAGGTAAAATAAATTATGGTAAAACAAAAGCAGATGATGGCTTTTATAGAGGTAGCGAAATTCGAAATGAAAGCAATAAAACTATCTACATAAAAAACTCTATTTTTACCACTTGCGATTTAGACACTCCTCACTTTCATTTTGAATCGGAAAAAATGAAAATCATTCAAGATGACGTCGTTATAGCTAAGCCAATCGTATTGAAAATAGCTGAAATACCTGTTTTTGGAATACCCCTAGCAATTTTTCCACATCAAGGCGGTAAAAGACATTCGGGTTGGATAATGCCTGCTTACGGCGAAAGCAAATCCCGAGGGCAATATATTGACGGATTGGGGTTTTATTGGGCTCCGAATGATTATTGGGATTCAAAATTTACACTCAGCTTTGGTGACAGACAAGGAGCTGTTCTAAATGTTAAGAATCAATATAGACTACGTTATAAATATAGTGGGAGCCTTTTCATTCGCAATCAACAATTCTTATCTGGCAGTGAAGATATTATTTCTTTAAAAGAAAATAGAAATAGTAACTTTACGGTTCGATGGAACCATGTCCAAAAATTAAGAAATAATCAAAGTTTTAATGCAAATACGACTTATTCAAGTAATGGAAACTACAACAGAAATTATGGATTAGACCTAGCTCAAAGAATGGATCAAAAAGCGACATCAAATATTACTTATTCAAAAAGGTGGCCAAAATCTAAAAACTCTTTTAGCTTAAATTTGTATTCAAACCAAGATCTTTTAGTAGATAAAAAAGTCGATAATTCTAGTAATTATTACGTTCCACCAACGCAATCTGGGTCACAACTAAATATTTCAAATAGAACCTTACCAAAAATTTCTTTTAGACATGGTCAAAGTTCTCTTTTCCCAACAGCAGCTAACATAAAAAAATGGTACAACACTATTATGTGGAATTATGGGTTTAACTATACTAAAAAAGAAAAAAAATATTATAAGTCTACATTTTCTGATTCATTAAACAGTTTCGATTGGGCTAAAGATAGTTTTGGAAACCCCATCGACACATTATTCCAAGATGATGGCTGGACCCATACCGCATCTTTGAATGCCCCTATGAAATTGTTTAAAAATATCAATGTAAATCCGAATATTAATTTTAGATCTAGCTGGGTAAATAGAACATTTGATAAAATCTGGATCGACTCATTAAGTAGTTTTCAAACTGTAGAAAAAACCGGATTTAATACTCGCACTACGGGAGCGGTTTCTGTAAATGCGAATACAAAATTATACGGTCTTTTTGCTGTCCCTTTTGGGCCATTAAAAGTCATAAGACATGTTGCATCGCCTTCTATTGGATTTTCTTGGAGCCCTGATTTTTCAAAACCCCTTTTTGGTTATGACTTTGGATATATAAAAGACTATAATAATCCTGTAAACAATGAAAAAATTAAACATGATAGGTTCGCAGGCACGATGGCAGGCAGTACGCCAATGAGTGAACAAAAAAATATTAACTTTTCTTTAAATAATATATTTCAGGCAAAAACAATTATCAAAGAAGAAGAAAAAAAAATTGACCTTTTTAGTTTGAGAATGAGTAGCAGTTATAATTTTTCCGCAGAAAATTATAAGTTGTCTAACTTGAGATCTTCATTAAGATCTAAAATTTTGGGAAAATTAAACCTCGATTTGTCTACAACACATGATTTTTATGGTTTTGATACGAAAACCGGAAGCAGAGTTGAAAAATTCAATAAAAATGAACGAGGTATTATTGCACCACGATTAACCAGTGCACGTATATCCACAGGGTTTAGATTAAAAGGTAAAGCACTAAACAATCAAATTGATACTGAATTGACACCTAAGGATTCAATTGCAATTCAAGATGACTTAGGTGGACCAGGGTTACAAAACCCAATAACGAGCTTCAAAAATACATTAACCAACGAGAGCATATGGAGCACAAATATAAGTATCAGTTATAATTACAATGCTTTTAATCCTCTTAACTCAAATAAGACTCTTTGGGTTAATAGTTCTTCTAATATAAAACTATCTAAATATTGGAAAATTGCATACCGGGCTAGGTTTGATATGGTCCAAAGAGATCTAGTTAGTCATAATGTTTCCGTAAATAGAGATTTACATTGTTGGGAACTCTCGCTTAATTGGACGCCTGGAGGCATTGGACAAGGCATATACTTTAAACTCAACGTAAAATCACCGACATTAAAAGATTTAAAATTAGAAAAAAAAGGAGGTGTTTACTCAAGTTCACCATTCTAATCAAGTATTTGTTCTATGGTGAATGTTTGTCAAATTAACGACATGAATATTCTAATTACAATGAAATGATATGCCCTAAATGTCATGCAGAGTACTTTGAAAAAATAAAGCAGTGTGGTGATTGTATTGTAGACTTAGTTGATGCTAGTTCCATTGACTTGCCTATTCCTGAAATGACTTGGGTTCCATTAAAACCAATACATGGTAGCATATACGCAGAAATGATTATTGAAATTTTAAATAAAGAAGAAATACCTCATTACGCAAAAAATGATTGGAGCAGTGCGGCTTTAAACACTGGCGGCACTGAATTAGTAAACAATATTGTGAGAATATTTGTGCCTGAAAACTTTGAGGAACAAGCGGCTCATTTATTTGAAAATATTTATGGAAAATAAAATGAAGATGGTCAGAACTATAAAAGGAACGCATGATATTTTACCAGCACAGTCAGGTGACTGGCAGGATTTAGAAACCCAAATTCATAAGACTGCGAATCTTCATGGCTACGATGAGATTAGAACTCCCATAATCGAAGATGCTGCATTATTTAATAGAGGAGTTGGTGAAGAAACAGATATTGTTTCAAAAGAGATGTACTCATGGATAGACAAAGATAAATCAACTATTTCATTAAGACCTGAATTGACGGCACCAGTTGTTCGAGCCTACGTGCAACATAACCTAGGTGGACAATCTTTGTTACAGAGATTGTATTATATTGGTCCTTCTTTTCGAAGAGAGAGGCCCCAAAAGGGAAGGCAAAGACAGTTTCATCAGTTTGGAGTCGAAGCAATTGGTAGTGATAATCCAGAACAAGATGCTGAAGTAATATCTATTGGTTGGAACATCCTTAATAATTTTGGGATAAATGAATTAGAATTAAATATATCAAGTATTGGTTCAGACGACTGCCGGACTAATTATAAACAAGAACTTATAAACTATCTAAAACCTTTTATTCCGCAACTATCAGAAGTTAGTCAACATAGACTTAAACATAATCCTTTACGTATTCTAGATACAAAAAATAAAGATGAAATAAAAATCATAGAATCAGCACCAAAAATCGAAAACTTTTATACAAAAGAGGATGAAACCTATTTTTTAACAGTACAACAATACCTTGATGATTTAGAAATACCATATAAAATTAACCCTCTCCTTGTAAGAGGATTAGACTATTACACTCAAACAACTTTTGAAATATCTTCTAAAAAAATAGGCGCGCAAGATGCACTTCTTGGTGGTGGTCGGTATGATGGTTTAATTAAATCCTTAGGTGGAAAAGATGTCCCTGCTGTA
>Ga0209603_1002638_pt1 | contig 16242 bp, 10 predicted proteins | sample COGITO_mtgs_1206_FD_184812 | JGI IMG/M metagenome (GOLD analysis project Ga0209603, IMG submission 184812) | Pelagic marine microbial communities from North Sea - COGITO_mtgs_120607 (SPAdes) (version 2) | ecosystem: Environmental > Aquatic > Marine > Epipelagic ... | reverse complement strand
CGAACAGAGAAGTTAAGCCTACTAGCGCAGATGGTACTGCCACTGGTGGGAGAGTATGTCGCCGCCTTCTTCGAGACCCTTCAAGTTTTACTTGGAGGGTCTTTTTTTTTGGAAAACGTCTAGGTTACGAGTAGTTAGGTTTGGGGAGTATTTAAAAAATATTTGGAGTTAAAATAGAATCTATTCCTCTACAGATGCCGGTTCCATTTGGATCTCTGTCTTCTGATACATCATTTTAGCAATCGTAAGGGCAGCAGTAGTAATGATTTGATTCATGTTTTCTACTTCCATTTTTTCGGCTTCGTCTCCTGCTCTGTGGTAAAAATCAAAATTTTTAAAGTCAAATGAGGACAAGGTAAAAGCAGGGGTTTCCAGCTCTTGGAAAAAGGCGTAATTATCTGATCGCCTAAAGAGATTGAGTTCTTTAGCTTCTGAAAGAAATTGTACAAAATTTGGGGAAATGGTATTAATCACTTCCGGCATATTGGAATAGTTGTAGCCAGTCATATAGACTTGATTTGCTCCAGTGGTCAAAGTTTTCCCGATCATTTCAAAATTGATCATGTAGTCCGGTTTGATGTTTTCATCTTTAAAGCGTTGCGCCAAATGATAGGCACCTCTAAGGCCTTTTTCTTCATCAGCAAATAGAGCCAATACAATATTTTGATCCCATTCAAATTGTGCTAAAAACGATCCTACCTGTAGTACTGCCGTAGATCCGGTAGCATTGTCGTTAGCTCCGTTGTAAATTGTATCTCCTTCGGAACCTCGAATTCCCACATGGTCCAAATGGGCACCAATCAATATCGTTTTTTTCTGAGGGTCATACGTCCCAATTTGACCAACCAGGTTATAAGTTTTTACGCCTTTGGTACTCAAGGTGTCTTGATAGTCGGGATAAAAGGGAGTAATGTTGTTTGCTTGAAAATAGTCGGTGACAAATTCTGCGGCTTTAAAGTAGCCCCCACTTTGGGAATCCCGCCCCATCATACTGTCCGAGGCTAGGGTAAAAAGAATTTTTTGAGTCTCAGAAGGATTTATTTGATTTTGAACTTGTTCCAAAGTGAGTGTTTCAATCGGGTGGGTGGGGGTATTTTTACATCCCATAAAGAGAATGAGAAAGGAAAGAGAAGCTAATTTTTTCAACATTATCTTTTTTTTTTGGTTTAAATATAAGATTGTATTTTTAGTTCATGAATAAAATTAGTTTGTTCTTTTTTTTACTAGTCTCTTTGGCATTTGGTCAAAAAGGGGAACGCTCACAACTCGTTCTACCTCCAAAACAAATTGTACAAATCAATTATCCTTTGTACCAAGGGTTTAATGTCAAAATTTGGAACAAGTCTAAATTTGATTTAGGTGTTTCGGCTCGAGAACAAAAAACAGACTCTTTAGTCAAAGGCTTTGGTTTGGATTCGGGAAGTTCAGCAGTCTTAGAAGTCAACAAAGGTCTGTACCTGCAATTTGAAAACGGCTATCTAGCCTCACTAAAAGTGGAATACACCTTACAAAAAGGAATGGAAGGGAAAAAGAAATCTACAAAATCCCTTACACAGCAACGGGCGTTTTATTTGGAAAACAATACAGCACAAAGCATTCCTTTGCGTATTCCTGGGGTGATGAATCCCAACCTGAGCCCCTTTTCACGGAGTGGGGTCGATTTACCCAACGGGCAAAAAATCTTTCTTGATCTCAATGGAAAACGAATCTTGATCTTTACTGTTACCGATTCCATTCCCCACGGAGCTCGCATCGATGTCGCAAATCTGATTAACAAAGCTTTAAACGAGCAATAGGAGCGCTACCAATCAAATAAATATTGAAATTTCACATATAGTTGACTGTTTTTGATTCCGTATCGGTTTCCTTCCTCAATTCTAGAATAGCCATTGGTCCCCTATATAGGAGATGTTAAACAGATTAGGATTCCATTTGAGTAAAGGTTGCAAGAAAAAACCTTGCCCAACTAATCTGAGGTTATCTTATTGCGATCGAATTCAAGTTTTATACAGCTACCAAATCCCCGGCTTTATTTTTTTGCGGCAGGGTAGAAGTTCCCATTAGGTAGGAGTCTACTTGGTGCGCCGCTTCTCGACCTTCTGAGATCGCCCACACGATGAGGGATTGTCCTCTACGGCAGTCTCCAGCGGTAAAAATTGATTTCTTATTGGTTTGGTAATCGTTTTCTCCTTTGATGTTTCCTCGTTCGTCAAAAGTAAGTCCAAACTGTTCGGGTAAGCTTTTTTCAGGCCCCGTAAATCCAAGAGCAAGCAAGGCCAAATCACAAGGCCATTCTTTTTCAGAATCCTCTTTTTCGATAAGCTGAGGACGCTCTCCAGGAATTTTCTTCCATTGGACTTCTACTGTTTTGAGTCCTTTAACGTGCCCTTTCTCGTCTCCAATAAATTCTTTGGTCAAGATACTCCACTCTCTGTGACTCCCTTCCTCATGAGACGAAGAAGTTTTCAGTTTAAAAGGCCAGTAGGGCCAAGGGTGTTCCTCTGTTCTGCTGTCTGCAGGTTTGGGTAGTATCTCAAAATTGGTAACACTTTTTGCCCCGTGGCGGTTGGAAGTTCCAATACAATCGGATCCAGTGTCTCCTCCTCCAATGACCACCACATTTCGGTCTTTGGCGAGGAATTTTGCATCCCGATCGTGTTGTCCATCCACTGCCTTGTTGTTGTGTGGGAGAAAATCCATCGCTTGCACAACGCCTTCCAAGTCTGCACCAGGAATGGGCATCTGACGCTTGATGGTTGCTCCGGTTGCGAGGACAACGGCATCGTATTCATTTTCTAAGGCTTCCGCAGTAATGGTTTTACCAATTTCTACATTGCATTGAAACTGAATGCCTTCTGCTTCCAATATTTCCAAACGTCGGTCGATGACCTTTTTTTCCATTTTAAAATCAGGAATACCATAGCGCAACAGTCCTCCGATTTTATTGTCACGTTCAAATACAGTAACGGTGTGTCCAGCCCGGTTCAACTGTTGTGCAGCAGCAAGACCTGCAGGGCCTGACCCAACGATGGCTACTGTTTTACCTGTTCTTGTTTCTGGAGGTTCAGGTTGAATCCAACCTTCATTAAACCCGCGCTCTACTATGTATTTTTCAATCAATTCAATAGATACAGGAGGGTTTACAATTCCCAATACACAAGCTTCTTCACAAGGAGCAGGGCACAGTCTTCCCGTAAATTCAGGGAAGTTGTTGGTGCTGTGCAAAATGGTCAGTGCACGTTCCCACTCGTTTTTATACACCGCATCGTTAAAGTCGGGAATGAGGTTACCCAAAGGACAGCCGCTGTGACAGAAAGGAACTCCGCAATCCATACATCGTGCTCCCTGTTCTTGCAACTCCTCAGTTTTGGGTGCTAGGGTAAATTCATTGTAATTTTTCACTCTTTTTTTAGGATCGATGACCGGTTCTTTCATTCGGTCATATTCCATAAAACCTTTAATTTTTCCCATAATTTAAACTGTTTTTTCAAGTTCTTGTTTGGCCAATAATTCTAGCGCACGTTTGTAGTCTGTTGGCATTACTTTTATAAAGTTTCTACTCGACTCTGGCCAATTTTTCAATATTGATCTTGCTTTCGGACTTTTTGTGTAGTCAACATGGTTTTGAAGCAATCCTTGAATGGTAGTTCGGTCGCTGTCTTGAAGATCTTCCAATTCTACCATTTCGAGGTTGAATTTCTTCTCGTCAAAAGTTCCATCCTCGCTGTGTAAATAGGCAATTCCACCACTCATTCCAGCAGCAAAATTTCTTCCGAAGTCACCAAGGATGACTGCAATTCCGCCGGTCATGTATTCACATCCGTGATCGCCAATTCCTTCGACCACAGCTTTTGCTCCAGAATTACGGACACAAAAACGTTCTCCTGCGATTCCATTGATGTACGCTTCTCCTTGGGTGGCACCATAGAGTGCTACATTTCCAACAATGATATTTTCATGAGGAATAAACGTAGATTTTTCAGGAACCTGGGCTACTAGTGTTGCCCCGGAGAGTCCCTTACCGAAATAATCATTAACGGTCCCTTCTACTTTCATGAAAAGGCCGTGGGTAGCAAAGCCTCCAAAGCTTTGTCCTGCTGTCCCTGTAAACTTTAAACTCAAGGTATGCTCTGGCAGACCCCCAGCTCCGTGAATTTTTGAAATTTCATTACTCAAAATAGCACCTACTGTACGGTTGGTATTTTTGATTCGATACTCCAAATGTTGTTTTTCTTTTCGATACAACGCGGGATGCGCCTGACTCAAAATATCAAAATCTAGTACGTTTTCCAACTGGTGATCTTGTGTTTGGGTATTGTATTCTTTAACTTGTGGGGGCACCTCAGGTTTGTAAAGTATTTTAGATAAATTAATACCCTGCGCTTTGTAATGATCCAAGGCTTTTTTCATATTGAGCTTTTGGGATTGACCTACCATTTCATTCATTGTTCTAAAGCCAAGTTCAGCCATGATTTGACGTAATTCTTCCGCAACAAAATACATGTAGTTGATTACATGTTCGGGTTTACCTTTAAAGTTTTTACGCAATTCGGGATCTTGGGTGGCAATTCCTACAGGACAGGTGTTCAGATGACAAGCGCGCATCATGATACAGCCCGAAGCGATGAGAGGGGCTGTAGAAAACCCAAATTCTTCCGCTCCCAACAAACAGGCGATTGCAACGTCTCTTCCAGTTTTCATTTGACCGTCACACTCTAAAACGATACGGCTTCTCAAGTCATTTAGGACTAAGGTTTGTTGTGCTTCAGCAATTCCAAGTTCCCAAGGAAGTCCCGCGTGTTTTAAGGAAGTTAGGGGTGAAGCCCCTGTCCCTCCATCAAAACCTGAGATCAGAATCACATCTGCTTTGGCTTTGGCTACTCCTGCTGCAATAGTTCCTACGCCAACTTCAGAGACGAGCTTAACATTTACTCGCGCTTCTCTATTCGCATTTTTTAGATCGTAAATCAATTGTGCCAAATCTTCAATGGAGTAGATGTCGTGGTGGGGAGGTGGAGAAATTAATCCTACATAAGGAGTCGAATTTCTTACCGAGGCGATGTAGGGATTAACCTTTGGACCGGGAAGTTGTCCTCCTTCTCCTGGCTTGGCACCTTGCGCCATTTTAATCTGAATCTCTTTGGCAGAACTCAAGTAATGACTCGAAACGCCAAAACGTCCAGAGGCAACTTGTTTGATGGCAGAGTTTCTCAAGTTTCCGTCTTGATCTGGTTGGAAGCGTTTTGGATCTTCACCCCCTTCTCCAGAATTACTTTTTCCGCCAATTCGGTTCATCGCAATGGCTAAATTTTCATGTGCTTCTTGGCTGATTGAACCTAAAGACATGGCACCGGTTTTAAAACGTTTTACGATTTCAGTCCAGGGTTCCACCTGATCTATTGGGATGGGGTCAAAGCTGGAAAATTCAAAGAGCCCCCTAAGGGTCATCAACTTTTCGTTTTGATCGTTAATTAGTTTGGAAAACGTCTCGTAGCTTTCGGGCTTGTTCTGACGAACAGCCTGTTGCAGGGTGGTTATGGTTGACGGATTGACTACATGGGCTTCTCCATCTCTTCTCCACCGGTAATCACCACCAATTTCTAGGGGAAGTCCTAACTTGGATTCGTGAATGTATGCCTTTGTATGGCGTTTGCTGATTTCTTTTTCGATCTCATAGAGTCCAATTCCTTCAATTCGGGTAGCCGTATTGGAGAAAAAACGATCAATCAAATTTTTGGATAAACCCAAAGCTTCATAAATCTGAGCCCCGCGATAGGAATGCAAGGTAGAAATCCCAATTTTATTCATCACTTTGACAATTCCTTTTGCAATGGCTTTGTTAAAGTTTTCGATTGCCTTATCCGCATCTAGTGAAATGGTTCCTTGTTCTGTCTGATGAACGATAATTTCATTGACCATGTAGGGGTTGATAGCACTTGCTCCATATCCAAAAAGTAGAGAGAAATGGTGTGGTTCGCGAGGTTCTGCAGATTCAATTAGAATTCCAAATTTTGAACGTTGTTTGGATCGTTTAAATGCGTGGTGGGTATGCGAAGTGGCCAACAACATAGGGATGGGTGCCATAGAAGGTGATACACCTCGGTCAGAAAGGATGATGATGTTTGCTCCTTGTTCGATGGCTTTTTCAACTTCTTGGATCATTTCCTCCAGCGCCTGCTCCAAACCGTTTAAACCACTTTGTGTTTCGTACAATGTCGAAACCGTAGCAGATTTAAAATCGTCATTTTCAATAAACTTAATTTTATCTAAATCTTCGTTTGAGATAACGGGATTTTGTATGCTTAATTTTTTGGCATGGTCTGCGGTGATGTCGAATAGGTTGTAATCACTTCCGATACTCAAACTAGTATCGGTTACAATTTCTTCGCGAATTCCGTCAAGAGGGGGGTTGGTAACTTGTGCAAAAAGTTGTTTGAAATAGTTGTATAGCAGTTGGGGGCGGTCGGACAAAACGGCCAGAGGGGTATCTGTACCCATAGAGCCGATGGCTTCTTTGCCCTCTACACTCATCGGAGTGATAATGGTTTTTAGGTCTTCCTGAGTATATCCAAAAATACGCATCCGCGTTTCAAAATCTTCCTCCTCCACTGGGGTTTTATTTCCTGTGTAAGGAATGTTTTTAAGAGGGAGGAGGTTTTTGTCAAGCCACTTTTTATAGGGTCGTTTGGTTGTGATTTCTTTCTTAATTTCCTCGTCTTCTATAATGCGTCCTTCATCCATATCGACTAAAAACATTTTTCCGGGTTCCAGACGTCCGTGTTTTTCGATATTTTCAGGTAATATATCCAATACTCCTGTTTCAGAGGACATGACGACATAGCCATCTTTGGTGACGGAATACCTTGAGGGTCGCAAACCGTTTCGGTCTAAGAGCGCTCCGATGTATTTTCCATCCGTAAAGGGTATGGAAGCGGGTCCATCCCAAGGCTCCATGATACAGGCATTGTATTGGTAAAATGCTTTTTTGTCTTCGTCCATAGAAGCGTGTTTTTCCCAAGCTTCTGGGACGAGCATCATCATAACTTCAGGAAGTGATCTTCCCGTGGCTAAAAGGATTTCAACAACCATATCCATCGATGCGGAGTCGGATTTGCCAGAGAGGATAACGGGTAAAATCTTTTTTATTTCAGGGCCAAATAAGTCATTTTCAAGAAGCTCTTCACGTGCTTCCATTCTACTGAGGTTTCCTCGGAAGGTATTGATCTCCCCATTGTGACACATATATCGAAAGGGTTGTGCCAAATCCCAAGTGGGGAAGGTATTGGTAGAAAAGCGCTGGTGTACCAAAGCCAAACGAGTGACTACAGCAGGGTCTTTTAAATCTTGATAATACCCTTTGATGTCCTCAGGAATCAAGAGTCCTTTGTAGATCAGGGTATGGGTGGAAAGACTTGGAAGATAGAAATAGCTTGCTTCTGAAAGTTTTGAAGAGAAGATGGTGTGCTCAGCAATTTTGCGAGCAATAAATAGCTTGATATTGAACTGATGATCGGAAAGTGTGTCCGATCCCCTACCTACAAAAACTTGCATGATATGAGGTTCCGTTTGAGCCGCAATAGCACCTACAACATCTGGATTTACAGGGATTTTACGCCAGCCTAATACTTCAAGCCCTTGTTTTTGAATTTCGTTTTCCAGTACTCCAATACAATAAGAACGTTGATTTTCTTTTTTGGGTAAAAAAACCATTCCTACAGCGTATTGATGCAACTCGGGGAGTTTAAAATTACACTGAGTAACTAAAAAATCGTGTGGAATTTCAATCAATATTCCAGCACCGTCACCTGTTTTACCGTCGGCACTAACGGCCCCACGGTGTTCGAGTTTGTCTAAAATATCTAACGCTTTGTGAATGATGTCATTTGTTTTCTTCCCTTGAAGGCTACAAATGAAACCTGCACCACAATTGTCGTGTTCGTACTGAGGATCGTAAAGTCCTTGTTTGGCTGGCAGCATATAATAAATTTAAAGGATAGCTAATGTAAGAAGACTGCAGCTAAACCATGTAGGAATGGACATGTAAATCTTATTGTTTTGCGAAATCTTAAAATTTTAATCATTCAACAGGAAAATCGTTATTTATAAATCAAAAAATTGTAAAAATGTTAATTTTTGTTTCCTTTGTTTGAATGTCTAAGTAGATTCTTTTGAAAAAACAGGTTTATAAAGTTGTCGGAGTCATGTCCGGGACCTCATTGGATGGGATCGATTTAGTGTGTGTGCGTTTTACCCTAGGTGTCCCTTGGAAGTTTTCTATCGAAGCCTCAGAAACAATAGCATATGCAACTGATTGGCGTTACCAGTTAGGAGGGTTACACGCAGAAAGTGATGAGGTTATCCGAGACGTGAATAATCGCTATACAGCGCATTTAGGAAACGTCATAAAAGAATTTATTGCGAAACACCAGTTGGAAGGGATTGATGCAGTGTGTTCGCACGGTCATACAGTGTTTCATCAGCCTGAAAGAGGTATCACCTTTCAGTTAGGAAATCTGAAAAAGTTAGCTGAACGGGTTCAGCTTACTGTAGTTTGTGACTTTAGAACTCAAGATGTGGCTCATGGAGGTCAGGGGGCTCCTTTAGTTCCTATCGGTGATCAGCTTTTATTTGGAAACTATGATGCGTGTTTAAATTTAGGGGGCTTTGCCAATGCTTCTTTAACAGACCAAGGGGTTCTAGTCGCCTATGATCTTTGTGCAGTAAATACGGTTTTAAATTTTTTAGCTCAAAAAAAAGGACTGGAATACGATTTTGGAGGTGCACTAGCTCAAAAAGGCAAGCGAATTGATTTACTTTTTGAAACCCTTGAATCGTTGGATTTTTATACCCAAACTCCTCCAAAGTCGCTGGGGATAGAGTGGGTTCACGCCGTTCTTTTTCCGATTCTAAATAAATATGATTCCCATCCAGTAGAAGATTTACTTTATACGTATTCCCTCCATATTGGGAAGCAGATTGGTTTGTGTTTTGGTTCAGGTCAGCAGGTTTTAGCAAGTGGAGGTGGGGTGAAGAATGATTTTTTAATGCACCAAATTCAAAAACACACCCCAGCAAAAATTTGTATTCCTGATTTAGAAATTATCGACTTTAAGGAAGCGTTGATTTTTGGTTTATTGGGTGTGTTGCGCTTACGCGAAGAAAACAATTGTTTGGCCTCTGTCACGGGAGCCGCTCGAGACCACAGTTCGGGGATGATTTTTCAGCCTTAAATTTTTCTTGGATTCCATAGCTGTTCGGGTATAGATTTTTATATTTTTAGAGTCACAAACTAAAATTGATTTATGGAAACCATCATAATAACTCTTTTTGTCTTAGGTTATTTGGCAATTACTTTGGAACACAATCTCAAAGTAGATAAACTTATTCCGGCTCTTGCGATGATGGCTTTGATGTGGGCGATTATATCCCTAGCCCATTTACCTGTTTTTGACGTAAATACAGAACTAAAGCAATTGGAGCCCACCCATATTGATGAAATACTGTTACACCATTTGGGTAAAACAGCGGAGATTATCATCTTTTTATTGGGTGCGATGACCATCGTGGAAATCATTGATTATTTCAATGGTTTTTTTACAATAAAAAACTTTATTAAGACCCGAAGTAAAAAGGGATTGTTATGGATTTTTGCCATTTTGGCCTTTATACTTTCTGCTATCATAGACAATTTGACCGCGACTATTGTTCTCATTACTATATTACAAAAAGTAATTTCCGATCGAGACACCCGATTGTGGTTTGCAGGATTGATCATTGTGGCTGCAAACGCTGGAGGAGCCTGGTCTCCCATTGGGGATGTAACTACTACCATGTTGTGGATTGGCGATAAAGTAACCACCTTGAGCTTAATCAGTTATGTTTTAGTACCCTCAATAATTTGTTTGATCATTCCTGTAGGAATTGCCTCTTTTTTGCCGGCATTTCAAGGAGAGATTGAGGAAGCTAAACCCGATGAAGGAGATGTAGGCTTTCACAAGCACGGGGCACGCATGTTGTATTTAGGCTTGTCAGCGATGGTATTTGTTCCTGTTTTTAAAACGATAACGCACCTCCCTCCTTATGTAGGGATGATGCTTTCCTTGGCTGTTGTGGCTACTTTTGCTGAAATTTTTAGTAAAGCGAAAATAAACATCACCTCCATAGATGAGGAAAGTGACGCCCACCAAACCAGCAGTCCTGTACACCGTTCTTTATCCAAAATTGAACTGCCCAGTATTTTATTCTTTTTAGGAATTTTATTGGCTGTGGCTGCATTGGAGTCTTTAGGATTGTTGTTCAATTTTGCAGAAGGACTCAACACGGCTATTCCCAATACGGATATTGTTATTGCGTTACTAGGGATTGGTTCTGCAGTAATTGACAATGTACCCTTGGTAGCGGCTAGTATGGGTATGTTTTCTATGCCAACAGACGACCCTGTTTGGCATTTGATTGCTTATTCTGCAGGGACAGGAGGAAGTATGCTCATTATCGGTTCTGCAGCGGGTGTTGTGGCAATGGGTATGGAAAAAATAGATTTTTTCTGGTATCTTAAAAAGATTGCATGGTTGGCCTTTTTAGGATTTATTGGAGGTTTTGTAGTCTTTGTGCTAATGCGGAATTTCGTACTTTAACAGAAACCAAATAGAATTTTTTGATTGCGCTTACGTTTTAAAGTAAATTCTCTTTTCATATGACGCTATTTCTCCAACAAGATCCCTCCCCGCTACAGACAGAGAAAACCCTTTCTTTGATTGAACTGATTCAAAACGGAGGACTTGGAGGCCAGATAATTATTGGCGTCTTGACTGTACTTTTGTTGATGGTCGTTTATATTTATTTTGAACGACTTTTTGCCATTCGTGCAGCGGTGCGTGTGGGCCCTACTTTTATGTCTCAAATTAGATCCTTTGTAATGCAAGGCAAAGTGGATAGTGCACAACAATTGTGCGTGCAAGAAAACGTTCCTGTATCCCGTTTGGTTTCCAAAGGATTATCTCGGATAGGCAGGCCGTTGGAAGACATCAATACGGCGATAGAAAACGCAGGTCGTTTGGAAGTCTATCAACTGGAAAAAAACATTAGTATTCTTGCTACGATTGCCGGCGCAGCCCCAATGTTGGGCTTTTTAGGAACCGTAATTGGAATGATATTGTCCATTTTTGAAATTTCAAATGCTGGGGGGAATATTGATATGCAATTACTTGCGGATGGTTTGTATACCGCCATGACGACAACAGTAGCAGGACTTATCGTAGGGATTCTCGGATACATCAGTTACAACCATTTGGTGGTAAAAACAAATAAAGCGGTGTATCAGATGGAAGCGACAAGCTTGGAATTTCTGGATCTGTTAAACGAACCGGCTTAAGATGAAGCTTCGCGGAAGGAACCAAATTCGTCCCGAGTTTAACATGTCCTCCATGACGGATGTGGTCTTTTTGTTGTTGATTTTTTTTATGATTGCCTCTACTTTAGCAAAACAACTCAATACCATAGAAGTAAAGCTACCTCAAGCAGAGGGCAAAACTGAAAACCGAAACACAGTAGCGGTAACCATTACCAATGCGAATCAATTTTACCTCAATGCAGACCGAGTTGCGAAAAGAAATTTAGAGCGTCAGCTCATCCAAAATCTCACTTCAATGCAAACCCCTTCTATCGTCCTGAGAACTGAAAAAAAAGTGGCTATAGATCAGGTAGTTTATGTGATGAATATTGCCAATAAAAACGGGATAAAGGTTGTATTGGCTGTAGATACACCTTGATATATTAAAATGAAAATCTTAGACACACCTCATAAAAAAAAGTCAGCAGGTCTCACGGCGTTAGTGGGATTACTCTTGTTGTTGCTTTTTTTTGTTTTGGGTCTGACGTATTACGATCCACCCGTAAGTTACGGTATGGAGGTCAACTTTGGGACCTTAGCTCAGGGAAGTGGGAATATCCAGCCACAAAAACCTGTAAGCGCAAAACCCACACCGATCCAAAACGAGCCTAAAGTAGAACAAAACACGCCACAGCCTACTCCCAAGAAGGTGACCCCAGAAGAAACCCCACCGGTGCTCACAGAAAAAGAATCTACGGTGAGTATCCCAGAAAAGGAAGCTCCTCAAAAGGAAATTCAATCGCCTGTGGAAGAAGAAAAAGCAGAAGAAACGCCCCCCGAGAAAGAAGCACCAAAAGTTTCTGAGGCAACCAAGAGTGTGGTCTCTAATTTGTTGAAAAAAAACGCTCCAAAAGGGGAAGAAACTCAAGGAGAAGGAGATGACCAGGAGGTTGGAGATAAAGGAAAGGTAGAGGGAAACCCCTATGCAAGTAGTTATTACAACAATGCAGGTTTGGGAGGAATCGGTAAGGGATATGGATTGAATGGAAGAAATCTTCAATCCAATGGCAAAGTAATTCAGGACTGCAACCAAGAAGGAACAGTCGTGGTTCGAATTACAGTTAATCCCGAAGGGGAAGTTGTCCTTGCAGAGCCTGGCGTAAAAGGAAGTACCAATACCCATCCTTGTTTGATGGAGCCTGCAAAAAAAACAGCTTTATTACATAAATGGTATCCCGATTCTCAAGCGCCACAGCAACAAGTCGGATTTGTTGTAATTCAATTTAAATTAGGAGAATAAACAGTGGAGACCTATCAAGAAACGATTGCATGGATGTTTTCAAAACTTCCCATGTTTCAACGAAAAGGAGCGGCGGCATATCGCCCAGGTTTAGAAGCGATGCAACAGCTTGACCAGTATTTGGGGAATCCGCATCAAGCTTATCCCTGCATCCATATTGGGGGTACAAATGGCAAAGGATCTACCGCACACATGATGGTCTCTGTCCTGCAAACGGCAGGGTTTAAAACTGGCCTGTACACCTCGCCACATCTGCTGGATTTTAGGGAACGGATTAAGGTAGGTGGTCAACTGATTTCAAAACAGGAGGTAGTCGAGTTTGTTACTTCTCACAAGCCGTATTTTGAAAAGGCTCAACTTTCTTTTTTTGAAATGACTGTGGGCCTCGCCCTTTGGTATTTTAAGAAAGAAAAGGTGGACTATGCAATCATAGAGGTTGGTTTGGGCGGCCGTTTGGATGCGACCAATATTATTACACCTGTGCTCTCTGTAATCACCAATATTGGATTGGATCACACTCAATTTTTAGGCACTATTCATGCCACAATAGCCCGAGAAAAAGCAGGAATCATAAAGCCTAAGATTCCTGTAGTAATTGGAGAAAAAGACCCCAGAACACAAGCGGTCTTTGAAGAAGTGGCGCAACACCAAGGAGCTCCTTTGTCTTTTGCTGAACAGCAAAATAGCCCATTCTTTTCTGATTTAACGGGAAGTTATCAGAAAAAAAATATCCGAACGGTGATAGCTGCTTTGGAGCAACTCCATCTGGGACTAGAGGACGAAATTGTACAGAAAGGGCTTTTGAATGTCAAAGAAGCGACACAACTGATGGGGCGTTGGCAAAAAATAAGAACAACACCCGAAGTCATTTTAGATGTGGCACATAACAAAGAAGGCTTAACTCTTGTGGCAAAACAAATCAAAACACTTTCTTATGGGAAATTGCATTTGGTGATGGGTTTTGTTCAGGGTCGGGAGGTTCAAGATTTACTGTCTCTTTTTCCTTCTTCAGCAACTTTTTATTTGAGTAGTCCCAATCTGGAGCGTGCCTTGCCTTTGACGCAATTGAAGGAAGAATTGGTCAATTCTCCTTTGTACATTCAGTACTTTCAGCAAGTGCTTTTAGCCTACCAGGCGGCTTTAGAGGAAGCTGCTCCTGAGGATCTGATTTTTGTTGGAGGAAGTACATTTGTTGTCGCTGAGGTTTTGGAGTATGAAAAAAACAACTCTTTAAAATAAAATAGCTAGAGGAATAGTTTGGAATTCCTGTATAAATTTTATCTTAGCGAACCTTATGAAACGAATGTTTTCTAAGGGCGCTTAGCTCAGTTGGTTCAGAGCACCTCGTTTACACCGAGGGGGTCGGGGGTTCGAATCCCTCAGCGCCCACTTAAATGTAGATGTATAAATTACATCTCTATTTTTTTCTGTTTATAGATCTATTCTTTAACCCAAATTTGTATCTAAATTTTAATAAACTTGAAAGTCATAATTATCTAATAGTTTACTATTTGTAATAAATTTCTTGTACAATACGATAAAAGGAAAAAATTAATTAAAACTAAGGTCTATTAATTTACCACTAATTGGATAATTTCCATCTGTTGAAAAATCCATAAACTTAAAAAACATATATCCGTTTGAAGTTTGTTTTATAGGTAAATACTCAGTACTTGTTCTTTCATCATTATATGATTTATTATAGGTGTCTTTAACGTTAGAAGGATATGAAAATTGATTATTTCCTTGATTTATCAATACAGAGTTAACGAATGTTCTAGATGAGGGTGTCGGATATTCCCCATCACTACCAGCATACATAAATAAATCGTCTAAACCATCATTATTTAAGTCTATAACAAATAGATCCCTTCCTTGAAAATCATATAATTCATCCATAAAACTTATGGTCTCGCATTTGTCCGTACTTATCAAAACAGGTGTTTCAATTCCTTGATAATCTTCGGGAAAAATTATAATCGAGGAATTATTATTGTTTTCAATTTCTATTACATCATGAATTTGATATTCTCCGAGTTGGTTATTTACTATTTCAGTATTATTTTCTAAAATATCCCAGGACCATACAACACCTGCACCATAACTAAAAGATAAAACTTCAAGTTCAGGGTCACTATCAATATTTGAAAATAAAACACTTCCTACACCTGCTGGAGGTGTCTCCAGATCAATTATTTCAAAGTTTCTACCACCCATATTCTTAAAAAGTGTGATTGTGTTTGCACCAGGTACTTCTATGGTCTGTGAAGACCATCTTTGTGAAATTATATCAAGATCACCATCAAGATCAAAATCACCAACATCTGCATGATGATAAAAGAGTTTTTTATTCGAAATTTCTGGTGTCTGATCTTTTATAAATCCATTTTCATATCCATAGTAAAACTTCAGAAAATCACCCTCAAATCTATTATTGATAAACGAACTTTCCTGTCCGTGATCTACAAGAAAAAGATCATCAAAACCATCATTATCAAAATCTTCAACAAACAAAGGTCCTTTTGGGAAACCTATTTCGGGCAATATGTTGTAAATTAAAGATGTTCTATCATGGAGTTTACCTTCAATAGAATCAATTTCAAATACTCTTAAATAATCAGGTGGAGTTGCAACATCTCTCCCTAGACTTGCAAACGGAATTAATATATAATTTTTTGAATTAATTGATATGTAACCTAGTCCTTCAGGGTATGTTGGTTGAATAGGAAAACTCTGATAGTTAAACTCAAGTATTGGAGTCTCATTGTTCAAGTTAACATTATAATTTATGGAATCAAATTGTCCTAAGTTTTCAGACGCAACATATGTAGTAGTTGTAATTTCAACAGAGTCGTCTGTATCTCCATCACTATTTATATCTTGAAATATGTCACCCTCATTAGTTAATATTGAAATAGTGGTTGATGAAACCTCAATTGTTCTAGTCTGCTGAGTCCCATTTGAACCTGTTCTACTTTGAGTAAAATTGGTAATTTGATCCGTAAAGTCTGGAGTCCAATCTCCAAAGGTCTCATTAGTAGTAGTGGTGACTAAAGAGGTTACATCATTATCAACTTCTTCATTAGAACAACCAACAGATGAGATTAAAATTAAAATTAAAATAAGTTGTCTATTTTTAGTCATAAGCATTGTTTATTCTAAAGTTAATGTTTTTTTTCGAATGCTAAATCAATGATCTATTCATATTCTATTTTATATACCCTTTCTACCATACCCTTCCAATAAATTTAATATAATACCATTATTCATAAAAATCATATAAACCTTAACTGTAAAAAATCATTTCTAACAAAGGGAAAATCTGAAATAATAAATTACCATACACACCAATAAAACCCTATTAAAACCTATCTAAATCAATATATTGCCATTATAAGTTGTTATTTTATTCCCATTTAACTTAATGAAAATCTCAAACTCATAAACAAAATCAAAAACATTTTTATATATCAAAATAGGGGTATTCACAGATTAAAAAGAGATGTATGAATTACATCTCTTTTTTAATTTTTATCCCTAGTCCATTTTTTGTTCAAAAACCTCACCATTTGGAAGAATTGCTTTGGTGATATTGGCTTTTTTAAGTTCTTTT
>Ga0209603_1002637_pt1 | contig 16249 bp, 17 predicted proteins | sample COGITO_mtgs_1206_FD_184812 | JGI IMG/M metagenome (GOLD analysis project Ga0209603, IMG submission 184812) | Pelagic marine microbial communities from North Sea - COGITO_mtgs_120607 (SPAdes) (version 2) | ecosystem: Environmental > Aquatic > Marine > Epipelagic ... | reverse complement strand
ATTTAGTTTGATTGTATCCTGCTGGAGGAGTATTGTTGTTTACAAATGCAACAACTTCAGCTGCTAAAAATGCTCTGTTGTTTTGTAGTCTTGAAGCAGCGTCATCTGCGTCTGTTGTTGGAAGTGTTGCTGGGCTAGGAAAAGTAAGTGCATCAGCAACTCCGTCTCCTGGCTCACTTACACTCTGTGTACCGTTATTGATAATATCAATAACTTCATCAAAGCCTGCATTTGATCTTGCTAGTGCTGTTGCACTATCTGCTATTTCAGGTAGTGCTGCTACTTCAGTTTTACCTTTTGTAATAGCTTGTACAGTTTGTGTCTGTTGATTATTTTGTACATACGAGCCTGTTGCTCTTTGATAAGCAAGTCCGTTGTATACACTATTATAGTTCGTACCAAGTGCAACATCATAAGTAATACCATCTAAAATATATCCAGTATCTCTAGCACACTTTACACTATCAAATTCAAATGTGCCAACTGAGTCTAAATCAACTCCGGTTGCTAATGTACTCGTAATACCAGTAAACCCTGCGCCGCTGTTTGAGTTAGGTGATAGAATAAGTTCTGCTGTACCTAAAGTCTTATCGTATGCTGTAACAGCATTAACTTGGAAACGTCTGCCGTCAATATAGAATGCGCTTGGTGTTTCAGGACGTCTTACAAACAAACCTTGCGGCTGTGATGGAGAACCTAAACTTTGAATTTTTAATCTAAACGCACTGCCATCTACTTTCTCAATAACTTGTACTGCCGAGTTACCAACAAACGCATCAACAAATAATCCACCTCTAAATGCTTGCTTGTTAAGTGATTGTGAGAAACTTGAGCCAGTTTGGATATATGGAGACTTAGTTAGAACCTGTCCTTCAGGATCAAGCACACACATAAATCCGCCATGTCCTTGTACAGTAATATTGCGTACCATTGTTGCATCATTCATTAAGAACACATCCATGTCAAGGTTGCTTAATGGAGGATTATAATCTGCATCGAATGCAAATTTAACAGTATTAATTAAGTTTTGTATTACTGTTGCAGGGCCGTCAATTACTCTCCAAAATTCTGAAATTTCTGCTGCATTAAAGTTTGTGCCGCTTGTGTGTTCTTTGGTTGGAGTATAGTATGTGGTTAAACCTAAACCAGTTGTAAATTTAACAACATTACCTAGTCTGTATATTTTTGTTGCTGTCCATGCTGTTGGTTCACCTGATCCATTAAACAAGTCTTCTGCATATAATCTATCCGAAGCATCGCCGCCTGCTTGATTATAAAGCGTAGTTGGTGATAGACCAAGTATTAGTTGTGCTGCCATTGTGTAAATATGCTGGATGCCTGCAACAGTTTCATCTTCTGTTCCTGCTTCAACTGCGCCTGCATAATATTTGCCTTGTACTTCTAGTGAGAACTCATTGCCGCCATTACGTAAATCTTTTACAAGACCATCAACAATCAAGCCTACATCCCTAAAGCATTTTGCTCTACTATAACTACCAACTAGTGCAGGATATGTAGTTTCGATATAGTTAACAACTTGCTCTTGTATGAACTCTTTGTTGTCAATAAGTGTAAGTGCGTTTGTTTCCCACTTGCCGACATTTTCGTAACCAGCGCCTGTATTTTTAAGTTTCTCAGGTTGATCTAAGTAATGATAACCAAAGTAACCATCTGCCCTGCCTGTTAGCGGATTTATATATTCAATACCGTTAGGAACACTAGCAATTGTAAATGTAATGCTATTCGCGCCGCCGGCGCCTAGTTGTGCGTCTAGTACAGTTAGTCGTTCACCATGCTGGAAGTCTGTACCTGCATTAGTAGGTACAATAGCAGATACTGCGCCGCCAGCTGCAATAGTAATATCAAATTCTGCATCTTTGCCAAATTTATCTGTAGACCATAAACTTACGCTGTATGTACCTGGTGTTCTAGATGCATCAGTTTGAGGTTCAAATGCAACTGTTTCAATATTTGATTTACCTAATACTAGATTATCAAATTCTGCATCACGATAGAAGAATGTATTAGCCCAACGTGATTGTGAAATACGTTTCTTAGGACGTATAATACAACGTCTAAATTCATCACCTTTAACACTTACGTTTGCAGGAATACGAATTGGATAATCTTCTTCGTAAATACCTGATTCAACTCTAATTGAAATCTGTGTTTCACGTACATAGTTACCGTACTCTAGTTCTTCACCTGGAACAAATTCAATAGGTTCAAGTAGTTGTATTTCAATCTCATCTGTACCTATAACACTAACTGCTCTTGGGCCTGATTCGTATTTGTAGTCAATAATTCTTCCAACTGCGCCTGAATTTTTACCACGTACAACTTTACCAGGAATAATGTCTGTGTTTTCTGGATTGGCTTGGTTAATAAATCCAAGTCCTCCGTTATTAACATTAATTTTATAATTAGTAGTTCCGTCAATAATTTGTGGAGCATCTAGTACTCCGTTGTCGATAACGTTAAGTACAACATCCATCTTTGCGCCGATTACTTCATCAGCACTAGAATCTGGCAATGGTAAGTTTGTAACTTGTGGTACTCTAGTTTGGTATGTAGTAGGTACTGCTAAATTTGCCAAAATATATTGTGTAACAATTGTTTTAGCATATGTAATACCAGCAATAGTTTCTACACGCTGCGAGCCAATTGCTTTTTGCGCACTAACATTTGAGTAGTAACGTATGCCTGCCCAACGTGATAGATAGTTAGCATTGTTGCCTAGTAGTGCATCTAAACTAACACTATCTAAGATAAATTCAACATCACGTTGACAAATTTCTAAACTGTATGTTCCTGCAAAGTTAGGGAAAGTTGCATCAATGTATCCTGTGACTTCTTTCGCAATAAATTCTTTGTTAGCAACAATGATTGCTCTAGCATTTGCACGATCAGCAATCGGACTAGCAATGCCAACTGTGTTTGTTAATGCAGTGCCTCCTCCTACATATTCCATAGTCTGCATATACGGACCCGGCTCAGGCGGAGCAGCAATAATTAATTCTTCTGCTTTACGTGCTGCTGCATTAATTGTGCGATATGCATATGCTGGTGCTCTGCCTTCTTTACCATCTGGTGTAAATGTTTGTAAGTCGTTGCCTGCTGTACTTACATATAAGTTAACTGTACTTTGCGCTGCTGCATTGTCGACATATAATTTTGTTGCTGCTTGTAAATCGTCTGGGCCATTCGGTAAACCTGTACCACGTAGTTCGCCTGGATGATCAAACAAGTTAAGAGCGCCTGTCATATCATCGCCCTGACGTCTTACAATACTCTTGCGAGGAATAGCAACATTTTCTAACCAATAACCTTCTAGTTCACTATCGTATGCCGCATCAGTAATTGAGAATGTACCTGTTCCGCCACTTAATAGTATTCTTCCAGTTGTGTTAATAGCATCACTTTCAGATGCATATAACGAAATAGTATTTGTATCAACAATATTAACATAATAAGTACTACCTGTTGTAACACCAAACGGATCAGTGCCTGTTGAATTAAAAATAAATCCAGCGCCATTGAACGCTGTTGTTAGTCCATGAGCAGCTATTTGAAGATTGCCTAAACTTACACCTGTAGCAGTATACACATATCCACTAGCATCAGCAGGTTCGTCACCTAAACGTAATCCGCCGCCTGCAACATCTTTTTGTTGATAGTTTCTGTCAGCAAAGGCCTTGTCAATTACAAGCGCACCAGTTGTTAAGTCTGTGCCGTGTACTGAGTTAAATGTATCAATAGCAGCCTGTGTAACACTTACATTTGCAATTGGCTGTGTAGCAGCATCCATAGGACCGCCTAAAATAGGCTCAGGGTCGTTTGATACTTTTGATACAAGTTGTTTAATAATTACTTTACCATCTACAGTAAAGTCAAAGCCAATCGTGTCTGGTGTACCGTCAAGGCTATTGTCTGAAGCAAAGTCAAGTAAGTTTAATCCACTACCGTCTGACTTAACTAGAGGAACTTTGTTTTCGTTACCTTCGTAAGTGTTTGGAGTATCATTAAGATCGGTAAACGAAATTTGTCCGCCGATACCAAATACTGCATATAGCTCTTGAAAGTTTTCGTTTACTTTACGAAACGACTCGCGTATACTATCGCCTGTGCCGTCATTACCTTCGATGCCAATGTCTATACCTTGCTTTGCCATTTGTCTTGCTCCGTTTTTATATTGCTGGGATTGCTAATGAATTATCTAATTTGTCTACGTCAAAGTTTACACTTATGCCGCAACCACACGCTGATTGTGCGTTAGGGTTGTTAACTTCAAAAGTTGCACCCATTATATCTTTTTTGTAATTTATCTCTGTACCTATCATGTACATTACTGCTGTTGCTCCAATTACAAATTTACCTGTAGTTGAATCAATAACTATATCGTTTGCTTCTAGATCTGCTTCTGTTGCTACAGTAGCCCAATCGTATTCAAATCCTGCACAGCCGCCGCCTTTTAAGTTAAGACTGACTGCATAACTGTCGTTTTCTTGACATATACTATCAATTTGTGCTTTTGCTGCGTCTGTTAGTGTAACTATACTCATGAATGATCCTTCTTATGATAGTATTTATCGTTGCGTTTTATAATCTTAATGTTAAATATACTTATGTACATAAGAGAATTTAAAAAGCAGACCCGGCATGTGCGTAAAAGCAAAATGGGCAAAGAGCATGCCTATAATCGTGAACAAACGCATTGTGTATTTAGATGTGATAATTGTGATGCAGAGTTTGAGCGCACAAGAGGTAGCATGGATCCAAAGCGTCTAAGTAATAACTACTTTCACGTATGTAAGAACTGTGATAGTAAGGTTTTTGCTCAAAAGAAAGGCGTAGAGCGCAAACAAGTTTGGAACATGAGTGCTAGTAGCTCTACGCCTATTGGTAAACTATAACTAGTCTACATTCTTCCAAGTGAATGCTCCAAAGAACATTTCATCTTCCGACATCTGCCCCCATGGTACATCTCTGCTTGGATCAGGGTTCATTGGGTTGTCTGCACTATTGTCAAACGCACCTTCTACAAACAGTCTAGTGCCTGCAGGAATGAACTTAGGCTCTTTCCATGTATATGAAAGTTGCCAAGCATAGTCATACTCTGCAACATCAATTAACTCTTCCTCTGTGCCGTCAGCATAGATTGCAGTCGCTCTCATGCTCTTGCCACGGAAATGCATGTGTGGTAAGAATGTGTGCAACATGATATCGTTCTTGAGTGTTATCTCTGCTGTCTGTACAAAGTTAGGATCATATGCAGGAATAGTTGTCCAGTTATTAGGGAAGATACAAGCACAGTCTCCTGCCATTCTCTCTTCTGGTTCTTCATCGTGGAAGTACAAACCAATTCGTGCTCTGTCTGTACGTGCTGTACCGTCCGGAGTGTAATGTAGTTGCAAGTTTACTGTACTACCTGCTCTTAGTAGCCCACCTGTGTTCTCGTCATAAAAGTCTGGATCGCCGCCTGGAACATATGCACTAACACTAGCATAGTCCATGTTCTGCTGTTCTGCACCTTGCGTACCAAGAATGTTACCATTGCGTTCGCCTGGTACACTCACTGAGTTCAACATGTGATGCATAACAGTTGGCTCGCTTGGCAAGAACTCTGAACCACGAAGCCACTTGTCTTCTGTTAGACCTAGATCAACACCCACATAACGATAAGGAATTGCGCTAGGACCTGCAGGAATCTCTTGTGGTGGCACTTCGATGATCATATCAGGTTCACCATGTACCCACTCTGATGTAGAGTAAGTAGTTTCTGTGAGAGGATCTTTATCGCCTTCAACAGGAGCACCTGCATCAATCCAATCTACAATCGTATCAATTTCACGATTGCTGAGAGTTCTGTGATTAACGATAACACCTGCATACTTGCGGTCTATCTGACCTGGTGGCATGTGCTTTGTTATGATTGCTTCTTTGATTGCAGGTGCAAACGCTTGGAGCATTCTGTAATCACTCATTGCCCAGGGTGCAATGCCGCCTTCTCTGTGACAGCTTTGACACTGCTCTATAAAGATAGGAGCAACATCTCTAACATAATCAATTTCATCTGCATAAATTGTAGTTGCAAATAAACTAGTTACTAGCAATATTAATTTTTTCATTTCTTTCCTCTAATAATTTATTGTATCCTTCTTCGTCTAAATGTGTGATAGCAAGCCAAGCGTGAGTCATTTCGTCTCCTGTTCTTGAACCTCCCATTACCCACATATCTGGATCCGGATTGTTTGGATTGTCTGCGGTATTGTCATACCACTGTTTTAATATAATAACTGCGCCTGCAGGTATTAGTGGTGCTACGTCTGGAGCATATAAATGGCTGTGATGCCATGTTGCGCTCCAGTTGCTTACTTGGCTAATCTGTTCTGTGCGTCCTGTCTCTGGATAGAATATTTCCAAACTTGCTGCGTTCATACGCAAGTGTCCGTGTGGTTGAAAACTATCTAGTCTAACTGGATGGTCAAAACTGTGGAAGCCTTGTGTCATGTAATAGCCGTTGGGTGGGATAGTAATATCGTCCTGGTTGCCTAGGCGATACAAACTCAAGTCTTGTTTGTATTTCAGTTGTGCGCTTTCCTCTTCGGTGTATAACCAAAGACCAATCTCTACCACGTTGTCTTTGATAACTGATCCTGGTGCCATTGCTCCAAGTCCACCGGGGAACATATGAATATCCCATCTGATTTCTGCGTTGCCTGGAAGCAGTCTGCATACTCCCTCTGGAACGATCTCTCCCCACTTTCCCATAGCATACTCAGTGAGCATACCCTCATTGCCTCCCTCAGTAAGAACATTAGAGTTAGCGTGATGCACTACTGCTTTTGCATCGCCACGGGGCTTTACTTGTACTGCTTTAATACAACGGTCTTCAGTTAGTCCTGTTGGAACTAAATGCTTGTGCCATAAGTCGTTACCGTTTGCTGGAATGTCGATTGCTACACTTGGGATAATTGCATCCGGTGCTCCGAAGTCTCCTTCGAAACTCCATGCTTCTGGATCGCCTAAGTCAACTGACTGTACTACTGTGTCAGGATCTCCGTATTGAGATCCTGCATTGACCCATGATACTACAGTGTCAATGTCTTCTTGTGATAAACGCCAATCGCCTTGAAGGTCTTGTATTCCAATACCATGGTCATAAGCATACGGAGGCATTTCTCTGTTTGCTACTCTCATTTGTATAAGAGGAGCCCATGGGCGTACTTGCTCGTATGTTTCAAAGCTCATTGGTCCAATGCCGCCTGCGCGATGACACACTACACAATTATCGTTGATGATACTTGCTACTTCGTTAGTGTATGTTTGTGCTGATAGGACAAGTGGGAATAACGCTGCTAGTGCTGCTGTAATATATTTCATATAATAATTCTCCTGGGAACTATTACTATTTAAACACATATATTACATATTGCAACCTATATTAGTGCAATGTTACAATTTATTACATCTTGACTAGCGCCAGCCTCTTTGCCACTTCTTTTTATCATTGACAATATTATGACCTTCTTCAGCTCGTTTTAGATATTCTTCGTAATCCATGCCAAACTGTTCTTTTACTCTGGCAGCTTCTCTGTCGTATTCGTCCCAATATGCCCATTCGTCAGCATATCTACGTTGCCATTCAGATTCTACCCACATGTCGTATTTGTTAGGATCGATGCCGCCGAGAACTCGTTCAGTTGGTTTTGGATGTTCTTCCATAAACAACGGCAACCATTCTTCTTTTGTATACGGAGGCCTACGTCCTTCTGAAAGACGAAGAAGTGATGCTTCTCTAATTTCATTAGCTTCGAGTTGTTTAGCTTTTATTATTTCTGCGGACATGTCGTTAGCCCACGCAAGAGCGCCTTTTGCTTGGCCAAAAGGTGTCACACGTGGACCATCTATTGCGACAAACCAAGAAATCGGATTATACCATTTCATTATTCAGCCCTCCAAATTGTCCATGCACCGTATGCAATTGCTGCATATGCTGCTAGTTTAGCAAACGGTCCTGCTATTAGTATTACTAGTCCTACTCCAACAAGTACTGCACCGTCTAATGAAGTACGCTCGTCTAGTCTTTTCTTAATCCATGCTTTAACCATTTCTAATCTCCTTTGTGTAAATATTTAGTAAATAATAGTTCCTTAAGGAGGAAATTATGTTTAAATGGTTAGCAACAATACTTACACCTAGTGTAAACAAAGCAGAAGAAGAAGCTAAAGTAATTGAAGCAAAAATTTCAAAGACTGTAGCACCTAAGATCGAACCTGTAAGTAAGAAAATCGAAAAAGTAGTCGAAGTTGAAGTTAGTACTGTAAAGGTGACTAAAGCAGGATTGTCTAAACTTACTAAACAAGGTTTAGAAGATTTTGCACTAGCAACTTACGGTGTTGATATTGACAAGCGCAAGAAAAAAGACGAACTAGTTAAAGAAGTGCTTAAACTTTCTAAGAAGGTCTAACCATACCCTTTAGCTGTTCGATTGCAGTTTCACAGCGAGTTAGTTTACGTTCTAGGACGGTTATGGCTGCTCGCTGTTTTCTTGACTGCTCTTCCAAACTTTGCACATAACGCTGTGTTGGAATCTGCTGCTCTAAGCCGTTCTCAGCAATCATAGTAAAGTGATCGCCGCCTTGTGCTTTTAATCCGCCACTAACACGATTTGGATTCTTATCCGAAGACGAGCTCTCTACTGTTGGCTTGCTCCGTCCGTACATTTTCGCTAGGTAATTCATATCCGTCTCCTTTGTAATATTTATACAGTTCTATGCTTGCTAAGTTCTTGCATTTGCTCTCACACATGATATCTGTGTAAGGTAAAAAGCTAAGTGCCCAGTCATTTACAAGCTGATTAGGATAGTAGTCACTGTGCGCTCGTAGTTTGCCTTTCTTGTGTCCTGCTTCTAGCAAGTCTGGAAAGTGTAGCATACTGTCGTGTGCAAAGCCTTCTGGCAATGCTGTGTCTCTGCTGTAGCTGTAATGCATTGCAGGACGCACACCGCGCCAGCTATCAACTATGCGCTTATATCTATCGTCGGTGGGTTGTATGTATTCTCCTTCTCTACACCAATGGTGATGTACATCTAGCACCAAAGCGAGATCGTCTGCAAGTTTAAGACTGTCTGCGATTCCCCATTTGTTTTCGTCGTTTTCGATTGTAATAGTGTTTCTTGCTTCCGGTGAGAGACGTTTAAGCGCGGCTTTGATACCGGCTGGACCGTTTCTGCCTGAGATGTGAACGTTGCACTTAAAGTCTTGGAAGGATTTGCCGTAACCCATATAGCGGATGACATCGGTGTGATATTCAAATTCTTCTATGCTCCTATTTACTATATCGTCGTTATCACTAGCAAGCACAGTAAACTGACCAGGATGCATAGACAACCGTACATCCAACTGCCTTGCAAGTTCGCCGACCCTTGCGAAATGCTTCTCACAATATGCGACCACAGCAGGTAGTTTCCAATAATAACTCCAGTCAAGCTGAGTGTATACAGGAAGGACATCACTGCCAAGTCGAACCATTCGTAATTCATGTGGTAAACTCCCTACGTATTCAATCAAGTTGTAGTACGATTGAATGTTATGCACCATGATGTCCCACAAGCGTTGCTCGGCTACATCAACAGTTTGCCTATTAAGCCACTGTACTGTTGTGCTACGAGTATTTAGCGGACGTTGAATTTCTTCAAGCACTTTCTTCTTCTGTGTCTGATCTGAGTGCATGTACTTGCATGCAAAGCCTATACGTTGTATTACCATTTTCTATAACTTCCGTCTAGTTCGTGTGTGCCTGAATTATATATTGCCCATGCTATACAGTTATACCATGCATAGTTTGGATTTTGCCTTAGTTGTTTGTACCATTGTTTATATAGTATAACACGTTTCTTAAACCTTGTCAACCTACAAACGCTCGCTCTTGCACAAACGTACCTTGTGTCTTTTTATTACCTTCACAAAAGCCTAATACATTAAAATGTTCTTTTAGGTCGTTGTTAAATCCTATACTGCCACATAACATAATACGTTGATAAGATGGATCGTTGATCTTAACAGTACCGTCTTCCATGAATATTTGGATACGTCCTTTTAGTTCAGCATCTTCTTGTGTCACCGTACTAATGTACTCAATAGGCATTTCATTTAAGAACTCACGGTAACAATCCTGTTCAGCGTGAAATCTAGTTGTCCATGTTACTGTTATATTTTCAAACAAGTCGTATGTTTCAGGATCACGTAATAAACTAATAAACGGAGCAATACCTGTACCACTTGCCATCATTACTAAATGACCACCTAATTCTAAGTTAGCAAGTAATAATGTGCCAGTTGGCTTCTCTCCGACTTCTAACATATTGCCTACTTGTATATTTTGCAATTTACTAGTAAGCGGACCGTCTGGTACTTTGATACTATAAAATTCAATCCATTCGTCGTACGGTCCACTTGATATACTATAGGCTCTCTTAGGCGTACCTTCCATGCCTATCATTACAAACTCGCCTGCTGTAAATCTATATGAACGAGGGCGTTCGACACGTATTCTAAATAATGTGTCTGTGTAGTGCTTAACATCAATTACGCTTAGTTGCATATTATTTCCAATTGTCGATTACCCATTGATCTTTGCAGTTGTGTGGATTAGGATCGCCGTGAAACACTGCAACACTTGTATCATCTAGTATCACAGGATCGCCATTTATTTCAAAATCTCGTTGGCCTCTTGGTTGCCTGTCATATTTTGGTCTGCCGCGCATTTCCCACTTATAACTTTGTATCCACTCTTCAGGCCAATATGAATACGTTCCATCTGCTATATTTGCACGTAGCCAATCCTGATCTCCGTGATATCTTCTTATTGGATCCATTGGATTGGCAATAAATTTTGTATATATATGACTATGCATATTTGTATCTAATCTAAAAATACTACTATTAAATTTATTGTAATTACGAACGAATTTTCGATTAAAGTCACGTATAATACAAAATTTGTTAGGTTCATATGAGAACAAATTATCAATGTTTCTAAACACAACTACGTCTAAATCAAAGAAAAGAATGGTTCCTGTTAACCCTATGTCAGGATTAAAAAACATCGGCTTGTACCACCAACCTGTTACACCTGATACTAATGGAATTGATTCAATTCTGATAGCAGGATCTATGTTACGACTATCTTCTGTAAAACATACAAACTCAAACGGAACTGTTAAATTACGCTTCACACTATTGTAAAGTTTATTAACATATTCCGCTGAATATTTGTTCCCGTATTTTAAACAGACAATGTAGTTCATTATGCCTCGTAAATTGCCGAGTTAGCACCATGTTCTGCACATTCTGCACTTACACAGAAACAACGATTATTTGTTGCTTCGCGCACTAGTTTGTCTGCAAAACGCCAAGCATGTTCTGCAAACTTCTCTGCACCAACACCGTCCATAACAACAATTTCTGCTAGGTCAAGTTCTTGTAGTTCCATAAACTTTTCTAAGTACGGATCATCTTTGTCAATTGCTGTTTTGTGATCAAAGTTATCTTCTAGCCATTTCTTTAGTGGTTTCAACCCGCCAAAGTCTACTGCCCAGTTTTTCTCGTCTAGTTTGTTACACCCAAACTTAAATGTAAATGCTAAACTGTATCCGTGTAATAGATGACAGTGTGAATGATCTGCGTTAGGTTGTCTAAATACCGCTGATAGTCCAATGTTGTGTCCGTAATGCTTAGTTGAATAATATGCCATTTTAATCTCCTGTAGTTAACATATGAGCGGCAGAGTTAGAAGGGTTGACGCTAAGTCCTTACAGTAAGTATACTATAAACTACTTATCGTGTCAACCGTTACGTTTGGATGATTCCAGGATTTTGGTAATTCAAAATCGTCGTTGTGTACAATAAAGCGAGTGCTAGGAAAACATTCAAACACTTTGCCTATTTGGTATATCCAATATCTAGGATCAACTGCACTCTTGTGTGCAAGTGAATAGTTTGCTGTATCCTTGTACACGTTGTTGACACGCTTGTCTGTGCTGTACAAGTCAAAGCCTAGCAAGTGTATGTCATCTGTTGTCATCTTTGCTGCTAGTAGCACAGCATATGGTCCTGCACCCCAATGTATAGGATTATCTGGACGTTGGTCTCCTACATAAGGTAGTTCCGGAACCATTCGTATGTTCTTTTCAAGTCTGTAGTGTACAAAGTTGTTTCTACGAGTATGCACTTGTGCATGTTTATGATATGAACTATCAAATGCTTCAACTAACATACGCTTGTCGACACATACAAGATGGTCAACTTTAAAGTCACGAAGAATGGCATTACACCCAATCTTAGTGTAATTTAATTTATTGATATTTACAGCGGCGCGGCTTTCACCATTACCAATTACTAGCATAAATTTATTTATTTTATGATGAGTGCGATGTTATCAAACATCTGGACTTTAGATGCTTCGAAAAGTAAGTACACACAATCAAACTCGCTGTATAGAGTAACTCTATACACGCCTGGTCCCATACCATCTGGTACAGGCATTGCCCATTGATGATCAACTATGCCTGTGTCTGAGCCAAGATAGTCATCTGATCTTAAATATATTTTTCTAGCAAAGTCGAATTCAAAACTTTCGCCAGTAGCGTCATTGTATGCATCTGAGTGTACTCTTGTTAGTGTACATTCGTGACGACGATTGCCTTCTAGAATAAAATTAACCTGACCGCTGTCTACTGGATTGTTTGTTACTGCAATCCCTGCATTGTTAAACACAAATGCATTATTAAATCCTATATACGATACACCTAAGATAATAAGTGTTGCCATACTTAGTCCACTGACTATATTAGTAGCGGCTTTTACTAAACGGTATGTCTTATCGTTCATCTTTTAAGTCCTCTAATTCTTTTTTGACTATCTTAATTTCATCGTTGACGTCTGTCAAGTTGGAACTAGCCCTAGATAGCACAGTTATTAAATATCTTATAGTAAAGATTGCCCACCACCACCAACTAACTGCTGTGATAGCAAAGCCTGTTAGACCTATATAAAATGCGTATTCAAGAGGTACTACGTCGAACACTACTAGAATTAGCGATGTTGCTAAGAAGAGAGTAGGAGTTAACCGTGCGAATAAATCCCAGCGTTCAACTTGTTTTTGAATTTTTTGATTTTTTACTTTGTCCATACTGTATTTATGGACATATCATGTTACATAAAGTAACAGGTTTATGCAGCAATCTGACCAAACGGCTTCCATTCACCAGGAGTGCCTTCGCGTACACACACCCATCCTACATATCCTGTTGCTACTGCATTATTATTATATACAATGTCACCTTGACGGAAAGTTCCAGATGTTGGTATTTCAGTACCTGACGAAATCTTCTTGCCAGCAATCTTAATAGGACCGTTTGTTGCTAATGAAACATCTGAATCCATATTGTTAACACCTACGCCTAGTCTACCATGTACAGTAGTAGTTATAGTGCTGGTAGAAACGCCTAGTTCAATATTACCATTTGCGTGTATTTTTAATCTTGTAGTGTCGTCAGTTATAACTTCTAAATCATCTGATGTCCAAGTGCCTAATTTTACAGCGCCTGGCTTTGTATCAACAATAAATTCTGCATCAAGTGTTGCTACTGCAAATTTACCATTAGGTGCTTCTGTTCCAATAGCAAATGATTCACTATCTGTATTATAAAATACGTATCCGTCAATACTTAAATTGCCGTTTGTGCGTAAGTTTTGTAGTGTACCTACGGTAACTAGACTACTACTTCTTACACTAGATCCTAATTCTGTTTGACGCAATACTTCTGTATTACCGATCATATAAGCGGCGTTTTGTCCTAAATCAATACTTTCGTCAGTCCAAATGCGGTCTGGATTTGCTCGGTATATAAGTTGTTTAGTAGGACCTTGTCCTTTCCATTGCAACCCTTTGCCATATGCACCATTATCATCTGCTTGAAACACAACAGCACTTAACGACTCCATACGAGTATCTTCAACAGTAAGCGCACGGTTGATAATGTTACTAAGAGAAGACCCTAAGTCTTGTATAGCGGTGTCGAGTTCAGATGTATTTAATTGCGTCATTCGTTATTCCTCATTAACTAACTACAGTATTTATCCAGTTGCATTAAAAGTTAATAACACCAATATCCTCAATTAGAATATCTTCAAACGTATGCTTACTATATGCTGCAATTTCAGCTTTAAGTGCTTTTGCTTTAGCTTTTAGCTTTGCTATTTCTTCAGTTGTTAAGCTACGCATAGGAAGTCCTAAGAAGCCCTTAACACGACCTTGTAGTACAGAATCATATGCTTCAGCTTGTGTAATTACTGCTGCTTCCTTGGCGTTACGAAGCTCTATGGCACCATCTACAACGCCTTGTATAAACTTAGCTCTTGCATTAGTGTAATCCATTTCTTCTTGCATACTAGCTAGTAGGTGCTGCTTACGCTTGTCATTGTACTCTATACGCTTTACATACCACGCTTCTAACAACTCTTTAAGACTGCTAAAGATAACAATTTTGTTGTTCTCATCAATACAAGTGAAGTTTTCACTTACTTTTTTAATTAGCTTTAGCTTGGTCATAATCCATTCGTCAGTACGTTCGCCAAACGAACGATCTACTTGGATCTCAAACTCAAACACATCATTGTCACTCAAGTCATCATAGTCTTTGATTACTTTGTCGTCAACTAAACGTTCTAGTACTGCCTGATACTGCTTGAGTGTGTAACCCACAGGAAGTGAATTGATTGTTATACGGTGCTTAGTGTTGCGTACAAACGATCCTGTGATCTCCCATTGGACTTTGCTTTCGCCTTTGTTAACTGTACAGCTCATACCTTCCCAATGCGGAGTAAGGTTAGCAGTAATCCGCTCGCCTGTTGCACGTTGCTTTACCCACTTCATAATCTCTTTGGGCTTGCGTGGAAGGATCTTTTGTGCAAAGCCAATACTTACACCTTCACTACCGTTGATAGCAAGCATAGGAAGTACTGGTACATAGTAACGTGGCTCAATCTTAGCACCCTCAAAGTTCTGATGCTCAAGATTTACAAAGTCATCTTTAACATATAATGACTTTAGGATTGGATTCATACGTGCAAAGATATAACGTGTAGCAGCCGCATCGTTAATAAACGATGATCCAAAATTGCCATCGCCTTCAAGCAGTGGAACATTATTGCCACTGCCTACATAGTTTGCAGTCATGTTAACAATAGTGCCTTCTAAGCTACCATGCAAATACTGTGCATAGTCTTGTACCTTAGGACCTAGGTTGCTTACTTTAACAAACTTGTCAATGTTCTGTTGTAGGACTGTGTGTACAATCTTACGACTCGCGTTCTTTTGCCCGTCAATGTAGTTTGCTAGTTTACGCACATTGTCGTATACTGAGAAGTCAATGTATTCATTCTTAAAGAAGCCTTCTAGTGGAAGTTGCTTTGTCATAGTTTAAACCTTCATAATATCAAATGGAGCACTTTGTAGTAACTGCTCTTTGCGATAATCAATTGTACTACTGCTAAACCAATTTGTAAATAGGTCTGTGTCAGCAATACTTACTGTTGGCAACATTTCATCCATTGTATCTGCATTAATGATATGCTTCAAGTCTTTCTCACTCCAACTACCCAAGCCCTTTACATAACTTACATCTAGTTTGTGATCAATCTTGTTTACATCTGCAAACGTGTATGCCCATTCTTTAACAATGTTGTTCTTCTTGCCGATTGCAATAGGTGTACGCAGGATCTTCATCTTGCCATTGTTCAAATGCTCTGGAAAGTACTTGAACATAAACAACGATACTAGTCCTGTAATACGCATACCATCTGCGTCAGCGTCAGTTGCTAAACAAATCTCTGCATCTGGAAACATTGTAATGATAGTAAACAATTCGCTAAGTTCTTTGTTCGCCATAAACTTCTGATGCGACACTTCTAGTACATTAAGCGGAACACCTTTAAGTGCATAAAACGCATTACCTTTGCGTCCTAAACATTTGATCAAGCCGCCGGAGGCACTGTCACCTTCTACAACAAATATTCTATCTGTGCGATGTCCAATTGCCGCAAAGTACTTGTCTGACTTTACTTTCTTAGACTTTTCAAGTTTGCCTAAATCTTTCTTAGCAGCCAAGTCTTCTTGCATCTTAGTGTATGCACAGATCTCGTTGATCAAGTCTTCATTCTTCATCAACTTGGCAACAATCTT
>Ga0209603_1002635_pt1 | contig 16257 bp, 21 predicted proteins | sample COGITO_mtgs_1206_FD_184812 | JGI IMG/M metagenome (GOLD analysis project Ga0209603, IMG submission 184812) | Pelagic marine microbial communities from North Sea - COGITO_mtgs_120607 (SPAdes) (version 2) | ecosystem: Environmental > Aquatic > Marine > Epipelagic ... | reverse complement strand
ATCCTCTGACATCTTATCTCTTTGTAATTCTACAACAACAGATGCTCTTTGTTCTATCATACGGCAGTACTTAACAGCACCATCATCATTTGTATGTCCGATTGTTACAATGCCTACGCCTAGTTCAGCAGCTAGCTTAGATAATCTGACAGATAGGTCAGCAAGGAATTGTTCTTTGCTTTCATCACCACCCATGTTAGCTGCTATGTCCTGGATAGGCTCAAAGAATATGTACTGAACACCACAAGCCTGAGACAGGTAACGTATGTGCCCTAGTATGTCAAGTGGATCGTCCTCGTCATTCAAAAAGAATTGATACAGTCTCTCATCCTTGGTCAGCTTAACTATAGCATCATGTACCCTCTGTTCTGCAGCATCCTGAGCTATCAAGTCCTTACGGGTTAGGTTCTGGTTCAATTCGTATGACACCAACCCAAGTAATGATCTTAGCTTTGTCTCTTCCATGTGCCATGCCGCAATGCTTATCTCTGGATGCTTAGTTAGTATGTGGTACTCTAGGTATCTCATAAACTCTGTCTTACCTATGCCAGTCTGAGCCTTAAACAGTGTGAAGTGTCCCTGCATAAGCCCCATACATAAGTCATCAAACTCTTGCACGCCTGTCTCTACATACACATGGCTCTCACTGTTGTTGTACATCTTTAAGAACTGATCTGATGTATTGATTATGTTCTCAGGTGTATACTTCTTAGCATTAAACCATGCATTGTAGAATTCTTTACGTGCCCCTGCCTCAAGGAATTCATTAGCATCCTTGTACTTGTCATGCTGCACCCTGTAAACTTTGTTAGGGTATAGGTTAGCTATCCTTTGAGCTACAGCATTGCCTTGTTCATCATGTTCTATTGACAGTATGATCTTATCGAATGACCCTAACCAATCTGCAACCTTGATCCATAGCTTATTACTTGGCGTGGCTGATGGTAGTGACACAAAGGCAGATGAATACTTCTCTGAGTTACACATCTGGTAGGCTGACATGGCATCTAGCTCACCCTCTGTCACAGTTACGATCTTACCTGACCCTGCATTCCATAGGTTCATACCGAATAGCTCATCTGACTTGAGGTTGGTAGCTCTAAACTCTTTAGGGAAAAACCTAGTCTTGATACCGCCTGATGGGTATGGATATTCCTGCTTAACCTCTTTGCCATTGCTATCCAGGAATGTCTTGACACCATAGTACCTCATAGTCTGCTCACTGATAGACCTGACAGTCCTATAAACAGGTGTCAGTATCTCGGTAGGCACTGGCTTAATGTTTGTTTGTTGTTGTTGGTTCATATCCCAATCATCTTTCTCTTGTTCTTGACCCATAACAGGGTATGTTTCTGCTGCCCATTCGAACTTAGTGTCCTTAGTCCTTGGGTATTTTCTTTCACAGCTATGACACCTACCCGAACAACTCTCAGTGTTGTAGCTGAAGGCATCGGTGCTTCCGCAGTCCTCGTATGGACATTCTTTGTGGCTTAACCAATTGCTCATAATATCTGATCCCAATAATCTTGTGTAAACATGTCTAAAATGCACAGTATCTCCTTGGATGTCAATGACTTTAAGGCCACCGCCTTGCGACTATCATTATTGTATGCCTCTGTTATAAAAAACTCAGGCACTCTTTCAACTACGAACTGGTGTTCATCCCAATAGCCTATGCCATCCTGATAGACATCTCCGAACACCTCTATCTCTTTAGTGCCTCTTATTATGTACGTTCTATGTCCCATTATTTTATTTTCCTTATACTCTTGACAACTACAAAAATGTTGATACCCTAGGGCTTGTCCCTGACGAGGGTTCTATAGGTTACTTACTGTAAGTCTTACCACCATTAGTTAATGATTTAAGATAGTCTTCTTGTTCTTCTATATCATCTACGGTAGGCATCTTATCCAACCATACAGCATCATCTATCTCTTTGATTAAATCTTGATGGTATTGGTGTAACGTTTTATCCTTAGACATCTAACAGCTCCATTTCATTTGAGTATAGATTACAGTAGTCTAACTTTTTAGTATCAAACATATCTATATTTATTAGTTGTTCCAGTACACTACCATCACTCAGCTCAACATAAAGTGTACCCCATTTGTCATAAACGTGGGTTACATCCTTATCTGTCATACCCTTGGGTAGCTCAACGTATGCATGGGCAAAGGCTGTGTAAGATCCTTCAAGTTTAAGTGTATGGTTCATAACACCCACCCCATTACCTTAGTTATCGTAAAGCTAAACGTAAACATGACACCAACAAATGCAAAGCCTAGTGTAACATATACTAATGCTGTCATAAGCCTATCTTTACGTTGCTCAGATTTCTTATGTTCCGTTGTGTTAAAAGTATTATTCATTTTGCAGTTCTTTCTTTTACCCATAGTCTATCTAATTTCTTAGGCGCACCACCTTTAGCTCCAGTTATTTGTCTATTCCTTTGAGCTTGCCATTGGTCACCCTCTTTGTAATTTCTCATGTTGAATACCTCACGCATTCTTTTATTCTCCTGCTCGCATACCATTTCATGCGCAAGCCGTAGCCTATCTTGAACGTCCATCATTGCTTATTCTCCTGGATCTGATTGGTTATTCCTTTGATTGCCGCATACCTTTTGACAACTCGTAAGGCATCCTCTTTTGTTCTTACAGTTTCATAACAAACAAGCTTGCCTGTCTTGTCACTGATTGTGTTTACTACGTATCTATTATACATGTTGATTATCTCCCATTAATAAATCTTTTATTTCTTTAACCGTCCAACCTGAACGGCGTGACAACTCACTTAAAGTAAGGTTAAGATTTGTATCAAATGCATTAATGACATCATCACTATCCCACCTACGTTTTACACCATAATATAATTTATTCATTTGTTAGCCTCATATATTGCCGTTGCAAAACCTCTTGGCGTTGCACTTCTTATGTTCTTTGTCTTCATTGATTTGCCTCCAAGTTTTAAATGCTGAGTTGCATAACCTTTTTCTACAGGTACTGGCAAAACTGTAGGCATATTAAACCCACCGCCTATCCACAAACAAGTTTTCTTTGGGTATGCATCACGTTCTGCTATGTACTCAGGCCATGTCGGATGCTTTGCATCTGCCTCTTTAATATATCCGCCGTATTCATACGGGTGAAAGTAATGGTCAGGCCTACGCCATTGACTAGCTAATACTGACACAGGATTTTCCACAAAGTAAGGTACACCCATGCTATTGAATAACCTTGCACACCACACGGCATAGCTTACAGCCTCATGTTGAAACGATGGATTTGCCTCCGCCTTTTTCTTAAAGTGTGCCGCACCCGATACCGCAAGGTCAGTGCATACAGGAAAGGCCATTGCAAACACTACGTTTTTATCTGCAAAGCTATCTTGTATTTCATTTAATGTATTATGGTCGTGCAAATCTGCATACTGGTAGCATATACCACGATCAACACGCCCTTCTTTTGGGTGCTGTATATCATAGGCATAACAAAGGTAACCTGCCTCCGCCCATGGCCTTAAAGCTTCACCTGTATAGTCGTAAAGACTAATTACAATTTTATTATTCATTTTATTTCTACCTCTTTGATTATGAATAAAGCTTTATCCACATTTAATATATCGTCAACACCCCATAGCCTACAATCCTCTGCCCTATCCGATGTCCTTAAAATTTGTGTAGCATATACCTCATAGCCCTCTTTATAAGCTTGCATAGCTATTGATTTTTTATATGTTTGTATTTCATTATCCATTTTATTTAATCCCTTCTATTAATCCATATTCTTTCAAGTCGTATTCTGTTAATCCATAATACTTAATAGGATCGACAAAGAACCGCCCCGTTTCATCATAATATGGGTTCGTGATCCATGTATCATTTTTAAATACTTCCCATTGCTTTTTGTTTGTGACAAATTCTAGCAATTCTTTGAAGCTATCTGTTTCAAATATCCATGTATGATCGTCGTCATACCCGTTATAACTGTTAGCCGTTTGCACTGTAAACCTTGGCATAAAACCTTGGTTTGCACCTATAATATTATTGGCGTTTGCCGTCCTTACTTTTGGATCATGACTATCAATCCAAATGTGTAATCCGTTTACTTGCCAGCTTGGCAACTCGTCATTATTATAGCTAGTGCATTCCCAATTGGATGGTATGTCTAGATCCGTTGTGTATGTATTCCAATCCATTTTATTTTCTTTCTGTTTAGGTTTTAGTATTATTTAGTTGCACCATTAAAAGATGCAACCGATAATAATAAATCCCTAGGCATAGTCCACAACAAAACCTGTTGTGTCTCTTTTGGCCTTACCCTTGGCATACAGTGACACAATGTGGCCACCTTTTGGATCAAGTATTCTTAAATCATCACTATCCCCATCAACAATTGGCAAACCTTTCCAATGTTTAGCTAATACCTTGTCCCTAAACACAACAGCTATATTCATACCTTTATCCAATGCTATTTGCATCATGTCACTGTATGATTTTTCTTTGCCACTATATGACCACGTTAAATGATAATTGTCTATATGATCTACTTTTCTATTGGCAATCTTTGTGTAATCATAGAATTCTATGCGTGGGAATAATTCAAAGATTGTGTAACCGTCAATCTTGATTAACTCGAAACGGATATCACTTGTTCCGTTCAATCTAATCACGGGTTGTATATCTCTTTTATTACAATAGTTTTGAAACTTTGTTAAATCTATCATTAGTTGTTTCATAAATGCTGCACGATCCCGATAAAATAATTCTGCTTTTCTTAACCTTGCTTTTTGTACACAATTCATTGCACCACGTCCTGCCGTATTTAAACAAGCTTCTATACATCCAGCTTGCTCCGCCATTGGGCAAGAATTAAATGTTCGGTTGTCTACTACAACTTTAAAAGGGGCAAGGTATATAATACCCGTTAGATATTCACTACCATCTCCCTTAATTGTCTTTGCATTTGTTCCTACGCCGATTAGTTTATATTGTGACATTTTATTTCTCTTTCTGTTTATGTTTAAGTTAATTCTACAATTGACACCAATGGATGGTGCCAATGTTAAAGTTAACTATTATTATTCGTGGGTGTAACCGTTTTCTATAATGCTTAAACTTTTTAAATCATCTGCAAAAAATGTTATTTCAGTTTTGTAACCGTTTTCGTCTATTGCTGTTAATTCCAACCATGCGGAACCGTCTTTAGATTTGTGGATGTTTTTAGTTATGTTTTTAATGTGGTGTAATGTTGTACGAGTTGTCATTTGATTAAATCCTAATTGTTTAAGTTGTCCCTTAATATAGATTTAAGGTTTTCAAAATGTAAAGAAAAAAGTTTAATTAAATGATAATTAACTTGAAACCCCTTATTTATATGACCAGGAGAATATCATATTGATACAAACCAAAGGACAATGCCAAGGTTATGAGCTGTATGTAATGACAAATAAAAGAATAGGTATGGTGTTATATTATAACGGTATAATCTGAACGTGTCTGAATGTGTCAATCAGTTTGGATCATGCATAGAATTGCAATGGATAACAAAGGGATAAATGCTTTGGTGTTTGCTTGGGTTTATTGCCCCAACAATCTTATAGTAACAAGCTGCATAACCTGTGTCATTCCTGCAACACTGCGATGGATTTGCCACAGTGTGATACTTTTGCAACTACCTAGGGTGTAACATTTGTGCAACACTAAGGCATCGACCAAGGGGGCTGCGGGGTATCCTTCTATATGTACATTACACCAAAACATTTTCTAAGGATTTTCCCAAGCATGCAAAAAGAAACCCACCAGAGGAGTTAACCAGTGGTGGGCTATTTGTAATATCTTTTGGGTGGTGGGTGCTTACAGTAGAATCTGGACGTGTCCCTAAGCTTTACCGTAAGTACCTTGCGTAGACTACCAAGCTTAGATAAACATTAGAGTAATGGATTATACCTTGGTATAGCTATAGTATATATACTTATACCGCCTGGCGGCTAGTAATGAAATTATACACACTATTTGCACTTGTGTCAATACCTTTAAGCAATTTTTTAAAATATACCAAAATAATTAATTTAAGTGTTGACATATATATCACACCCATGGTATACTACGTGAATTAGCCTAAAAGAAAAAAGAAAGATACAGTAAACCATCATGATGTTCAAGTACGAAAACTTCAAAGGCTCTAACGGTAAGACAAAGACCAAGAGTTTATTCTACGAATTATGTTACTCAGATACAGAGGATGCTGTGTTTACTCTCAAGGATAGAGACCTAGAGGCTCACGGTAAGATGTACTTGTCATTACAGAAGCTATACCTACAGATGGCTCCAGCTGACCCAACAGAATACGAGTTTGCTCAGACAGTCTTTGGTTCCTGGGATATATGGACGAACGTGTCCAATGCATCAGGCGTTAAGACCCACATAGCAAGGTGGAGAAAAGAAGTAGAGGTTAAGGTCAAATCAGAAGCTATCAAGGCTATAGCTGAAGAGATGAAGACAAAGGGTAGAAGTTCCTTTAGTGCAGCCAAGCTATTACTAGATAAGGGTTGGTTAGACAAAGAAGCAGCTACAGTAGCCAAGAAGAAACTCAAGGCTAAAGAAGAAGAAGACATGAATAAAGAAGCTTTGTCATTACTATCAGATGATGCTGAACGACTAGGCTTAACAAGAGCCAACTAAAAGTAATAAAGAGATGATTTCCGTCTAGCTTACAGTTTACTCCTTCTAGTAAGCTCTATGACCTTTCTCTCTTTGTAGATTTAAAAAGAGGACACCCCCACACATTGATATTTTTCCCAACAGTAGATGAAGACTTTCAGTACTTCAGGAGCCAGGGCTATACTGGTTCTCTGAATGATATGCATTACAAGGCTATGGGTGACTTAGGTTACACAGGCTCATTGAATGATAGGATACACAAATACCTGACTGAGAAGTACGGCAGCTTCTATGAGGCTATGAGAGACTTACGTAATGGTACATCTATATTCTCATTGATCTCAGCTTATGCTGTCAACAACTTTGACCCATCCCTAGTGTTTGACTTCGAGCAGAACTACTACAGGACAGGCGGTACAGAGACTACCCTAAACCCTGCTGTAACTCACACTCGTGCAGGTCAAGCTACAATGACAGACTCAGATGGTAAGATCAAATGGGCACCTCATAACTTGGTGACTTACTCTGAGGATTTCTCTGATGCGAGTTGGTCTAAATTTGCCATCAACGCAACGGCAAATTCAATTACAGAAGATACCAGCACAAGTTTTCACGGCCTTAGGAACGCCCTTCTGACTGCCACTATAAATACATTTGAGGTGGAAGCCAAAGAGGATAGTGGGCGATACCTCATTGTTACGTTGGGGCAGGGTAACACTTCTCTCCTTGGCGGCGGTGTCGTGGTAGACCTTCAAACAGGCACGATCCTTACTGCTTCTGGGGCTAAACTTCTAGACTCAAGTATCTCACCTGTAGGTGATGGGTATCACAGAATAAAGATTAGGGTTGACAATACGGGGGCATCCAACACCCCCGCCGCATTTATTTTTATGACAAAAGACCCTACACATGTACTGGGGACTACTCATGGTTCTGACTCGTACACAGGCGATGGGGTAAGCACAATTCTTCTGAGGAAAGCAGCAACCTACCGCAGTGACTTAGGTGGCATGGTAAACAACCCAGAGACAGGCGACAGCTACGTCCCAACAACAAGTTCTGCTGTTTACCTACCTCGTGTAGGCCACCACATCTACAATGGCTCTGCTTGGGTAAACGAAGGCGTACTCCATGAGAGTGAAGCTAGGACTAACTTACTGACTTACTCTGAAGATTTTTCTAATGGGGCTTGGACTAAGCAATCTGGCACTACGGTTACTGCGAACCAAGCTATAGCACCAGACGGTACGACTACGGCTGACCTTGTTGTGGGTAACGGCTCTTCTGGTCTGTTTGCTTTCAAAGCTGGCACTAATGGTGTGGTTACAACACTTACCAGAACCGTTTGGATTAGGTCGGTTATAGGGACGCCCACTGTTACACTAAAAGACCCAGTTTTTACTGCAGGTATTGTGTCATGCAATCTGACAACAAAATGGCAATCTTTTGTATTGACCGAAGCCACTACGGGAACTAATGGCAACATGGGCGGACTGTGGGTAGCTAACATTCCAACAAGTGGTATCTACGTATGGGGCGCACAAATGGAAGTAGGCTCAACCCCATCAAGCTACATCCCAACATCAGGATCAACTGTGACAAGGGCGGCTGAGACACTGACTGTCCCTGCGGCTAATCTTCCGTATGACAGCACTAACATGTCAATACAGATGGACGGCAGGATGACATATGCTGATACTGGTTCCGTTGGTGAAGCAGTTCCTTTTAGATGGGTTAAAGATGGTAATAATTTTATTTTAAACTATATGCGAACCGATAGTACAAGGAGTGGTTCGTCTTACTTTCAGCAGAAAGCATTGAATGTGTCTGTATCTGTTGAGTCTGTAATAAACTTGTACTCCCCAGACATCAACGTGCCATTCAACATCGCATCTCGCCACGGCTCAACCTTCATCAACGGTGCAGTCGAGGGTACAGCATTAACAGCTAACACAACACCTACAGCTTTACCTGATCTGTCAACCACAGACCTAAACTTAGGTTATACCTTCATGGGTACAATAGGTAAGTTCAGAGTGTGGTCAGATGATCTTACGGATACTGGCATAGCTACAGCATCAGCACCAACTTTCACTACTGAGTTTGCTATGACCATTGCAACAACAGGTGCTAATGAAACCTTCACTATCCCCTGTCAGAACGTTGGCACGTTTAATGCTGGCATCGAGTGGGGCGATGGTTCTGTCTCAACTGTCACATCATATAACGATGCTAGCCTGACGCATACATATGCTACGGCTGGAGATCACTTGATCCGTATTAGAGGCAGCTTCCCTAATATCTATTTCAACAATACAGGTGACAAACTCAAGGTTAAGTCTGTTGAGAACTTAGGTGTTGTTGGTTGGACTACGTTAGTCAAGGGATTTAGAGGATGTACTAATCTAACATCCTTTACAGTAGGCACAACAGACACATCTTCAGTTACGAATACGTCAAATATGTTACGATCCCTTACTAGCTTAACATCTTTAGATTTAAGTAGTTTTGACACATCTTCAGTCACAAATTTTGAGAGTATGTTCCGTGAGTGTACTAACTTAACATCTTTAGATGTAAGTAGTTTTGATACATCTTCAGTTACGAATTTTGGTTATATGTTCAATGGCTCTTCTAGTTTAACAACATTAGACGTAAGTAGTTTTGATACATCTTCAGCTACTGGTTGGGGGAGTATGAGAAACATGTTCAACTCTAGCTCACTTACAAGCCTTGTCGGTGCTGAAGACTTTGACATCACAAGTTTTAATAACACAAATAGCTTAACAGGCTTTATGAACAGTAATGGTAGAATGACAACTGCTCAGTATGATGCACTCCTTGTCAAATGGGATGCGCAATCAGTTTTAAGCAATATAGTAGTTGAATTTGGTGCTAGTCAATACACAGCAGGTAGTGCGGCGGCTACAGCTAGAGCTAACCTAATCAGCTCTGACGGCTGGACAATTGCAGATGGAGGTACAGCATAATGAGTATCATAACTAAAACTGAAGGTCACTTCATCATTAACACTGCAGCAATTTCACTAGATGGGACTGTCGTATCCTACCGTGATGATGCAACAGTACAAGAGTTTGCAAGTGAAGCTGAAATGCTAACAGCACATGAGGCACAATTCCCAGACCAGTACCCAGAAGAAGAGGAGTTGCCAGAATGACTGAAGAATTAGAACTAGAAGTAATCAAGACTGACTTCTACCTCAAGTTAGCTAACGAAGCTGCAATGCCATCAGTCTTGTCATCATTCTACAAGCAAGACACTGAGACAACAGTTGACGAGGAGACAGGCGAGGAGACCACTACAAACGTAGGTGATCCTTATCTAGTGCCAAACTCATCTGACTATGCAATGGACGTTGTAGGTACTCTACACGAGCCTACAGGGGCAACCCTGACAGATGATGAAGGCATGGAGTATCCTGAGATGCAAGCAATGACAGGCTGGCATGTTAACATTCGTATTCGTGGTGGTATCTTAAACAAAGATGCAGAAGATGCTGAAGCAACTGACACACTACGAGATACTGTAGAAGCACTAGATACATCACACGGGGTAACACCTGAAACACCAATGAGAGTTTGGCTGTAAGTAACTAAAACCAATCCACCAAAGGTAAAGGATTAATAAATACAATGGCAAAGAAACCAGGCGTAACAACAATAGCTACAGGCTATTACAGTAGAGCAGCATTGAATGCTAACTTCGAAGCACTTAATACAGCTTTTGACAATACAGTATCTAGGGACGGTAGTACACCTAACACCATGTCAGCTAACCTTGACATGAACTCCAAGGATGTTATTAATGCTGTTACCATAGATGCTGAAAAGTTAATACTAGACGGAACCTTGATGACACCATCAGGTGTTGACCCAGTCTTCTCAGGTACTGTCAGTGCATTCGGTGCATCTCTTATAGATGATGCTAATGCTTCAGTTGCTAGAACAACTCTAGGTTTAGGTACAGCTTCTACCACAGCAGCAACAGACTACGTAACTGTGTCAGGTGATAGTATGACAGGCAACTTGTCATTTGGTGATAACAACAAAGTTATCTTTGGGGCAGGTTCAGATATGGAACTGTTTCACGATGGTTCAAACAGTCACATAAGGGATAACGGTACTGGTAATTTGTATCTAAGGGGTGGGGGTACAATAGAATTGCTTTCACCTGCTGAAGAAAAAATGATTATAGCAGCAGGTAATAGTTCTGTATCTCTTTACTACGACAACTCAAAGAAATTAGAAACAACAGCAACAGGCTGTACTGTAACAGGATCTATAGTAGCTGACAACATAGGCAGTGGTTCTCTTGCTGCTGTGTCACCATCAGGTACTTCTGCTGTAAACTTTACATCTATACCTGCTGGTGTACGTCAAGTTACAGTAATGCTTGATGAATTAAGTATGAGTGGTAGTGATCATTTACTTATACAGCTAGGTGACTCAGGTGGTATTGAAACTTCAGGATATATATCTAGGTCTGTTTGGACGAATGCTGAGGAGTCTACATCGGGTATGATTGTTAGATCAGGAGCAAATGTACGCAAATGGACAGGTGCTATGACATTTACAAGAGTTCATACAACCAATAGATTTGTACAAACACATACTGTAATAGATCCTGGTGACAATGAACAACGAATAGGTGCAGGTTCTAAAACATTAAGTGCTGAACTAACCCAACTTAAACTAGTACCAACAGGCTCTAATACTTTTGACAATGGTTCTGTTAGTATTGCATGGTCTTATTAAATAATAAAACTTTTATCTTGACAAATAAAAATAACTAGGATACTATGGCTACATTAGATCAAATACGTTTAGCAGCTGAGAATGACTTAGTTACTTTTATTAAGCTAGTAGCACCTGAACAAATGCTAGGTCAATGCCACGAAGACGTATGCAACTGGTGGGGTCGTGAAGATTCTAAATCTCACCAATTACTTCTCTTTCCTCGTGACCATGGTAAGTCTCGTCTGATAGCTTACAGGGTAGCCTGGGAATTAACTAAAGATCCTACACTTCGTATCTTGTACATATCAGCTACAGCTAACCTTGCTGAAAAACAATTAGGCTTTATTAAATCAATACTAACCTCTGACACTTACAGTAGATACTGGCCTGACCATGTTCACCCTGAAGATGGCAAACGTACAAGGTGGACAAACTCTGAAATCATGCTTGACCATCCAGCCCGTAAGGCTGAGAAGATTAGGGACCCTTCTGTTTTTACAGGTGGCCTCACTACTTCTCTTACAGGGATGCACTGCGATATTGCTGTCCTCGATGATATAGTAGTATACGAGAATGCATACTCAGGTGAAGGACGTAACAAAGTTAAAAGCCAGTACTCTTTATTGTCATCTATAGAAGGTGCAGAAGCTAGAGAGTGGGTCGTAGGTACACGTTACCACCCTGTAGATCTATACAACGATCTGCTACAAATGACAGAAGAACTGTTTGATGACGACGGTAACAAGGTAGGAGAAGATAACATCTACGAAATCTTTGAACGTCCTGTAGAGGATAGAGGAGATGGAACAGGTGAGATGCTATGGCCTCGTAGTCAACGTAGAGATGGTAAGTGGTTTGGTTTTGACATTAAGGTACTAGCTAAGAAAAGAGGACAGTACTTAGACAAAGGACAGTTCCGAGCACAGTACTACAACGATCCGTCAGACCCTGACAACGTACCAATAGAGAGCAGTAGGTTTCAGTATTACGAACGTAAGCTACTCAAGGAAGAACAAGGACACTGGTTCTACAAGGATGCTAAGTTAAATGTATTCGCAGCTGTAGACTTTGCTTTTAGTTTATCTAAGAAGGCTGACTACACAGCTATTGTAATCGTAGGGGTTGACTCAGATAATAACATATACGTCTTAGACATTGATCGTTTCCGTACTGACAGAATTACAGATTACTTTGAGCACATACTACAGTTGTCAACTAAGTGGTCATTCCGTAAACTAAGGGCTGAGGTTACAGTAGCACAACAAGCAATCGTTAAACAGCTTAAAGAACTTATCAAACAACACGGTCTATCTATAAGTGTAGATGAGTTTAGACCTAACAAATACCAGGGTAATAAAGAAGAAAGAATCTCTGCTACTTTAGAACCTCGTTATGACAACTTGCAGATATGGCATTACCGTGGTGGTAACATACAAACGTTAGAAGAAGAACTACAATCAAGGAACCCACCGCATGACGATATTAAAGATGCCCTTGCTTCAGCTATAGACATTGCTGTCAAACCTTTCAAGAGTATACGTAGAGATAAAACTGCAAACATAGTTTGGGCTAATAACAGATTTAGAGGAGCCTCTTAATGGCTGGTGAAACAATAGAATTAGAATATCTTTTAGGTCCTGACTCAATGGCTGTGGAGGTATCTAACAGATGGCGTGAATGGTCTAACCTTCGTCAGACTAAAGTTGAAGAGTGGAAAGAGTTACGTAACTACCTCTATGCTACAGACACAAGCACAACTAAGAATGCTATGCTTCCTTGGTCTAACAGCACCACAACTCCTAAGCTAACTCAGATCATGGATAACCTTCATGCTAATTACTTTGCTACATTATTCCCACAATCTAAGTGGATGCGTTTTGAAGCTGAGACAAGAGAAGCTAACGTCAAAGCTAAACGTAATGTAATACAAGCATACATGGATAACAAAGTTCGTCAGTCTGACTTTATTAATACAGCCAGTGACTTACTCTATGACTACATTCAATACGGTAATTGCTTTGCTACTGTTACGTGGGAAGACAACTACCAAGTGAAAGAAGCTGGGGACCTCGTTGTAAACTATGTAGGTCCAAAGGTTGTACGTGTTTCACCATACGATCTTTGCTTTAACCCTACAGCACCCAGCTTTGAGAAGTCACCTAAGATCCTCAAGTCTATAAAAACACTTGGAGAGATCCGAGGTATGATAGACAGTGATCCGTCAAAGTCATACATGGAAGGTGTCTTCTCTAAAATGATGGGAGCTAGAGCTGCGGTAAGAGGTTCAGATGGTGTGTATGACAAGGCTGACGGCTTTATAGCTGATGGCTTTACATCTATACAGCAGTACTATGAATCAGATTACGTAGAGGTTCTAACTTTCTATGGTGACTACTATGACACAGAGAATGGTGTCCTACTAAAGAACCGTATCATCACAGTAGTTGACCGAGCATATGTTATGGCTAACGAAGAAGACCCTAGCTGGTTAGGTAGTTCACCTATCTTCCAAGCTGGATGGAGACCTCGTCCTGACAACTTGTATGCTATGGGACCATTAGATAACTTGGTTGGTATGCAGTACCGTATTGACCACCTAGAGAACTTGAAGTCAGATGTGTTTGACCAGATAGCTTACCCTATGCTAAAGATAAAAGGTGACGTAGAAGACTTTGACTTTGAACCTGGTGGTCGTATATACTTAGGTGAAGAAGGTGACGTAGGCTACATGGCTCCTGATGCTACAGCATTACAGGCTGACCTACAGATTAGATTCTTGGAAGACAAGATGGAAGAGATGGCAGGTGCACCTCGTCAAGCTATGGGTATCCGTACACCAGGTGAGAAGACAGCATTTGAGGTACAGTCTTTACAGAACTCAGCTTCTCGTATCTTCGAACATAAAACAGCTCACTTCGAACGTGTGTTCCTTGAGCCAATCCTTAATGCTATGTTAGAAACATCTCGTCGTCATATGAATATGTCTGACACAATAAGAGTTTTAGATGATGCTACAGGTGCTGTTCTATTCCAAACGATTACTAAGGATGACATAACAGCTAAAGGTAAGATTGTTCCTGTAGGTGCTAGACACTTTGCTGAACGTTCTAGACGTATTCAGAACCTTACCCAGTTATATCAGATTAAGTTGCAAGACCCTACAGTGGCTGCTCACTTGTCAGGTAAAGAGTTTGCTCGAATCTTGTCAGAAGAATTGGGTGAGCCTGAGTTGTTCTCAGAAAACATTTCAGTATCTGAGCAACTTGAAACACAACAGCAGATGCAAGAAGCTGAAGCTATCAACCAAGAGCAATTAATGTTAGCTCAAGAAATGGGAATATAGATATGCCGTATAAAGCAGGTAAAGTTAAACCGTACAATAACGCAACAAAGAAACCTAAGCCTAAAACTAGACCTAAAACAAAGCCAATGAAAAAGAAATAATGCAAGCTACTTGGTTAAAAGGTCTTAAAGGACAAGAGAAAGAGAAACGTAAAGCTGAAGTACTTGGTTACAGAAATGCTTTTGATTCTCTTAAAGAAATTCTCGAACATGATTTTAAAAAGAAAGAGTCAGTTCGTGATTACGCAGTACCCAATTGGGAACTACGTCAAGTGGCAGTTAACGAGTACAACCAAGTACTTGATGACATGCTTAAACTAATAACAATTAACAAGGAATAAAACATGGATGTGTTTTCTGAGAGTAGTCAAACCAATGACACTACTCAACCTGAGATTCAAGCTACTGAGAGTACCCAACCACAGGATTCTTTTGTACAGAAACTCGTAGAGGCAAAAGGAGATAATTGGAAAGACCCTGAAGTATTAGCCAAAGGCAAGATTGAAGCTGACGGTTATATTAAAGAACTTGAAGGACAACTCAGTAACATGAGGGAAGATTTAAGTAAACAGGATTATGCCAAGGATCTCTTAGAACAGTTGCAAAATAAGGCCGCAGACCCCACCAATGCGAAAAATGCAATGCCAAACAATGATACTGGTGGCACGTCAGAAGGGAATACCAACCCTAGTCTGAGTGAGGAAGACCTGAAGAGCCTCGTTGAACGGACACTAACTGAACGAGATAAAGATTCTGTTGTAAAGCAAAACCTTAATCTTGTTAATAATGAAATGGAAAAGAGTTACGGCACTGATGCCTCAACTAAGATCCAGAATAAAGCTAAGGAGCTAGGGCTAACTCTAGAACGTATGCAAGAAATTGCTGCAGAGTCACCTACAGCTTTCTTTAACCTTATTGGTGAACCTAAGAAAGACTTTAGACCAATGGTCGAAGGTTCGGTTCGCACAGAAGGTGTCAACATGCAAGCCTCGAATGAACGTGATTGGTCTTACTACCAAAATCTTCGTCGAGATAATCGTAGCCTTTACTATAGCCCAAAAATACAAAGACAACTTATGGAAGATAAGAGTCGTTTGGGTGGTAAATTTGGAATCTAATGGAGAATAAAATATGTCTGGTATGAATACAGCAAATTCAACTCTTCTTACTCGCACCGAAGTCTGGTCCAGTGAGCTAAAGGAGATATTAAGAGATGAGATGATGGCACAACGGTACGTCCGTATGCTTGAGGGTTTCCCTGATGGAAACACTTTCCACATCCCATCAATCGGTCAAGCACAGGTTGACAACTACAACGAAGATTCGTCAGTTGAATACCGTCCACTTGACACAGGTGAGTTCACCTTCTCAGTAGACAAGTATCTGTCATCAGCTACTTACATGACTAAGAAAGCTGAACAAGACACTTTCTATGGTAACGAGTTAATGAGTCGTTTTGTTCCTGAACAAGAACGTGCTATCATGGCTCACTT
>Ga0209603_1002631_pt1 | contig 16265 bp, 3 predicted proteins | sample COGITO_mtgs_1206_FD_184812 | JGI IMG/M metagenome (GOLD analysis project Ga0209603, IMG submission 184812) | Pelagic marine microbial communities from North Sea - COGITO_mtgs_120607 (SPAdes) (version 2) | ecosystem: Environmental > Aquatic > Marine > Epipelagic ... | reverse complement strand
AAAAATTAAAATCAAAACTAAATATTTATGGGTATAGTAATGATATTAGTTCCTGTAATTGGAGCTTATTTTAAAATATTTACCTTGTTTTTATTTCTTCCGCTTGGACTATTTTTTAAAAAGCCGAAATAACGATTTCTATAACTAACCTCCCTTTGCTTTCTTAACTAAGTCAACTTTTTCTTACTTTAATGGTCTAAAACTTATAAAATGAAGAAGATATTATTCTTATTGTTGTTTCCAGTTATTGGTTATAGTCAATACACTTCAATTCCTGACCAAAATTTTGAACAGAAATTAATTAATTTGGGTTATGATAATATTATTGATGGTCAAGTATTGACTGCTAACATTAGTGGAGTAACAAGTTTGACTTTAATTTCTTTAATTACTGACTTAACTGGTATTGAAGATTTTATTGCCTTAACATATTTGGATTGCCAATATAATCAACTAACGAGTTTAGATTTAAGTCAAAATACCGCTTTAACTACTTTGAATTTTAATAATAATAATCAACTAACGAATTTAGATTTAAGTCAAAATACCGCTTTAACTACTTTGAATTTTAATAATAATAATCAACTAACGAGTTTAGATTTAAGTCAAAATATTCTTTTAGACACTTTATTATGTTATAATAACCAGTTATTAGCTAGCTTAGACTTAAGTCAAAATACTGCTTTAACATTTTTATATTTAATAGGCACTGGAATAAATTATTTAAATTTAAGTCAAAACACAGCTCTTTCACAATTATATATTGGTGGTAATTGGATGACAAGCTTAGATTTGAGTCAAAATACCGCTTTAACATATTTATACTCTGGGAATAACATTTCATGTTTAAACCTTAAGAACGGTAATAATAATAATATTGTTGGGTTAGATATTTTTGGTACTTCTTGCGTTGAAGTAGACGATCCCATTTATTCTAACACCAATTGGGTTAATGACTCTGCTATTGGTTCTATCTTTTTAACAGGATCTTTTTATAATGACTCTAGTTTTAGTTATTCTTACAATACTACTTTTAGCAATAATTGTAATTATACATCAGATTGTTTTTCAAAAAACCGTTGTTTACCCGCAACCGCTACTACTTTTTTGGACCTTAATAACGTATCAGCTCTTATTGAAAATAGCGGTTCTATGTGGCAAGACAGGTCAAGGACTGATCCAGCTTACGAAGTTCCTAAGGGATCTGGTGAAACTGTAATTTATGCTGGTTCAATTTGGATGGGAGGAAAGGATGTAAATAACCAATTGCATTTATCTGGTTTAACATTTAGATCTGGTGAAAGTTATTGGCCTGGTCCATTAACTGTCTATGATGCAGATACATACGATTCAACTTGCAGAGAATTTGATAGGGTTTGGAAAATTAATAAATGGCAGGTAGAAGAATTTGCAGTAAAATATCAAGACCAAACATATACAATTCCAGAGCCTATTTTGTCTTGGCCAGCTAAAGGAAATACTCAACAAAACTATGCTCAAAAATTGGCTCCGTTTCATGACGAAAATAACGATGGAAATTACAATCCTTATGATGGAGACTATCCAGAGTTTGATATTAACAAAACTTTATTATGTGATGCACCAAAATTATATGGAGACCAGTGCATTTATTACATAATGAACGATGCTGGTAATGTAAACACAGAAAGCGGTGGTCTCTCAACAGGGGCTGAAATTCATGCACAAGCTTTTGCTTATCGAGGAAATCCATATTTGGACAATAGTACTTTTTATAATTATAATATAATAAACAGGTCGTTAAGAACTTACAGTAATTTTTATTTCGGGAATTGGATAGATTCTGACATTGGGTGTTCAGAAGATGATTATGCTGGTTGTGACGTTTCTAGAGGATTAAGTTTTCAATTTAATGCTGATGCTACAGATGATGGTTGTCAAAATGCAATTCAAGGAAATCCTCCAGCAGTTGGCATAGATTTTATAAAAGGACCACTAAAAGATGCAGATGGTTTAGATAATCCACTAACTAGTGATGTAAATATTGCCTACAACCAAGGTGGTATTCCTTATCCAGGTTTAGGAATTGGTTATGGCGATGGAATTATAGATAATGAAAGAATGGGTATGCAAAGATTTGTTTATTATGACAGGACGCTTAATTCGACTATATATGGTGACCCTCAAACTACTATTGATTTTTATAATTATATGAGAGGATTTTGGAAAGACAATACTCCATTTGTATATGGTGGAACTGGAAATGCTAGTGATCAAAACGCAACTTCTATACCAACAAATTATTGTTTCCCTGGCGATAGCGATCCTTTAAACTGGGCAACAGTTTCAGCTGGAGGAGTTTCAGCAGTTCCTTTTGACAATTGGTCAGAACAATATCCAATTGGTTTAGGTGGTGGTAACCCGAACCCACAAGGTGATAGAAGATCTCTTCAGTCTGTAGGTCCTTTTACTTTTTCACCTCAAGATACAATTGATGTAACTTTTGCTGTAATTTATGCCAAGGATACATTAAGTACAGACCCATATCAATCAGTAGAAAAAGTAAAAATATACGATGATAGTATTCAAAAATTTGCGGATAATTGTTTTAAAACTAATAATTGTCTGGAATTAATTGATGGGTTTCAATATCAAAATCAAAGTCTAGATTATCATTTTGCTTATGAAATGGAGGCAGATAGGTTTAGTTGGACATTTGGAGATGGAGGAAGTTCCAGCGAAAGGTTTCCAAAGCATACCTATACCAATAATGGCAATTATACAGTGTGCGTTACAGCCGAATTATTTAATTGTGACTCAATTACTCATTGTAATATTATGCAAAGCGTAGGAGTTCATAATAAAGTAAAAAAACAAATTAAAATATACCCTAACCCAACAAATGAAAACATTACAATTAGCATAAATAATTTCACTGGAAACATCCAAACCAAGGTTTATGACTTAATTGGAAATAGGCTTCAAACAACAAATAAAACTACCATTAGTTTAAGAGATTATGCAAGAGGTATTTACTTACTTAAAGTTGCTTATGGTGATAGAGTTGAAGAAGTGAAAGTGATTAAGCAGTAACCCCCCTTTGCTTTCTTAACTAATAAATAGGTTAACTCACCTAATTCCTATTATTTTTCTTGTTTTTAAAAATCACTTTTCTTAGTTTTAGAATTAATAATTATAGGTAGATGAAGAGATTATTTTTATTATTTGTTAATTTCTTAATATTAAGCAATTTTTATGCGACTCATTTAAAAGGAGGAAACTTAGCTTATGAGTTCATAGGAATACAACCAAATGGGGATTTCAGGTATAAAATTAAACTAAATTATTACTTTGACTGCGGTCCTAACTCAAATTGGCAACCACCAAATATCCCTACTAATATATCTGTAGCTGTTTATGCACATGATGACCCAACAGAAATTTTTCCAATAAATCCAGGAAATTATGATAAATACGGATCTTCGGATATTCAAGTAGTATACAATTCAACGGTTCAAGAATATTTTGAGATCAGTCCCAATAATCCTGCTAACTGCTCATTAGGTTCCGCAGCTTGTATTTATACAGTACTTTATACAGGGGAAGTTGATTTAGCTCCAAATAATCCATCTAATAATCAACCGGTCATAGGTGGTTATTTTTTAATCCATGAGGCTTGCTGTAGAAATGGAGCAGGAAATGGAATAGATAATATACAAAACCCAGGTGCTGCAGGAATGGCTTTTTATGCTTATATCCCACCTTATGGTTATGAGAATGATAGCCCTGTATTTACAGATGATCCACTACCTTTTATTTGTGCTAATGATACCACTACTTTTTTAAATACTGCTATTGATCCAGACGGAGATGAGTTAGTGTATAATTTCTTTGCTCCATTAGATGGGAACCACTCTGGAGGATTTGGAGGATCAAATAATGTAAATACACCTGGTGCTGGTGCTGGTCCGGGAGCTAGTTTAACATGGTATCCAGATCCATATCCATGGCCAATTGAAGAAGTGACATATGCTAGTGGGTATTCATATCAACAACCTTTTGGATCAACAGGCTATTATAATTTAAATGCATCAAATGGTCTTACAAAATATAAGTCAAGTAATTTAGGTAAATATGTTGTGGGAATTATGGTTAAAGAGTATAGGAATGGAGCTTTAATTGGGATCTCAACAAGAGAAGTTGAACTTAACATAATTTCATGCCCACCAAATGACGGTCCTAATTTAAATCCTAATGCTGGGACAACTAATTCAATTTTTACTATTGAAGAAGGAGAAAATTTAAGTTTTAATTTTGGGTTTTATGACCCTGATACACCCTCTGATAGTTTAGTACTAAATATAGATGGGCAAATATTTGATTCTTTACTGACAAATCCTTCAGCTGATGTTGGTGGGTATTATAACACATTATACAGTAATTCTAATCCAACTAATGGAACAGATACAATAAGTACAACTTTTAATTGGGACACTGATTGTGGTCAGGCTCAGGCATTACCTTATATTTTTTCAGCTTCTGTTTCCGATAGAGGATGCCCTCCAAAAACTACAAATATTATTTATCAGCTTTATATAAATCAAACTGCTCCACCAGCAAATATATATGGCATTTTAGCAGGTTATCAAAATACTGAAGTTGTTTATTCAACAGATAATAATCCTAATATTTATGGGTACGTTTGGGGAGTATCTAATAATGGAATAATTACCCAAGATTATGGAGACAGTGTTAAAATACTTTGGACATCACCAGGAACTGGAACAGTATCATTAAAAGCTCTTAATCAATATGGATGCGAATCCGATCAAATTTCAAGAAATACTACTATAACTATTTCTACACAAACCTATGTACCTGATGATAATTTTGAGGCTTATTTAGAAACGCACGACGCTAATGGGAATGTAGTAGCAGTTGGTGCATCAAACTCAATGGGCGATGGAATAGCTAATAATGATTCTGTAACTACAGCCAATATTATTGGGGTTACTAATTTAGATCCAGATTTTCAAAATATTGCAGATTTAACTGGAATTGAAGATTTTACCGCTTTAACTTATTTGAGTTGCATGTTTAATAATCTAACCAACCTTGATGTAAGTCAAAATACCGCTTTATTTCAATTGGTATGCAATTATAATCAACTAACAAGTCTTGATTTAAGTCAAAATACCGCTTTATATAATTTTACTTGCAGTTCAAATCAACTAACGAGCTTAAATGTAAGTCAAAACACCGCTTTAACTCAATTGAATTGCGATTATAATCAACTAACGAGTTTAGATGTAAGAAATGGAAATAATATATATTGGAATGGTTTTTATACTGTGGGAAATCCCAACTTAAATTGTATTTCAGTAGATGATACTGCTTATTTTAATGCCAACTTTTCGACCGGGATAGATAGCCATACTAGCTTTAGTACTGATTGTGCTTTGTTTTCTTCTTTAACTGCCGATTTCTCTGCTAGTGACTTTACGTTTTGTTTGGGGACCAGCGTTACTTTTACAGACTTATCTACAGGAACTCCAACAGCTTGGGCATGGGATTTTGGCGATGGCACTACTTCTAATTTACAAAACCCTACTCATACTTATGCATCCGTTGGAACTCACGATGTTTCTCTTACGGTTACTACTAGTAGTGGAAGCGATAGCGAAACCAAAACTGGTTTTATTACGGTTACTAGTGGCTTTTTATCCGAAGAAACTCTATCAGCTTGCGATAGTTTAGTATGGTCTGTTAATGGGAATACCTACACCCAAAGTGGAATATATTATGATTCATTACAAATCTCAAATGGTTGTGATAGTATATACAAATTAGATTTAACAATTAGTCCATCAACAACAGATTTCAACTATGGGGGAGCTACTACTTTTTGTGTTGGAGGAACCAATCCAATAGCTACAATTACTGGAGATTCTTTAGGAATATTTACAGCCACTGGTGGTTTAACAGTAGATTCTTTAACTGGTGAAATTGATTTATCTACAGCAACAGTCGGAAATTATCAGGTGACTTATACGCCTCCAAGTAATTGGCAGCAAATTGGGCAAGACATTGATGGAGAAGCAGCTGGTGATAAATTTGGAACATATGTTGACTTATCTAGTGATGGTAATTTTTTAGCAACTTCTTCTAGTGAAAATAGCGGAAATGGAGCTAGATCTGGACATGTCAGAGTCTTTGACTGGAACGGCGCTTCTTGGATTCAAAAGGGTGCAGATATTGATGGGGAAGCTGAAGGAGATGTAGCTTGTATGGTTGCTATTAATGACCTTGGGAATAGAGTTGTAATAGGCGCCCCTCTAAATGACGGAAATGGAGATATGTCTGGTCATGCTAGAGTTTACGAATGGAACGGCATTTCTTGGATACAGGTAGGCCAAGATATTGATGGCAATTTAGAAGATAGGTTTGGATATTCAGTTGATATTTCTGGTACTGGTAATCGAATTATTGTTTCTGGAATTTTGAATGATGACAATGGCACAGATGCTGGAAACGCAAAGGTTTATGATTGGAACGGCGCTTCTTGGATACAGGTAGGACAAGCCGTCTATGGTTTGAACCCTGGGGATAGACTTGGGCAAAGTGTTAGAATTTCTAAGGACGGAAATAGAGTTGCTGTTTGTACTCGTGTATATAATGGTGCTAACTTTGGAAGTGTTCAAGTTTTTGATTTGAATGGGGCTAATTGGATTCAGTTAGGGCAAATAATAGTTCCTTCTCATTTTGTCCATTCACTAGAAATTAATTCAAGTTGTACTCGTATTATTATTAATTCCGGTAGTAATAACGGTGCTTCTACTTATAACTGGGATGGTACTAGCTGGTCACAAATAGGGCAAACTATTGATGGTACTAGTTGGTCACACCCAGGACAAATTAGTAATGATTCTCCTCAATCAGTAAGTATTAATGCTAGTGGAAACCGCATAGCGCTAGCGCTCAATACATTTAACTCGCAATTTAATTTGAAATCTTCACTTCAAATATTCGACTGGAACGGCATTGAATGGGTTCATATTGGTAGTGCTCTTGGGAAATTTACTTTGTTTTATCCTGAGATTCAAGGCTCTGTATCCCTTAGTGGATCAGGAAATGTTGTTGCAATTGGCGCTGTAGATTACCCCGTAAGCAATATAAACGGTAGTGTAAATGTTTTTGGCCCCCCAAATTTATCTTGTTCCAAACCTTTAAACATCACAATTTCTGAAACCACCTACGGAACTGACGTTATTTCATCTTGCGATAGCATTACTTGGATCGATGGAATTACTTACACAGCTAGTAATAATTCTGCTACTTATACATTAACTAATTCTGCTGGTTGCGATAGTGTTGTGACTCTTAATTTAACGATTACCCAAGGCTCTAACTTATTAGATTTGGGAGCAGACACTACTTTAATTTGCGACGGTTCTTCACAAACTTTAGATGCTGGAACCGGCTTTACTTCTTACACTTGGAGCGATGGTTCTACTAATCAAACTTTAATTACTAGTACAGTTGGAACTTACTCTGTTACTGGAACTGATGTCAATGGATGTACTTCTAGTGATAGTATGGTCATAGACATATTAACAGTAGACATCACCCAAAACGATACGACTATTTGTGAAGGCGATAGTTTGGTAATTTCAGTAAATACAACCGGAGTTAGTCAACTAGTAAATGATTGGATTGAAATAGCTCCAACAGCAAATTATTCAAATATTATTTATGAATCTGGGAAATATTATTTGAGGTCAAACACAGATGTTCTTGAGTCTAATAACTTAGATGGACCCTGGAGTTCTCTAAATTTCAACTCACAAATTGGAATTTCAGGCGGTGAGAGAATGCTTGGTTTTGATTGGAATAATAACTTATTTACAGCAACATCACATAATTCAATTTACTCATATGATGGTTCGAGTTGGATATCAAAAGGTCTTTCAGGAGGAGGATGTAGAGGAACTTTTATTGAGAAATTAGCTAATGGTAGATTAATAGTCTCAAAACAAGGCTTCCTAAGAGATTTATATATTTCTGATAATTCTGGTCTAAATTGGACAAATGTTACAAATGTTGATAATGATTACTGGGACATTGTAGTGGCGGATGATGGTAGTGTGTTTTGTAGTGGCGGATCAAATACACCTAGTCTTACAGGTTTAATTAAAAGTACAGATAACGGACTTAATTGGAGTCTAATCAATAGCCAACTTGATCCAAGTATTACTTTTGTTTATTCAGTTGAAAAGGGTTTACAAGGAGAGATTTATGCAATTGGCAATACTGAAATTTATAAGTCATTGGATAATGGAAATACATGGACTTTTTTAAATGCAGTTCCTGGAACCAATGCAAGTTATTTTGAGGTAACATCAAATGGTGATTTCTATATTTTTGTTAGTAATAATGGTTTTTACAAGAGCGTTAATGATGGATTAACTTGGGATTTAATTACAGATTTCCCATTATCGTTAAACGGAACAATTAGGAATTTAAAGCAAGTTGACGATAAGATAGTTGTAATTACTACACAAGGTATTTATGCAAAGACCATTAACCCTCAAAGTAATCATTTAAACTGGTCACCAACCAACAAAATCATTCCTTCTATTACCGTTCAACCTACTAACACTACAACTTTCATAGTTGATGTAACTAGCGGAAATACAACTTGTCAGGATAGTGTTACCGTTACAGTAAATCCAATTATTAATACATCTATAAATTCTACAGTATGCGATAGTATTCAGTGGTTAGGCAATTGGCTTACAACTAGTGGTAGCTACACAGATAGTTTACAAAATACTGCTGGCTGTGATAGCGTAGTAACTCTTAATTTAACAATTAGTTCTGGCACTAACTTATTAGATTTGGGAGCAGATACTACTTTAATTTGCGACGGTTCTACCCAAACTTTAGATGCTGGAACTGGCTTTACTTCCTACTTATGGAATGACGGTTCTACTAGTCAAACTTTATCGGCCAATACTGCTGGAACTTATATTGTAACAGGAACTGATGCCAACGGCTGTACTTCTAGTGATAGTATGGTAATAGACATCCTAAACGTTGACATTACCCTAAATGATACCACTATATGTGAAGGGAATAGTATTGGTTTAACTCTTGATGGTAGTCTTTCTAATTCAAATTGTATTGGAAACTTAGGACAACCGAACCCTTGGCCATTTCCAACGGCATTTGATGGCGGTTATATAAGTTTAGGTAATTTTGGAGCAGCAAATCAATTTAGCATTTCATTTAGGATTAACCCTGACTCTAACCAAAATGGGATTTCTATTATATTAGATTGTTCTCATGGGGGGTCAAGTAATTGGGTAGTTCAGAATTATCCTTCTGGTGGGAATACTTACAATTTTGGAAATCTATCATTTACATTAATTCCTAATATATGGCAACATGTTTTGTTAACTTATGATAATGGATTTAAAGAGGTTTTTATAAATGGCGTATCAACATCTACAGCTAATGAACTTTTATCTTATTCAGGTTCACAAGAATTATATTTAGGTAATTGGCCAGAGGGTGGTCGTAGATTTGCAGGGTTAATTGATGAATTATATATTACGTATGATATTCAACATAATACGAATTTCTTGCCTTTAAATTATAACTCTACACCAAGTCTAAGTTCTTTTGGTATTTGGCATTTTGATGAAGGTATCGGTTCATCAACGATAAATAGTTTTTCAAATACTATAAGTTCATTAAATGATTGGTATTGGTCAACAAATAGTTTATCTAACTCGTATCTATCTAATTCAACTATCCTATGGTCAACTAACGAAAACACATCATCTATTACGGTTCAACCAAGTACCGCAACTACTTATACAGTAGATGTAACTAGCGGAAATACAACTTGCCAGGATAGTATTATCGTTACAGTAAATCCAATTGTTAATACATCTATAAATTCTACAGTATGCGATAGTATTCAGTGGTCAGGCAATTGGTTATCAACTAGTGGTAGCTATACAGATAGTTTACAAAATGCTGCTGGTTGCGATAGCATAGTGACTTTGAATTTAACTATAAACCAAGGTTCTACTGGAACAGATATTATTTCTTCTTGCGATAGTTACACTTGGATTGATGGAATTACTTACACAGCTAGTAACAATACGGCAACACATACTTTAATCAATTCAGCTGGTTGCGATAGCATTGTGACATTAGATTTAACTATTGGAACGAATGTTAATGCTGGTAATATTTCTGGTGCAAACTTTATTGCAGTTGGTTCCATTAGCCTACTAACTTCAGATGGAGATGCTGGTGGAGTTTGGACTTCTAGCGATAATACTGTAGCTACTGTTGATTCCATAACAGGCGAGGTTACGGGAATTTCTCAAGGAATAACTTCTATTGAATATACAGTTACTGGCAGCGGATCTTGCAGCTCACAAGTAAGTAACTACTCCATAGCTGTTAGTCTTGAAAATATAACTATTAACGATGGTGGAACTGTTTATACATGCTCAGGTAAGTTTACGGATTCTGGTGGTTTAACAGCTAATTATGCAGACAACCAACACTTTATATTTACATTATGTCCTAATGGAAGCGACTATGTAAAGACAGACTTTACCGCTTTTGATGTTGAAGCAGGTTTTGATTCTTTAATAATTTATGATGGAGCAAATACATCTGGAACACTAATTGGTAGCTTCGATAATAGCAATCCTCTTTCAGGGATAATTCAGGCTAGTAGTGCCAATGCAACTGGATGTTTAACCTTTGAATTTCATTCCAATTCTACTATAAACTTAGCTGGATGGGAAGCAGATATTAGCTGCGAAAGTTCTCTTGGACAAATAAGTGATACTATTTGTGATGGAAGTAGCTATAACTTTAATGGAAATACGCTCACAACAGCTGGAATTTACACAGATACATTAATATCATCAATTGGTCAAGATAGTGTTGTGACTTTGGACTTGACAGTTAACAACACCTCCTTTTCTACTGATTCTATTGTTTCTTGTGACAGCATTACTTGGATCGATGGAGTAACATACACAGCCAGCAACAATACATCAACCTTTACACTACAAAATGCTATTGGTTGTGATAGTATAGTAACTCTAAATTTAACGATTAACCAAGGTTCTACTGGAACTGATGTTCTTTCTGCTTGCGATAGTCTTACTTGGATAGATGGAATTACTTACACATCAAATAACAATACTGCTTCTTATACACTTATTAATTCAGCTGGTTGTGATAGCATTGTGACATTAGATTTAACTATTGGAACGAACGTTTATGCTGGTAATATTTCTGGTGCAAACTTTATTGCAGTTGGTTCCATTAGCCTACTAACTTCAGATGGAGATGCTGGTGGAGTTTGGACTTCTAGTGATAATACTGTAGCTACTGTTGATTCCATAACAGGAAATGTTACGGGAATTTCTCAAGGAATAACTTCTATTGAATATACAGTTACTGGCAGCGGATCTTGCAGCTCACAAGTAAGTAACTACTCCATAGCTGTTAGTCTTGAAAATATAACTATTAACGATGGTGGAACTGTTTATACATGCTCAGGTAAGTTTACGGATTCTGGTGGTTTAACAGCTAATTATGCAGACAACCAACACTTTATATTTACATTATGTCCTAATGGAAGCGACTATGTAAAGACAGACTTTACCGCTTTTGATGTTGAAGCAGGTTTTGATTCTTTAATAATTTATGATGGAGCAAATACATCTGGAACACTAATTGGTAGCTTCGATAATAGCAATCCTCTTTCAGGGATAATTCAGGCTAGTAGTGCCAATGCAACTGGATGTTTAACCTTTGAATTTCATTCCAATTCTACTATAAACTTAGCTGGATGGGAAGCAGATATTAGCTGCGAAAGTTCTCTTGGACAAATAAGTGATACTATTTGTGATGGAAGTAGCTATAACTTTAATGGAAATACGCTCACAACAGCTGGAATTTACACAGATACATTAATATCATCAATTGGTCAAGATAGTGTTGTGACTTTGGACTTGACAGTTAACAACACCTCCTTTTCTACTGATTCTATTGTTTCTTGTGACAGCATTACTTGGATCGATGGAGTAACATACACAGCAAGCAACAATACATCAACCTTTACACTTCAAAATGCTAATGGTTGTGATAGTGTTGTGACTTTAAATCTTACAATAAATAATTCTTACTTATCTACAAATAGTATTAATTCTTGTAATTCTTATTTATGGAACGGAACTTCCTACACTCAATCTGGAATATATTACGATAGTTTACAAAATGTAACTGGTTGTGATAGTATTTTAATACTGAACCTAACTGTAGATTCTGCTGATTTCACTCAACTAAATATTATTACTTGTGACTCTTACACTTGGAATACCAGTACTTACACTACAAACGGAAACTATAAAGATACCTTACAAAATGTTAATGGATGTGATAGTGTGATTAGTTTAGACTTAACTATTAATAATTCATTTTCATTATCAACAAATATTACTGCTTGTGACTCTTATTCTTGGAACGGAACTACTTATAATGTAAGCGGAATATATTATGACAGCTTACAAACAGCAAATGGGTGTGACAGTATTCAAACTCTTAACTTAACAATTAATAGTTCTAGTAACAACGCCTTAAATATTTCTGCTTGTAATAATTATTCTTGGAATGGTAATACTTACAACGTAAGTGGAACTTATATTGATACTTTATCTTCTATTTCAGCTTGCGACAGCATAGTTACTTTAAACCTAACTATTAATAATTCTTATTCAAATTTAGATAGTGTTATTTCGTGTACTAACTATTTATGGAACGGTAATACATATTCTCAAAGTGGAATTTACTCTGATACATTAGCATCAATTAGCGGCTGCGACAGTGTTGTAACTTTAGCACTTTTTATATATGGTAATTATCTTAGTATAGACAGTGTCACAACTTGTGATTCTTATTCATTTAATGGAGTTCAATACAACGTCTCAGGTCTTTACTCTGATACTTTAACTTCTTCTACTGGCTGTGATAGTATAATTTCCCTAATATTAACAATAAATGGTGCTGTAACTTCGCCAGTTATCTTAGAGCTTAAACTTGACGATTTTTGTCAAGAGACTTCCTGGAATGTTAAAAATAGCAGTAACACCATTTTGTATAGTGTTCCAAATTATGATTGTGTGTTTGGTTCTGGTGGTGGTCCTCAAGCAAATGATACTATTATAAAGAATATGTACTTAGCCGCTAATGAGTGCTATACTTTTGAACTTACTGACTATTTTGGAGATGGTTTAGGTGGCTCTGGTTGGGGAGGGACAGATGGTAGTTGGCTCATAAAGGGTTCCAATAATATTGTCATTGGTCAAGGACAAGGAAATTTTGGTTATTCAATTGAATACAGCTTTTTCATATATCAGTCTATAGATTTAATATTATTTAATTCGTTAAACAATTCGAGTAATTGGATCATTGGATCTCCTAATTTACAAGGTCAATGGGAAATATCTTCTATAACACCCCCCTCATTAACTCAATATGTAGGTGCTATGGCTTCTACTTCAGCATCTGATGGGTTTGCATATTTTAACGGAATACAGTATATATTAAACGGTCCTGTTGGTATTCAAGACGCAACACTCGAATTAAAGGATACTTTTGATTTAACTAACTTTTCTGATGTAAATTTAGACTTTGAACAGCGTTATAAAAAATTCAATTACGATGAGACTTTTATAGAGTTTTCCACAGATAACGGGGCTACTTGGCCATCATCATTGTCCATGCAATTAAATAGCCAGGTTATCACAAATGACCCTTCAGTTCAAGAACTTGTTTCTTTAGATATTTCTTCTTACGTTGGTAATCAATCTGGGGTTAAACTAAGATTTAGATGGAAAAGTGACCCTAGCTCTTCAACTAACCCTAATGTAGAGGGGTCTGGCTATGGTTGGATGATAGATGACTTAAGAATTACTGTACCAACTATTTTGACCAGTGTAATAGAAACTCAAGATTTTAAAACAGCTGTAAAAGTTTACCCTAACCCAACAAATGAAAACATTACAATTAGCATAAATAATTTCACTGGAAACATCCAAACCAAGGTTTATGACTTAATTGGAAATAGGCTTCAAACAACAAATAAAACTACCATTAGTTTAAGAGATTATGCAAGAGGTATTTACTTACTTAAAGTTGCTTATGGTGATAGAGTTGAAGAAGTTAAAGTGATTAAGCAGTAACCCCCCTTTGCTTTCATAACTAAGTTTAGAAAAACAAATTCAAGTCCTCAAGAAAGTTAGAACCATAGCCTTTAGATGTCACTATTTTAAACCCTTATCATATTGTTAATCAATAATAAAACTATTATTCATTTACCTCGCCTTAACATGCGTTCTTAATAATCGTTTTTTTTCTTCTTGAACTGCAGGATGCTTTTTATGTCCCCATATTTTATCTCTGGCAGCTCTAGAACTTTCTTGTAAATCTACAATTGGTAATGGATAAGTATCTCCCATTAAAACCCCACAAAAGGTCTGTTCCATGGCTGTCATGGTCCAAGGTTGATGAATATATGCCAATGGTACGTTTGCTAATTCTGGAATCCATTTTTTTATAAAGATTCCATCTGGATCATGCTCTTGAGAGTTTTTGACAGGATTATACAAACGAACAGTATTTATTCCTGTAGTCCCTGCCTGCATTTGAAACTGAGGATAGTGTATGCCAGGTTCGTAATCTAAAAATTGACGTGCAAGATGGTAAGTCCCTTCACGCCAATCTTGGTCTAAATTGAGTGTTAAAAAAGATACAACCATAGCGCGCATTCTAAAATTAATCCAACCTGAAGATTCAACAGCTCGCATGCAAGCATCAATCAAAGGATAGCCTGTAGTGCCCGTTTTCCATGCTTTTATAAATTTCTCATTTTTTTTATGTGGCAAAATCTCATAACCACTATTAATACACTCTGTCTCATATCGACACTCCATTTCAAATTTTTGAATAAAGTGACAATGCCAATGTAATCGGGTAAGCATGGCTGAGAAGGCTCTACTGTTTTTGGTCCCATTGGGATGCGTTCCAATAAACTGAAAAGCTTGTTTAATACTCATATTTCCCCATGCAAAATAAGGAGATAAGCGGCTACAAGACATTCTACTTTCCATAGGTTTGGATATATGTCTCTGATAATTAAACCCTCGTTGGTTAGTGAAAGACTTTAAGTACCTCCAGGCATTTTTTTCTCCTGGTGGTTGGTAGTTATTTGGGTACTCTTTTAGTTGAGACTTTAATATTGAAGGTATTAGAAAAGGGTGTTCTAAGGAAGATTCTTTGGAGATTGTGTATTTGTTTTGAATTACTGATGTATGCATTTTAAGATGCCATTTTTTATTCCAATTTTCCCTATTTTTAATGCCTCTTAAAATACCATCTCTTTGTGATTCTTTCCAATTAATTTGATTAGACTTACAAAAATGTTTTATTTTTTTATCGCGCAACCAAGAGCCATGTGTTCCACTTTCTTGGTAACTAAAGATAGAAATGATATCAAAGTCCTTAATTAAATAATTAAACACCTCTATAGCCTCTCCATAAAACAACTCAACTCGTCTGTTAAATTCACTTAATACTTTATCTAAATGGACTACTGAATGGTATACAAACTGCAAATGTCTTTGACTGGTATCTGGATACTCAATTCTAGAAGGTTCAAAGAGATAGATAATGATGTAAGGGATGCCAGCAGATTCAGCCTTTAATAAAGGTTCATGGTCTTGAGACCTTAAATCTCTTTTAATCCAAACAATATTTATTTTTTTTTTAATCAAGTAACTTTGATTTTTAGTGAAATTAATAGCTAAGTCTAAATACAACTAAAATGTTTAATTATAATTCTATAATTGTCAATTTTTTTGTATATTAGAGATATGAAAAATCGGATAATTTATAGTATTGCAATTGTAATATTTCTAAGTATTTTTGGATATTATTTTGTAAATGGAAGTTGTAACTCCATTTTCTGTGGTTTATTTTGTTAATTAATTATTTTAAATAAACATACCTAAATCATATTTACACCACTATTTAAATCAAAATAAAATCATTTTGTTTTATGAGAACTTTATAGCCAAGTAGTTTAAAACCAGTTGGCTTATTAAAGATTTAAATAATTTAGTAATTGGGCAAGGTCAAGGAAACTTTGGATTTTTAATTGATTACAGCTTTTTTGTAGATCAATCTAA